>ENA-UPTA01000064-UPTA01000064.1-activated-sludge-metagenome-genome-assembly--contig:-NODE-64-length-102915-cov-12.017723_pt1 | contig 102915 bp, 88 predicted proteins | sample MGYA00238184_ERZ773361 | MGnify/ENA primary metagenome ERZ773361 (study PRJEB29100, sample SAMN05720205) | activated sludge metagenome | isolation source: anaerobic digester from wastewater...
TGAACGGGTTTTGGGCGGTTCTAAAAATTCATTTTATTAATAGTTGACTCCTTTTATTCGATTTCTTTAAGTTCAGCTTTATCTGTGCTTATGAAGAAAAGGTATTTTTTGACGTTCTTATCTGGATATATCTTTGAGAGCGCATCGGCATAAATATTTACCTGATGCTTATATTTTGCGACAAGCTCATCGTCCGGGAATTTGTTCAGGTATGTTTTATAGTCGAGAACTATGACTTCATCACCGCAAAGCAGTACAAGGTCAATGTAGCCCTGAAGATTCTTTCCTGTATCCACGATATTTTTTTCGCATAAAATATGCCCGCATTCAGCGTATTTTTTAAAAACCGATTCATCCATTATATTTTCTATCATTTTCTGAACTGCTTTGAGATTGACCGAATTGCTTTCGGTATCAGTCTTTTTGAATTCTTTCAGCTCTGTTTCAAGTTGAAAATCAGGCTTGAAAAGTACTGATATTTTTTTACTCATAAAAAGGTGTACGAAATTACCAGTGTCTATAGCTGTCGTATTTCCTTTCTCATGCGTGACTTCGTCATCTTTATGAGACAGCCCCGTAGCTGAATCTATTTTATTGCCTTTAGCCTCAAATGCCGCATCATAAATTTTCTCGGCATGATATTTATTTTCACTGCCTGCGCTGGTTTCAAAATACCCGCTCAGATCGAATTCGCTTATATCTTTCTGAATATAGCTGAAACCTTCAATTTCTCCGTTATTCTCAGCACCGAATTTATTGAGGTATTTTGCCCAGCCTGTTACTTTATCTTCCTCATAACTGCCGTCGCTTTCATTTTTTGTCTGAATAACTACCGTCAGAGAACTCTTTGCTCTCGTGAGCGCGACATAAAGCAGATTGGCTCTTTCGGCGGCATCAAAATCCTTATTTTTGAATTTGATATATTCGTTTTTGAAAAAATTGCGCCCGTTCATGCCTGTAGCAGATTTATATCCCGTCATGGAGAAATCAATGTAATTGCTGCCTTTCTCCCATAAATTAAGATAATTGAAGGTAGAGGTCTGATTTTTATCGTACTCGTCAACATTAGCCAGTATCAGATTCTCAAATTCAAGGCCTTTTGCGCTGTGGACGGTCATAATGGTCACCGCGTCCGGCTTTTGGACTACAACACCCGCAGAATTATTCCTGATGCTCTTTTCTAATTCTGTGAGGAACCTTTCCCTGTCGTTCTCAGATTCTGTAAGAAGACCGAGCAGATTTTCGATAAGTATCTCTATGTTTGCAAGCTTTGTTTCGTAATCCGGAAACGATGCAAGATAATTCCTGTAAATTTCATGGCTGAATATTTTATAAATGACACAGATAAGCGGATCGCCTTCTTTTATGCTTTGGAGCAGGCTGTAAGAGCCCTGTAAGAATTCGATCTCCGCCGGGTTTATCACTTTCATGGCTGTTTTGAGAATATTGATAAATTCGGCAACTTCCTTGAGAATGAACAGATCTCGCTTCAAAATGAGAGTATAGGGAATGTTCTTCTTCCTGAAAGCCTCGGTTATAAATCCGATGTGGGTGTATTTGCGTATAAGCACAGCCCAATCACCGAAGTTTCTGCCGTTTTCGTAGTTCTTCAGAATTGTATCAGATACGAATGCCGCTTCTGCCATCTTGCTGATCATGCCCGTCTGTGATTGAGACAGATCATAGGATTCGTCTCCTTTTACAAGCTCTTTTGTGCCTGCACTGTTGATATTGACAAAATTGACGGATGACGGGTACCTGCTGACTTTCCCTTCGGGCGTTTTTGAAAGCTCGTTTTTGTCTTTGATGATATCATAGCCGTTCGCTGCCGACGGTGAAAAAACGGAGTTATTAAAATCTACTATCTGCGGAGACGATCTGAAGTTATCACTGAAGTGAAGAACTCTAAACTTCTCCAAGTATTTTTCGAAGATCTGAACATCGCACTGCTGGAATCTGTAGATCGACTGCTTTCTGTCGCCGACGAGAAAATATTTATTTCCGGCAGTTTTCAGTTTTTCCAGTATTTTATCCTGAAGCCAGTTGGTATCCTGGAATTCGTCCACGAGGATATATTTAAACCTTTTGTGAAGTTCACTTCTCACATCTTCATCTTTGAGCATCTCGAGAAAGTGAAGGTGTAGATCGTTCTGCTCCAAAAGTCCTTTTAAAGCTTTATATTCCGAAATATAGCCGTTTAAAGCTGAGATGATCCCGAAAACAGCCTTCTTGATCATCCATTCATTTCCGTTCAGGCTGAAATCAACCGATCTTTTGTTGATATATTCATAAGCCTGAGTTTCAGTAAGTTCAGTCACGATCTCCCTGAGCTCGGGAAATTTCTTCTCGGAAAGTACGCTTTTATAGGTAAAATCCTGATCTGCCGATATCTTGTCTTTCAGGCTTGAAAGCTTTTCATTTTGACCGGATGAACCGATCTCTTCTTCCAGCATGGCTATGGCCTGTTTTTTCAGTTCAATGTAATCTGAAGCTTCTTTTCTGAATCTCTCTTCGATCTGATTTATATAATTATCAAGCGGAACCAGCCATTGATCCTGTTCAAGTTCTCTTCCGCTGAGTTTCATTTCGGCGTACAGGCTGAGAAGGTCCGGAATGAATCCACCCTCGAAATCGCCTGAATAGACAAGATGTCTTGAAGTCAGCCAGTCGTTAAATACTGCGTATTCTTCTCCGTTCAGGTTGTCTGATAATATCTCTTTAAACCCGTTGTCAAATTCCCTTTTCAGAAATTTTACCGATTCATCATTTATCCTGTAATCGTCAGACAAGTCCTGAGCCACATCGTAATTTTTCAGCCTCTCGCTTGAATATCCGTAGTCCGAAATGAACTTGTTGCAGAATGAGTGGAAGGTAGAGATCAGGTTGTTCTCGTAAAATCCGTCCCTTATTTTTATCAGCTTCGCTTTTTTCTTTTCGTCTATTCTGTACTTTTCAGGATCTGCGCCGAGATCTGTTACGAAAAAGAACCCGCTCTCGATCACATCGTTCAATTTTGAATATATCCTCTTCTGCATCTCTCCCGCGGCTTTCTTTGTGAAAGTGATGCAGACTATGTCTTCGGTATCCGCATCGTGATTTACGAGCATATTAACGTACTTTGATGAAAGGACTTCGGTCTTTCCGGCTCCCGCACCTGCTGAGATGATCGTATTTTCATTTAAATTAACCGCTTTTTCTTTATCGCCGGAGAATATTATAAACTTTTTCGTTTTTTTATTTCCGGCAGTCTTCTTAACGTCTTGCGGAGTATATTGAACGAACTGCTTTTCAGCCTTGTCTGAAGGTCTGAATGTTTCAATATTCTTCCTGTCGAATTTTGACTGTTCGTTAACCGGGCATGATGCCGCCAGCGTGCAGTATTCACAGCCTGAATTAGGCAGCGGTGCAAATTGTTTAAGATCGTTCAGCCTTTCAGTCAATATCTTCTGGAAGTCCTTAAAGTTCTGCTCCCTGCTTGAAAGGATATACGGCTTATTCGATGAAATATAATCAGCCGTCACGGTCGCATCTTTACCTATTGCATTAAAATAGTCATCAGACAGGATCGTGCAGTCTCTGTTGTTCCCGTCGTTAAGGACATCGAAGCTGACACCGCATTCATTTTTCAACCGTCTCGAAACAGCCTCTCTATAGATCAGTATCTGAACTTTCTGATAATTTAATATTTCATCTTCAAACTCTTCGAATTTCTTTGTTGATTTTATATCAAATATACGCACGTTGCCTGTTCTGTCAACGAACATAAAATCAATATACGCTTCCCTGATCCTGATCTCAGGATCTTCCGAAACAACAAAGCTGCCGAATTTTACCTCGGTAGAAAAGGTATTTGAAACTTCGGCAGGAGTTTCTCCCATTGTGATGATCAGTCTGGCTATAAAACCGATGATCTCGTATTTCTGCTTCTCATAAGCGAAATAGCCGTACGGATCATTCTCGGTCTGAATTTTTAAATATTTATCTATTTCAGCATCAACTCCTGATGCTTTTATCTTATCATGAAGGATTATATAGGCTGCACCGAATTTTTCATTTTCAAGTCCCGACCAGTAAAATTCGCAAAACTCCTTATATCTTTCGTTAGCGATCTTGTCATTGCCTTTATTTGAACTCAAAATTCCGGTTACTAATGAATATTCTGATCCTGTCAGAAGATCTTTCCCCTTATAATGCCTGAGAAAAGATTCGGTAGTATTATGGAAGAAATTCCCTTTTGTGTAAGGCATCTGCGATTCTATTTGATCGTAGCTCAGATTTAGATCATGAACATGTTTTGCCGGGCATGACATAAAGCTCTCGACCTTTGAAGGCGATACGAGATATTTTTCGATGTTCCCTTCGCGCAGGGCTATTGTGAATTCAGCTTGAGCCGGTCTGGGTTTCAACTCAGTCGTTTCAAGCTTGCCGAAGTCAGTATCTTCAAGCCTGTCTTTGAGCGTAACGCTGAATTCAGCCGACAGATCATTCAAACCTTCTTTTTCAGGTACAATTTCGATATTTAAATTATTCTTCGGATACAATTCTAAAATTTTATCGATCTTCGTCGAAGGAATGAACTCGTCGCCCCATTGGGGAACGAACATAGCGACCCTTTCGATCGTGCCTGAAGTCAGTATTCTGAAGTTCTCGAAAACAGCCTGCTCGGGATCAACACCGTAGATGCTTTTATACATGCTGAAAAAATTATCTTTTTTGAGTATTCCGATCGGGTTTGATGCTTTTAAAAAATTTCCTTCCGACATATCGGCGAAAATAAGAAATTTCCCGCTGAAGCCGGGCTCTGTCATCATGTTGATCCTGACGCCTGACATGTCTTTATTCAGCTTTTCTTTGTTCGATTTTGAACTGATCAGATAAAGATATTCGATATATTCCGAAAATTTTCTAGTATGATCCCCGAAAATTTTATAAAACGGCTCCTTATATGAAAAGATTTCAAGCTCGACTTTTTTATCTACGAACTTTAAAAGATCGTTCAATTTATTAATTTTTAAATTCAAAACCGAAAGAGCTTTATCGACCGAAACCTGTTCATCATCAATATTCAGAAGTTTTAGAAACTCTTTTATAAACTGCTTTTTTAATTCCCCAATATCTTTATCTTTACCTTTTTTTGGCTTCAGTTTCAGATCCGATTTAGAAGCTGTAAGCTTGGTATAGAGCGTTCTGATATCAGTTCCTGTCATATCGGAGAACTGAATAGGCTCATTCGCTATATAAAGATTATAAAAATTCAGAATGCTCTGAGCGTCGCCTTCGATCCCGGCTTTGATGAGCCTTAAGACATCGGTCGAGATATCGTTCAGTGCGTATTTATATGATGAATACGCAGGGATCTGTTCCGCGAAGAACAGATTATTTATCACTTTGAATGTCTGCTCGTCTGAGCATACGACTGTAAAATCATCCGGTCTGAATTCCGGCTTATCTCCCGTAATCTTGCCCATGATCAGATGCTTGATCTTCCTGACTTCATCCAGTCTTGAATCCGACACGATGAAGTCTATATCGTCGGGGTTGAATCCCGCATCCGCCTCGCCTCTGAATACCTTCACGAGTGAAGAATATTTACCTTCCGCATTGAATTCGATTTTCTGTGCTCCGAGGGCATTTAAAAATCCGTGCTCCTTTGATGATAATTCGCCCGGATAGAAATTAAGGCTGAAAACATTATCCTTTGCTCCGTCCTTTTTGATCGAATCAACTGCCTTGTCGTATATCTGCCCTTTAAAATAGAATTCATTTTTGTTTATATATTCCCTGATGCCGTCAAGAACCACGGGATAAAGCCCGTTCTTTTCAAGGTCGGCATATACTGCTTTTTCTATCCTGCTTTCAGCATCGAGATCCATATAGTTCATAAGCTTTAAAAGGCTCTTCTTATAATTCCTGAAATTCGACTTTCTGAATTTCGACAAAAGCCCTTCGGCATCACATCTTTCCATAAGGATCAGGAAGTCCTCTTCCCTTATCTCTCTGCCGACGCCAATGCCCGACAATTCCCTCGCATGATCGTAAACAGCCTTGATCTCGGGCAGAAATGAAGTTTCATGCCCTTTTATTTTCAGCCATTCCATCATAGCAAGCTTAATATTGTAGCTCTGATTAATATCTTTGATAAGCAGAATCGATTCCGCGATCTCCTCAGGCTGTCTGAAATCGCCGTTCGCGTTGTAAAATATTATACTGAAATCGATATTTGACATAGTTTTCTCCGTTTTTTATCCAATATACCATAGCCGGTACGCCAGATAATGTCGTTGTATCATTTTATTTTCAATTATAATAATATTGCGCCGTCAATGCAATCTATTTATTTTATGCTCGGCATAACTTCATTCCGGATCTCATCCTGCAGCCATTCGTTCAATTACTACAATTAAACTCACACGTAACGGATGTTGATCCTTCATGAATTATGTCTCGATGTTTGACCGATAGAGGTTTCAAGTTCGAGTCATATATTTTGAGAAGCAGGAACGCATCCTCGCATTGTCGCCGGTACGTGTTCTTCCCAAATCATCATGCAATTAATGCCGGCTTTGCCGGTTGCGGCCTGCTTTGAAAAATGATATGACGAGATAAATTAATGCCGATATTTTTTCGGAGGATATCATGGCGAGTGATAATAAATGCCAGATATTTACTGAAAATACCTCATCCCGTTATTGTCGGACTCCCAGACCTCGATCATAAATATCTTCAGAACCCCGTCGTTGATCTTCTGTGAAAGCTTCTGAAAAAGTATCCGCGCGATGTTCTCGGCAGTGGGATTGATGCCCTCAAAATCCGGATGTTCGTTAAGAAAAACATGATCATACTTATCAATTTCTTCCCTCACGATCTTCTTAAACTCTTTAAAGTCCATCGAGATACCGATGTCGTTCAGTTCCCCGGCGCGGGCGTACACCTTGATCTTCCAGTTGTGCCCGTGAAGGTTCCTGCACTCGCCGTCGTAGTTGATCAGCCTGTGCGCGGATGAAAAATGATGTTTAACTATGATCTCATACATATTAACCCTTAAGTTTTTTCAGAAGTGTATAGATCTCGGAAAGCCTTATCTCTATCTCCTCGATAATATCGTTCCTGTTCAGATTCCCCTTCTTAATGTCGCTTGAAACCTTTTCCTCGGTCTCGACATCATAGCCGGTATAAACCGTCGAGAAGGTCATTTTAACCGACATCCTGCCCTTATTCTGAACCTCGAAGATTTCGATGTCCACAACAGGCGCGAACATATCGTCATCGTCAAGAAGAGAATCCATAAAACTCTTAATACCGTCCTCAGCATAGCTTTTCCAGCCTGCAAGCTCGAACGACACATCAGTTTTGGACGAAGCTTTACCGTTCTTGAAATCCTTGAAATCCATTGTAGGCTGAGGCTTTTCGATCTTCAGGTCTCTCACAGACAGATTCAGACCGTACGTTGAATCCGCTTTCGACTGAAAATGGCCGATGAACCTTTTAATGATCTCGCTCTCGTTAAGATTTTGCATATTAATCCTTCGCCATTCTTAAAAATGCCGGGATTTCATAATCATCATGCTGAAATTTTACACCTTTAACTGACCCCGGAACATCACTTCCGACTTCAACCGACTTTACGTCTTTTGCAGTATTCAGCTTTTCATATTCTGATCTCTTGTCTTTTTTGGCGCCGGAATCGAACCCGGTAGCTATTACTGTAACTCTCACCTTATCTCTCATATCGGGATCGGTAACAACACCGAAGATCACGTTCGCGTCAGTAGTTCCGGCCGCATCGTAGATAAGCTCCATAGCCTGATCGACCTCGAACAGCGATAGATCCTCATTCGCGCAGATATTGACAAGAATTCCTTTCGCACCCTTGATATCGATATTCTCGAGAAGAGTACTCTGGATCGCGGACTGGGCAGCTTCTATGCAGGCGTGTTCACCTTCAGCCTCGCCGACACCCATCATCGCGTCGCCCATCCCTTTCATAATTGTTTTAATATCGGCAAAATCGAGGTTTATGAGCCCTTTCACTGTAATAAGGTCGGCTATACCCCTGACGGCTTTGTAAAGAACCTCATCGACCTGTAGGAAGGCTTTTTTAATAGACGTATTCGGATCGGCAGTAGATTGAGCCAGCCTCTGATTATGAATGATAATAAGAGCATCGACGTTCTCTTTAAGTTTCTGGATGCCTTTTTCCGCGTTGGAAGCCCTCTTCGGACCTTCGAACTTAAACGGTTTCGTAACTATCGCGACCGTAAGTATTCCAAGTTCGTTAGTAATTTCCGCAAGAACTCCAGCCGCTCCCGTACCTGTTCCGCCGCCCATTCCCGCTGCTATGAAAACCATGTCTGAATCGGTGAGCAGATTGACCAGCTTCTCCCTGTCCTCCTCCATCGCCTGACGGCCGATGTCGGGATTTGCGCCCGCGCCCAGACCCTTGGTCGTATTCGGGCCTATCTGGATCTTTGTATTCGCCTTTGACTGCTGAAGAGCCTGAGCGTCCGTGTTCAAGGCTATGAACTCAACACCTTTCAGCCCCATGTCGATCATGCTGTCGAGAGCGTTGCATCCTCCGCCTCCGACGCCCAGAACGCGTATCTTCGCGCTTCCTTTGATCTCGTTGTCGAACTCGAAAATCATAGTTGACATTATATCCTCCGTAAAATTTTATATTCTATAGCAGATCGGCAAAAAACTTTTTAAGCTTCTGCGCTACCGATCTTCTGCCTCCGTCAGCGCTCTCGTCAGAGAAAATGTCATAATTGACCGCGTATTTTACAAGCCCGACAGCAGTAAAATAATCATCTGAAATAACATCTATCTTGCTCTTTACTCCGACTATCTTTCCTTTAACCGTCCTCGAGTTGTTGATCTCGGAGAAAAGTTTTTCCGCGCCTTTTAGCCTGCTTCCCGGCCCGGTTATTATGACGGGAGTGTGAACCTGCCTCTGATACGATCCCTTATATATCTCTTTTGTAACGAAATCATAAATTTCCTTCAGCCTCGCTTCGGTAACCCTGGCGATGTGCTCTTCAGTGTATTCGTTTTTCTGAGCCGATGAGTTCGGCACTTCGATCATTTTTTCGGGATCGGCGTCCTTCGGAAATGCCGTCGCCTGCTCTTTTTTGATAATATTAGCTGTTGCATAATCCGTCTTCAGCATTATTTTCAGGTCTTTCGTTATATTTGCGGATCCGAAAGGGATCACTTTAGCCATTCTCACTATTCCGTTCAGATATACTACAAGTTCAGTAGTCTGATCGCCTATGGAAATAACTATGGCTCCGGCCTCCTTGTCGTCCGGATCGAGAACGGCTTCGGCAGTAGCGAGAGGGGAATAAACTATCCTGTAATTCCCGAAAGACATTTCTTCCGGAATGCTTCCGAGATTCTCCATATTGGCTTTGTCGGTCTGTATGACATAAACGCTGCTTCTTAGCTTTACGCCGTACATATCGACGGGATTCTGCGTGGCAGGCTGATCGTCTATCTGGAATTCCTGCGGAATCGAATGAAGCTCAACCTTGTCATCCCTGTTGTAAGCCGTCATTTTCGCAGCTTTTATCACTTCACTAACATGCGCATGAGTGATCTTTACTCTTCTGTCCTCGTTCTCCTGCTTCCATAAAGGTATGGTGGAGGTTCCGGAGTACGAATTAACATTCTCACCCGAAATGGAAATTATATAATTATCTATCTTATCCTGAAATTCCGTCCTCATTTTATCGATAAGCTCGGTAAAAGCTTCTTTGGCTTTTACGACATCGGTTATCGTACCCTGCTTGGCGGCTTTATGCTGGAATTTATAGAGCTTTAGAACGGTAATTTCTCCTGTTTCAATATCTTTTACGCACAGAGCAGCCTTTATGTACCTGCTGCCGAAATCAATTCCGAGTAAATACATTTACAACTCTCCGGATTTATTATCAGCCATACTGAACTCTTTCATTACGACCTGGCCGTCGAACCTGAGATCTATATAATCGACCCTTCCGAACGGTATGTTGCCGTACTCTTCCTTTATGAAGCTTTCAAGAATAACGATCTTTTTTTTCAAACATTCATCACCTATGATCACCCTTGTACTTGAATTGTTTAGATAAAGCTCTATTCCCTTTTCTGTATGATCAGCTTCGGATATCTGATGATAAGCCAGAGGACTTGAATTTTTTGCATAATTCAGAAACTCGACGGTCTTTTTCATGCCCTCAGAATTAATGATGGGCAGATCGTAACCGCCTGCGGCCTTTGCGGGTCCGAGAATATTGCCCGAGCTGTCCACATATTTAAGTATCCCGTCCGATTTGACATACGCAAGAGGTTCGATTTCGATAATTTCAATAATAATTGTTGAAGGATACAGAAGCGTGATCTTCGAATTTTCGATGTAAAGCGATTTATTGAGCTTTTTGACAGCCGATTCTCTGTCAATATCCATTATCCTTGTTCCTTTTTTGATCCCGGAAATCCCGATCACTTTATCGCTGTCAAGTATCCTCGTGTCTTTAACGACGATCTTTTTTAGATCGAAGATATCCGTGCTTCTATAAAGAGAGAACAGATAGAAAGCGGACACAAGAATCAGCACCGATCCTGTCAGAAGCAGCAGCCACATAACCGCCGTTTTGAGTTTTTCATATAGTCTTTTAAAGAAATTCATTTCAGATCTTCCTTTGAAAAACCTACATAGATCACTTCCTCTTTGAGCCTGATGCCGGTTCTGTTATAGACTTTATCTTTAATTACTCTTATCAGTTCTGCTACGTCCGAAGCTGTCGCGCCGCCTGAATTCACGATAAAACCCGCGTGCATATTGGATACCATAGCGCCGCCTATTGATTTTCCTTTTAGTCCGCAGTCTTCAATGAGACGACCCGCAAAATGTCCTTCAGGACGTTTGAAAACAGATCCGCATGAGGGAAGATGCAGAGGCTGACTGCTCTTTCTTTTCGCCTGAATTTCATTCATTTTTTCCTCGATATCCTGCTTAATTCCTTTCACAAGCCTGATCTTTGCTGAAACTATGATCCTTGATCTCAGGCTTGATTCCCTGTACCCAAAGATCATTTCGGGTCTTTTAATAGTCATTATCGACCCGTTGTCAAGTATTTCAGCTTCTGATACTACTTCTGATATTTCTTTTCCGTAACATCCCGCGTTCATTACTAATGCGCCGCCTATCGTTCCCGGTACGCCTGCAAGCTCCTCAAATCCTGTAAGAGAATATTTTAATGCAGTTTTTGCTATCTTATTCATAGTGCATCCGGCCTCTGCGCTTATAACCCCGTCCGAAACGGATATGCTTTTAAATTTTGCTGAAGTGTCGATCACGCAGCCTCTGAATCCGTTGTCAGAGACCAGAATGTTCGATCCGTTGCCAAGCATAAAATAATCAGTTTTATACTGCCTGCATATCTGAATAACATTTTTAAGCTCTTCGACGCTTTCCGGCGCGGCATACATGTCCGCCGGACCGCCTATCTTATAATAAGTGTGCTTGCTCATCGGTTCACCGGTCAGTACGGTTCTGCAGGCCTGTTTTATTTTATCTAAAACGTTCACTTATTCCCCAGCTCTTTCTTAAGTTTATAAAGAAGTTTATTAATCTCGCCCGCGCCCATGCTCACGATCAGATCGCCCGGCTTCATGTCTCTTTTGAGCATCAGGTAAAGATCGTCAAAATTGTCGAACACCGTCGTTTTTCTGCGTTCGGTCTCGTTCATATCCATATAAATGTTCTTGCCAGAAACAGACGGATCGAATTTCTCTCTCGCCGGATATATTTGTGATATGAGCACTATATCCGCATCGTTAAAGCTTTCGGCGAATCCTTTTGAATGATATTTTGTCCTGGAATACAGATGCGGCTGGAACATTACGATCATTCTTCCGCTGTGATTAAGCCTGAGATTATTTAACGAACTTCTCACTTCGGACGGATGATGACCGTAATCGTCAATCAGTATGTAATCGTCATTTCTGAAAATGATCTCCTGCCTTCTCTTTACCCCTTTGAATTTTAGCGCTAATTCCGATATGATTTTTCCGTCTATGCCGTATTCCGATAAAAGAGCCGCCGATGCAAGCATATTATATACGTTATGAATTCCTGAATAATAATAATTCAGATCAGTTACCGGCGAACCGTTTTTTGTAAAAATGAATCTTGTGGAAAAATCCTTAAATTCGATCTCCTTTGCGCGGTAAATACATCCGTCGTTTAAGCCGTATGAAACCTTTCTTCCCGTATGCTCAGATACTGCCTGAACTACAGCTTCATCATCTCCGTTATAGATTAGAATTGAATCTTCTTTCAGCCTGCCGGTAAGCTCTGTGAAAGCCTTTTTCAGACCTTCGATGTCGCCGTAAATGTCCATATGATCGTCATCAATGTTCAGTATTATAAGATCGGAAGGAAACAGTTTCAGAAAGCTTCTGTCGTACTCATCCGCCTCGAGTATTACGTGTTCTCCGCTGCCCTTATAATAATTTGAATTCTTACTCACAGTCTCTGCTCCGACTAATGCCGTCGCGTTGATCTTTTCGTAACCGTTGAGAATGTCGGCGAGCATCGCGCTCGTAGTGCTTTTACCGTGAGAACCGCTTACAAGTACAGAATGTTTATATTTTGTTATAAGGCCTAAAAACTCCGCTCTCTTTATTCTGGGGATGTTCAGCTTCTTCGCCGATATCATCTCCTCGTTGTCGTCTTTCACCGCCGAACTGTATATCACAAGATCTGTATCAGCCGCTACGCCCGGATTCCCCTTTTCCGGATTTATACCTGCACTTCTTAAAATATGAAAATTCTCATCGCTGAGATCCGATCCGGCAACAAAATACCCGAGATCTCTGGAATATACAGCTAAAGGAAGCATTCCGGCTCCGCCGATGCCTATAAAATGCAGTTTCATATTAGGCTTTAGTTCAAACATTTCAGGATGCGTCCGTTTTACTTTTATATGATATGTTTAAAAGAACTCCCATGCTGAACATAGTCATAATAAGAGATGTTCCCCCATAGCTTACGAGCGGAAGCGGAAGTCCCGTCGGCGGCACAAGCCCGAGAGTGATGCACATATTAAATACTGAATATATCAGTATGGTTAAAGTGATCCCCGAAGCGAGTATGAACCCGTAATAATCCGGGGCTCGTGAAGCTATCCTGAACCCTCTGAGCATTATAACAATATAGCATAGTACCAGAAGTGCCGTTCCGATAATACCGAGCTCGTCTCCGATTATCGAAAATATAAAATCATTGTGAGGTTCCGGCAGATAGAATTCCTTCTGCCTTGATTCGCCGAGTCCTACGCCGTCTATACCGCCGTTCCCGAAACCTATTAAGGACTGTTCGACCTGCCAGCCTTTTCCTGAAATGTCGTTATCAGGCTCAAAGAAGGTCTTGATCCTGTCCATTCTGTAAGGCTGCATTATCGCGACAGCTATAATGACGGGTATTAAAAGAAGCATCGATGAGAGAAGATGTTTCAGCTTCATTCCGGCGACATAGAACATAGAATACCCTATCGCGAATATCATCATGGATGTCGAAAAGGCCGGCTGTAAAAAGACCATTCCCACGATCGCACATAGTATAACAAGATGAAACACGTAACCCTTAAGAAATTTATCTAATACATCCCTGTACTTATCAAGGCTGTAGGCGAAATAGAAAACTATCATGTTCTTCGCTATCTCCGAAGGCTGGAATCCGAAGATCCATCTTTTCGCGCCTTTAATGCTCTCTCCATGATTTGATATAAGCAGATAAGCAAGCGCAAGTACTGTTACCGCCATTCCGCTGTACATAAGTATTTTACTGTTGTAGATTTTATAATTAAGTGTCATTCCCGCAATAAATGCCGCCAGCGCGATAAATGCGTTCTTTAACTGGCTTGATATAAAGTAATTATCGTTATTGAATTTCTCAGCCGCTATGAACGATCCCGCGCTCATGACCATAATGGAACCGAATACCAGAAGTATAAAAACCATTGCGAGAAGCAGAAAATCGTATGTTGTGCCTTCATCAGTAGCTTGTCTTGTAAGCATGATCTATTCCATTAATTTTTCCAGTTTCATTCCTCTCGATCCTTTTACGGCTATTCTCGCGCCTTCAGAAGCAACTTTGTCGAATTCTGATTTAAGCAGCCCGAGATTTTCGATATGCTCAACAGATGATCCGGGATGTTCTGAACCAAGAGCTTTCTTCATTTCGCCGCCATATAAATAAACATGTCTGAACCCGATCTTGGCAGCAGCAGAAATGATCCTTTTATGGGAATCTGCGGATGCGCCTCCGAGTTCGAGCATATCGCCAAGAACCAGCACAAAATCTTTACCCATAAGTGAAATGTCGTTTAAAAAATTCTCCATAGAGGTCGGATTTGCGTTATAGCAGTCAAGGATAACATCTGAATTCTTATATCTGACAAGCTCGTATCTTTTATCGGACGATCTGTACTGACTTAGAGCGGCGGTAATTTCAATAGCGCTCATTCCGAATCCGCAGGCTATTGCAGCTGCAGCGAGCGCGTTCTTCAGATTCAGTATTCCCGGTACTGCCAGAGAAGCCGGTAAACCATTAAAGCTGAATTCAGGGAACCCTTTTCCGTTAAGTTTCACGTTTTCGAATGTGATGTCCGGCGAATTTTTAAAGCCGAAAGTCGTTATATTCCCTTTTTTCCACTCACGTAAAAATTCGTCGTCTGTATTTACGAATATTCTGCCGCCTTTTTTATAAAGATATTCGTACAGGCTGCTTTTTTCCAGATAAACGCCTTTTTTATCTTTAAAGAATTCAAGATGACCTTCGCCAATGTTGGTAATTATGCCGGTATCCGGATCGGAAAGGTTTGCAAGATATTCTATTTCACCCTGATGATTGGTGCCCAATTCAACTATGGCGATCTCTGTATCGTCTTTGATAGAAAGCAGAGTAAGCGGAACGCCTATCTGATTATTGTAGTTCTTAAATGTCGATATCAAATTGAATTTTGACGAAAGTATCTTCGACAGGATCTCTTTCGTCGTTGTCTTGCCGTTGGTTCCGGTTATTCCGATGATCTTGGCTTTATGCAGTTTTCTCCATGCCGAAGCGAATTCTCCGAGAGTCTTTTCTACATCAGAGCTGTATATTACAGGGAATTCCCCTGAGTTCTTATAATCTTTGTCAACAACAGCGGCAGCCATGCCTTTTTCTGAGCACTGCGGAACAAAATCATGTCCATCAGTATTCTGGCCCTTAAATGCGAAATAGATATCTCCGCTGCCTATCAGCCTGGAATCTGTTTTTCCTCCTGAAACTAAAGCGTTTCTGTCAACGTTTTCGTATCCGGTTATGCCTGATACTTTTAATAGTTCGCTAAGTCTGACCATTTTGCCGTTCCAATAGATTCAATACTGATGTTTTGTCGGAAAAAGGATATTTCACTCCTTTTATCTCCTGATAATTTTCGTGCCCCTTTCCTGCGATAAGCACGATATCATCGTCACCGGCAATTCCGATTGCTTTTTTTATAGCTTCAAGTCTGTCGGAGATAGCTTCATATTTCCCGTTTTTTATGCCCGAACGTATCGCTTTAATAATTTCTTCGGGATCTTCATCTCTCGGATTGTCGCTTGTTATGATAGTATAATCAGATAATGACGCTGAAATGTCTCCCATTAGCGGACGTTTTTCCTGATCTCTGTTGCCGCCACATCCGAATACGGTGATGAGTTTGCCTTTTTTGAACTCGATAATGGTGTTAATAGCCCTTTCGAGCGCGTCAGGAGTGTGAGCGTAATCGATTATGACGGAAAAATTGTCCTCATATACTTTTTCCATTCTCCCGGGAATGAACAGCGGCCTTTTAAAAGCTCTAATTATATCTTCTGTATCCAGCCCCGCACTCAACGCGCACAGAATCGCTCCGGCAATGTTCATCGCCTGAAATCTTCCGGTAATGTTCGTCCTGACCGCGAATGTAGTTCTGCCGTATTGGTAGATTATTTCCATGCCGGCCGGACAGTATTCGATGCTTTTAACTTTCAAATCTGCTAAATTATCTTTTTCTGCGAACGTTCTTACGGCGTATGCGGCAGATCTTTTCATCATGCCTGAATATTTGTCATCAGCATTGATGACAGAAAGTCCGTCTTTTTTAAGATGCTTTGAAAAAAGAGAAGATTTCGCATTTGCGTATTCATCCATTGTATGATGAAAATCCAGATGGTCCTGGGTAAGATTGGTAAATACTGCCGCGTCAAAGGAGATATTTTCGACTCTGTTCAGGCTTAAAGCATGAGATGACACTTCCATAACTGCGTGTTTTGCCCCTGAATCCGCTATTTCCTTAAAATATCTCTGAAGAAAGACCGCGTCCGGAGTCGTTCTTACGGGCGTGAATATTCTTTTGCCCAGATCATATTCGGTCGTGCCCAGAAGACAACATTTAATGTTGTTGTTGTTAAGTATGTGCCTGTATATATAAGCTGATGACGTTTTGCCGTTGGTTCCCGTTATTCCGGTCAGGTTTATCTTTTTTGACGGTTCGCCGTAAACGAGCCCTGCGGCGAGAGACTGGATCAGCCTTGCGTTTTCTACTTTAATATATACTATTCCGGGCAGCATTTTTGTTATTTCAGTCTCGTATATTACTGCAACTGCTCCCGAATTTACTGCATCGGAAGCGAACTCCGCCCCGTCGCTTGTTAAGCCCTTTACAGCTATGAAAAGCGAATTTCTGAATTTCTCTCTAGAATCCGAGATCACGTGCCCGATCTCTTGATCTTTATAATTCTGAACATCCGAATATTTAATTCTGTCAAGCAGAACGCTCAGTTTCATTTTATTTCTTCATCGCAAGTTTTTTCGTTTTATCAGGTATAGGCAGCCTGCAGAAAAGGCTGCATCTTTCCGCTCCCGTCAGTTCATCTTTTATTAACGCCGATTGTCTGTAAACGCTTCCTTTTCCTTCTACGACGGTTTCAATATTGAGAGAGTGCAGAAGTTTAACTGCCTCTCTTAATGACAGGCTGGTAACCGAAGGCGTCAGTTTCAGTTTCTCTTTTCTCGTTGCGGTATCTGTTTTACCTGAAATTATTAAACATTCGCTCTTCTTTATCAGGCTGAACGGTTTTTGTGACTGATATGCTATTACATCACATTCGCTTTCGACTTTATACACTATACCTTTAGACTTAAGAATATCTTCCGCATCCGATATTTTCATTCCGGTTATATCCGGAACTTCTATCATAAGCGATTCATTTTTATTATCAGAGAAAGATCTCGACCTGTTCTCATCGTAGATCCTTTTTATAATGTTCCTGAAAGCAGGAGCGCATACTGTTCCTCCGTATATACAGCCTTTTGGAGTATCTACCATTACATAGCATATCAGCTTAGGATCGTCGTAAGGTACCATACCTATAAAACTTGCATCGTAGCAGTTTTTCGAATAGCTTCCGGCAACTACTTTTTGGGATGTGCCTGTTTTTCCGCCTATCTTTAATCCCGGTATTTCTGCTCCTTTACCTGTTCCGTTCTCTACAACGTAACGCAGAACTTTTCTAACTCTTTCGGAAGTCTTCTGGCTTATCACTCTTCTTACTTTAAAGGGCTCGAATTTCTTTACGATATTGTTATCTTTGTCAATTATCCCTTTTACTATCATGGGTTTAACAAGATTTCCGCCGTTTGCAATTGCCGCATAAGCAGTTACGAGCTGCAGCGGTGTTACGCTTATACCCTGTCCGAAACTTATAGTAGGCTGTGTTGTCTGGCTCCACTTTCCCGGTTTTAAAAGATACCCTTTTACTTCTCCGATAAGCCCTATTTCAGTTTTATTGCCGAACCCGAAATCTCTTAAATATTCATAATGCTTCTGTTTATCAAGCCGCATCATAGCCTGAAGTGTCCCGATGTTGCTCGAATTCGCGATTACGTCCATGAAATTCATGTTTTCAACCGGATTCTTATGTGAATCTTTAATGACCCTTGATCCTATCCTGTATCCGTTGTTGCTGCAGAAGAACATATCGGTTTCATTCACCAGGTTCTCTTCAAATAAGATCGCTGTGGACAGAGTTTTGAATGTTGAGCCCGGTTCGTAAAAATCTGTTATAGCTTTATTTTTTCTCGCGAAAGGATCATAGTCGCCCGGTTTATTCGGATCAAAATCCGGATAACTCGCCATAGCCAGTATCTCGCCGGAATTAGGCTCCATTACTATCGCAACGCCCTTCTGGCCTTTCCATTCCGTAACCGCTTTTGCGAGCTCGTCTTCCACAATTGTCTGATAATTATCGTCTATTGTAAGTACGACGCTGTTTCCGGGTACCGGATCTTTTTTATTCAATTCTGGCCCGAATGATTTTTTTTGTTTCCCGTCTTTAAAAATGTATTCCCAACCGTCTTTACCCGAAAGGTTATCGCTGTACTCTTTTTCTATTCCGCTGAGACCTTTCCCGTCAATGTCGATATAACCGAGGATCTGTCCGGCTGTTTTACCCTGCGGATAAATTCTATTGGGAGTTACGTCGAATGAAGCCGCTGAACTTTCTTCTTCGGTCAATATACCGAGAACCTGCGATCTCTCTTTTTCTGTCAGATCGTTGGCTACCCATACAAAACCGGTTTTTGAATTCAACGCTTTCATATATCTTTCGCTATCCGCACCGGTTATGTTGGAAATCCTCTTTGCAAGATCTTTTTTATTTTTAACGTATTTTGTATTAATTCCGAAAGCCAGATTGAAGCCGATGTTCTCAGCAAGCTTGTGATATTTTCTGTCGTAGATTATTCCTTTGGGCGAAAATAACGTTATTTTTCTCCTGGACTGTTCCTTATATTTTTTTGCGTAATAATCGTGGTTCATTACCTGAACAATATATAATTTTGAGATTATTACCGAATAAGCGATTATACTTAAAATTATTATAAATAGAACTCTCGATCTTAATTTCTTATCGACCGTTTTATCGTTTTTTTTGACTATGCCGGAAGATTTTCTGATCAATTACTGCTCTTTTTTTGTTTCGGCCGGTTCCTGAAGTTCTATTGACGCCAGATCGTAATCTGTTTCAAAAAGAACGGGAAGATCCGATCTTTTTGACTTTTCGAAAATATTATCTTTGTCAAGTACTGCAAAAGTCCTGATGTTGCTTGCAGATGAATTCATTGACAAACTGTTTACAGCATAGTCCCTGATCTCACCATACGGGATCATCTTGTCATAATCCGAATTCAATCTTTCGAGCTGCTCATTAAGAATGTTCTTTTCAGATAAAAGTCTGCTGTTCTCTCTCGAAACAGCCTTAACCTGAGCCTGAAGTATAACGTATGTTGCAATTATAAGCGCAAGCGGAACATACTTTGTGATCCTGCTGAAAACATTGAACCTCTTTTTTAATGCTTTCGCACCGTTACCTCTCGCATACTGTTCGGACGGCATATATCCTCCCTTAAATTTTTTCATAAACTCTTAATTTTGCGCTTCTTGCCCTTGAATTTTTTTCGATCTCCTCTTCGGACGCGCATACGGGCTTTTTGGTCAGATTCCTGATGACCGGTACTTTTCCGCAGATGCATTTAGGGAAATTTTTCGGGCATATGCAGCCTGTCGAAAATTCTGTAATGAACTGCTTGACGATCCTGTCCTCGAGCGAATGGTACGATATCACCGCCGCTCTGCCGTTCGGCTTGAGGATCTCGAGGCTGAATTTAAGAACTGACATAAGCTCGTCAAGCTCTCCGTTGACCTCAATTCTTACGGCCTGGAAGATCCTTGAAAGCGTCTTCGTTCTGAAATTAGAGGAAATTACTGACGAGACAGCATCAACAAGTTCCCGGGTTGTTTTTATCGGCTTAATATCCCGCTGCTGAACGATCTTCCGAGCTATTTTTCTTGAATTCTTTTCTTCGCCGTATCTGAAGAAAATATCGGTAAGCTCCTGTTCGCAGTAGCCGTTGATAACGTCAAAAGCGGAAATTTTTGCCGATCTGTCCATTCTCATGTCGAGTTCGCCGTCGGCAGAATAAGCGAATCCCCTTTCCGGATCATCTATTTGTTTAGATGATACCCCGATATCTAATAGTATCCCGTCGAATTTCATTCCGAAAACGATCTGATCGAGTTCGTTGAGTCTTGAAAAACTTATCTTCTCGCTTTTAAAATTCTTAAATCCTTTCAGAAACTCACCGGCGTATTTGATCGCCTGTTCATCGCGGTCAATACCGAGAAGGAAACCTTTCTCCGAGATCGATTCCAGGAGCTTTTTCGCATGACCTCCGCCGCCTAACGTGCAGTCGAGATATACGCCGTTCTTATCCGTCACAAGAAGCTGCGCCGTTTCATTTTGCAGGACAGGTATGTGATAGAAGTCTGAAATCATTTATATTATTTCCTTTTAAATACAAAACCGCTACCGAAGTAGCGGAAGAGGTTCTTTGTTTATGTTAATGATCTATTAATCTATTTCTTTTTCTTGCTCAGTATGTTATAGAAATCTTTCATCGGAGCGCTTTCAGTCAGTTTTCTGCTGTAGCCTTCGAAATTCTCGAGAGACCATACCTGAAGCTTATCGCCGAATCCCTGCAGAAAAAGGTTTTTGCTCGATTTTATATAGCCTAGAAATTCTTTCGGGAACGTTATTCTTTCCATATTGTCAAGTGTCGCCTCGTCGCAAAACTGGGTGTTGAATGCCGACAGTTCTTCCGGCTCTCTTGTTTCTTCAAGTCCGGAGTAAAATTCTTTCCAGGTCTTTTCCGTAAAAATATAGAAGACGGGATATGATTCGTTAGTACCGAGAACGTTCACTGTTTGTTTCAACAGATGAAAGATCCCGCTTTTTTTATCATCCTCATCTACTCTGTTTAGAAATTTCTTGAAGTTTATGCGGTTCTTTTCATCCACCGAGTACTTGTATTTACCGGAAAAGAAACTCATTTTCCCCACTTTTATACATTTTCATACACACGTAGTAAAATTATAACATTAATCATCTCTTGTCAAGATAAATTTATTTTTTTTTCTTTAATTAAAAAAGCCGTCGGATGACGGCTTGGTAAAAATATTAAACTTTATTCTATTCTACTATCGACCCGATCTGCTCTCCGGACAAGAATTTCATAAGATATCCCTTCTTTAAAAGGTTGCATACGCCGATCTTCAGTTTATTTTCCATGCAGAAACTGATGGCAGTAGTATCAAGCACTCTAAGATTTTTATTTAATACATCAATATATGATATTTTATCAAATTTAACTGCTGCGGGATTTTTAACAGGATCGGAATCGTAAACACCATCTACTTTTGTAGCTTTTATGATGATGTCGGCTTTTATCTCTCCGGCTCTTAAAGCCGCTGCAGTATCGGTAGTAAAGTAAGGATTGCCTGTACCGCCGGCAAAGATCACGATTCTTCCCTTTTTAAAATGATTCAGCGCTTTACTGATTATCACAGGTTCTGTTACCTGAGACATCGGGATCGCGCTTTGAACTACAGCCTCCAGTCCTTCCAAATTCAAGGCGTTCTTTAAAGCTATAGAATTGATCACTGTTGCAAGCATTCCCATATAGTCAGCTTCGATCCTGTCCATGTTCTTCGCATGAGCTGAAAGGCCTCTGAATATATTTCCGCCGCCGATCACTATTCCCGTCTCAACACCAAGATCATGTATCTCTTTAACTTCTTTCGCAGTATATTTGACTACTTCAGGGTCGATACCGTATCCCTGGCCACCTACTAGAGCCTCTCCCGAAAGTTTTAAAAGGATCCTTTTATATTTAGTCTGTTCCATTATAAGCCTCACCCGTTTATGTAGTTAAAAAAAAGGCTTTGAATTAACAAAGCCTTAATGATCATTTTACTGCTGAGCTCCTATCTGGAAACGGACGAATTTGTCAACTTTGATCTGAACGCCTTCCTGTTTTTCGACAGATGCGATCAGTTCTTTTACGAACATTTTTTCTTTTACATATTCCTGTTCCAACAGGCATGACTCCGCGAATATTTTTCCTTTTCTGCCTTCAACTATCTTCTCAAGAATATTGTCGGGCTTGTTAGCGTTCTTAGGATCTTCTTTAAGCTGCGCCTTTATAATTTCGAGCTCGCCCTTTACGAATTCGGGATCAAGATCGTCTGATGATACCGATTTGGGTGATAGAGAAGCTATCTGAAGCGTGAGGTTCTTTGCAAGCTCTATAACTGAATTGCTCGATGCTTTTGCTTTGTCGCTAAGAGAAAGCTTTATCAGAACACCGACTTTAAGATTAGAATGTATATAATAAGAAACCACATCGCCTTCGAATCTTTCATATTCGATGATCGTAATATTTTCGCCGAGCTTTGCTCTTAATTCAGTAAGCTCCGTATTTATCTCTTCGCTTTCAAACTTAGCAAAATCTCCGCTGAATGCGATCGCTGACATTTTTTCGCCGAAACTGATGAATTCCTGAGTAGCTCTCACAGGTTCAGTTTCGCATGTTAATTTGAGCATTGAAGCTGTCTTATTATCTTCCGAAATTCTGCAGAATATCCTTCCGTGATTGGTCTCGTTACCGATCCTTTTAGCCGCTTTGGCCATTCCTTTTTCTCTTAATATCTTAACTGCTTCGTCAAAATCACCGTTGGATTCCGCCAGAGCTTTTTTACAGTCCATCATCGGGGATCCGGTCGATTTTCTGAGGTCCGCTACCATTTTTGCTGTTATTTCTGCCATAATCTGTCTCCGATATGTTTTGTTTAGTTCTCTGTTGTTTCTTCTTTTTCTTCCTCGTTCCTGACGGGTTTTCTTAAAGGTCTTTTCGGCGCTCTTTTCTTATCTGAATCTGAAACCGCCGTTTCCTGTACCGGTCTGCCTTCATCAGCGCTTTTTATGTTGGCGACCTGGCTTGCTTCAAGTATAGCGTCGCTGAATACTTTTGTGATAAGGCCGATTGATTTGAAAGCATCATCGTTTGCCGGGATCACATAATCAATATCGTCTGTATCCGAGTTCGTGTCGCAGATAGCAAAAACGGGAATGTTGAGTTTTTTCGCTTCTTTTATCGCAATTGTTTCTTTGATCGTATCGACAACGAAGATCGCATTGGGAACAACTTTCATTGTCCTGACGCCTTCGAGTACCTTGTTGAGCTTGGCTTTTTCTTTCTCGATCATGATCTTTTCTTTTTTCGTGATCTTCTGATATGTACCGTCAACAGCTTTTCTCTCTAGTTCTTCAAGCGTTCTGATGGAATTCCTGATCGTCTGGAAATTAGTTAAAAATCCGCCAAGCCATCTTTCGGTTACATAGTTCATTTGGCATCTGATCGCTTCTTCTTTTAGAAGGTCTTTGGCCTGAGGTTTTGTTCCTACGAAAAGGATCTTTCCCCTTTTAGCCACTATCTTCATGACTGCATCACAGGCTTCGTCGACTTTTTCTACGGTTTTGTTAAGGTCGATAAGATGAATTCCTTTCTTTTTTGTAAAGATGTAAGGTCTCATCTTGGGGTTCCATCTTTTTGACAGGTGCCCGAAATGGGATCCTGCTAAAAGAAGCTGGTGTGTTGTTACTCTCGGCATTTTGTCTCCTTTTGGGGTTTTAACGCTATCTTACGAGCGCCATCCGGGCTTTTTGTCCGGATTATCCGTATTCCGTTCATCTCTTTTACCGACACGCATTAAGCTGCGCACCCCGGCAGAAGATCGCGGAATACTTTTATTTTATAATAGAAGAAATTACCTTTTAGAGAACTGGTATCTTCTTCTTGCTTTCATAAGTCCGTATTTCTTTCTTTCTTTCTGTCTGGAATCCCTTGTCAGCATTCCTGCGGTTCTCAGAGAACTTTTTAAAGTCTCATCGTAATTAACGAGAGCTCTGGAGATCCCTAGCCTAACAGCTCCTGCCTGTCCGGAAAGTCCGCCTCCTCTTACGTTAACGAAAACATCGAATTTTCCCGTATTGCCTGTTATATCGAGAGGCTGTTCTAGGTCCATCTGTAGGATCTTTTTCTTAAAATAATCCAGACTTACCGAATTGTTTACCGTGATCTTTCCTGATCCTGCTTTTATTCTTACTCTGGCTGTGGCAGTTTTTCTTCTTCCTACAGCAGTAATAAATCCGTGCGCATTTGCTTTCATTTATGTGATTTCCTTATATTTATTATTTAAAAACTAACACTTCAGGTTGCTGTGCTGCGTGAGGATGATCCGGTCCCGCATAAACTTTCAGTCTGGTCAGCCTTCTGTCGCGCATCTTGTTCTTCGGGAGCATTCCGCTGACTGCGAATGTAATAATTCTGTCGGGATGTTTTTCCCTCATCGTTTCCACGCTTGTGAACTTATCTCCACCCGGATATCCGGAGTATGAGAAATATGTCTTCGCGGTCTCTTTGTTCCCTGTGAGGACTATTTTCTCCGCGTTTACTACGATGACGAAATCTCCGAGGTCTATATGGGGAGTGTAGAGCGGTTTATGCTTTCCCATAAGCCTGTAGGCTATTTCGGTAGCGACTCTTCCGAGTGTTTTGCCTTCAGCATCTACGATTAGCCATTTTCTGTCTATATCGCTGTGCTTTGCGCTGATTGTTTTCATTGTTTCTCCTGTTCTGTCTATTTTAATTAGTTTTCGTCTCTCCCATTTCGTCTTTTCTGAATTTTAAACAAAAAAGACACGGATGAATATCATAATTGACCTCGGTTTGTGCCTGAAAATCAACCGTCTTCACACGCGAAACCAAATATAATTATCTGAAATTATAATTGCAACTGTTTTATTAAAAAGATTTACTGTATAAAATACCCTATTCTGTCCCAGCGAATAGCTTTCCATAATTTTGTGAGCGGATATTCTGAATCGAATGAGAAATAGACCATTATCGGTTTACCGACGATAAAATCTTCAGTTACAAATCCCCAGTAACGGCTGTCGTAGCTGTTGTCCCTGTTGTCGCCCATCATAAAATATGATCCTTCGGGAACTGTAAGAGGCCCGAAATTATCCCTGTTGCCTAGACCTTTGAAAATTCCGTTTTGAACTGCACCTTTCGGATAAATATTCATATCAACAAATCTTGCTTTAGCTTTGAGGTCTTCTGTGCCATGATCGATTTCGACAGTATCGTAAAATTCGCTGAACTTTTTTCCGTCAACAAAAAGTTCTTTATCTACAACTTCGACTGTCTGACCCGGAAGAGCAACACATCTTTTTACGTAATAAAGCCACTGGTTCATCTGTTCGTCGAAATGTTTGAAAACAACTACATCGCCCTGTTTTATGCTTTTAAAAAGCGGTGTTTTGAAATAGGGTATATCGAAGCCGAATTCTGTGAAGGGTATTCCGAACCAGTCCGGAGATCTGAACCCGTATATGAATTTGTTCACAAGCAGCATGTCTCCTACTCTCAAAGTTCTCTCCATCGAACCTGTAGGTATCCTGTATGCCGATACTATAAATGACATTATCAGATAAAGAGTTATTATCAGAACTGCGATAGATTTTACTGCATGTTTTATTTTCGTATCTTTATTTTCTTCTTTCATTCTTTCTTTGACCCTGAATTAATTGCGTCGAATTATATATAATTTAGAAACTTTTGTCAATCAAATTGATTTAACAGAACAAAAATGAAATTGTTCAGTAAAAGTGCAAAAATAACTTTTCAAACCCCAGCATATATGTTAAATTTGGGGTCTGAAGAGTAATTCAAATGTCAAATAATTACAGGAAAGGACTATGATCACAATCAAGAACGTCTCAAAGAACTACGGGCACGTAACAGCCCTGAAGGATTTCAGCGCCGTGATCAACAAAGGGGAAATAACCGGTATCCTCGGTCCTAACGGTGCCGGAAAAACCACCCTTCTAAAGATCATAACATGCTACATGTATCCGACTTCCGGCGAAGTCATCGTGGACAATTTCGACATTTACAATCAGAGCCTTAAGATCCGGGAGATGATAGGGTACCTTCCCGAGAACGCGCCTTTATACTCCGATCTGACGGTTCTTGATTATCTTAAATTTATCGCTTCTGTGAGGAACATTCCGAAGGAAAAGATAATGGACCGTATTCAGAAAGTATCCGACGAGTGCGATATAAGATCGGTAGCTTACAAGCGGATCGACGCTCTTTCGAAAGGCTACAGGCAGAGGGTCGGTCTCGCCCAGGCCCTAATTCATGATCCCGAAATTCTTATTCTCGACGAGCCGACATCCGGTCTGGACCCTAACCAGATACTTGAAGTACGTGAGCTTATAAAACAACTCGGCAAAATGAAAACCATGCTTTTCTCCAGTCACATACTTCAGGAGGTACAGGCGGTCTGTGACAGGGCGATCATCATTAATAAAGGCGAGATCGTCGGTGACGGGGATCCCGAATCGATGAGCGGCTCTTCATCCGGCTCGAAAGAACTTTCACTTACCGTTAAAGCTCATGACGATATTCTGCATGATCTTAAATCGATCTATAGCGTTATCGAAGCCGAAAGAAAATCATCCGTTGGCGGATTATTCTCTTACTCTATTAAGTTCGATAAAGACTCGGATATCAGAGACAGGATCTTCGACGAATGCGTCAGACTTAACGCAAAAATAGTAGAAATGAAGCTTGAAAAAGATTCATTGGAAAAAGTTTTCAGAGAATTAACGCTTTAAGGAGAAATAACATGAGAAATATTATTAACATATCTATCAAAGAGACGAGATCTTACTTCGCTTCGCCCGCAGCCTACATAATACTTATTCTTTTCCTTGCACTTACAGGATGGTTTTTCACCAATACACTTTTTCTTGAAGGAGGCCAGGCTGAATTGAGATCTAATTTTAACATCATTCCCTTCCTTTTCCTTTTCTTCGTTCCGGCTCTAACTATGAAAATGGTTGCCGAGGAGAAAAAAAGCGGAACTATTGAGCTTCTGACCACTCTGCCGTTAAAAGACACCGACATAATACTCGGAAAGTTTCTCGGATCAATGGCAATTCTCGTTCTGGCAGTTCTTCTAACATTTCCCGGTGTTCTGACGATCGGCATTCTTGGAAAACCCGACTGGGGCGTTCTTTTCTGCGGATATTCGGGACTTTTTCTTACAGGAGCGGCATTTACGGCTATCGGAATATATACTTCATCTGTTACCGACAATCAGATCATAGCCTTTATAGTAAGTTTCTTCATTCTATTTATTCTTATCGTGATCAACAGCCTTCTTATCTTTCTTCCTTTTCCGGGAGTTTTTGAGTACATCAGTGTAATTGTTCATTATGAGAACATGCTGAAAGGCGTGATCGACTCAAAGGATCTGGTCTATTTTATTTCTATTACGGTCGTATTTCTTTTCGCGGCCTCTAAATCGCTTGAAAGCAGAAAAAAGTAAAATTCATTCTTGAGGATAAAATATGAGAAAAAAAAGCAATTATGATCTCAGCCTGATATATGTAGCCGTTATCGCTCTGATGATAAACATTATATCCGCATTCTTTTTCTTCAGGATAGATCTAACGGAAGGAGATGTTTATTCTCTGTCGGACGCAAGTAAAAATTTAGTTGCCGGTCTTGATGATAAAGTGATAGTAAAATGCTTCTTTTCGAACGAACTGCCACCCGAAATGAAAACCATACCTGCGCTTATAAAAGACAATCTGGATGAATATAAAGCTTATTCCAACGGAAATCTTGACTACGAGTTCATAGACGCATCGAACGAGGAATTTTCTAAACAGATCATGGAATATCAGCTTCCTTCACTTCAGGCGCAGATACTCGAAAAGGACGAGTTCAAGATAAAACGTATATTTATGGGAATGGTGATATTATACGAAGATAAAAAAGAGATAATTCCTTTCATTCAGCAGGGTGATCTTCCTGTTATGGAATACGAAATCTCCAGCAGGATCAAAAAGCTGACAACGGACAAACTTCCGACCGTCGGTATTTTATCCGGTGCGGGCTGCGTTAGTTTTGAAGAGATAAAGACGGCTGTTCAGGTGCTTTCTTCCCAGTATGTAGTAGATGAAGTTCAGGCTGACGGCAGTCTGACACCGGAGAGAATAAATTCTCTTTTGATCATAGGACCTAAAGAGAATTTCACGCATGATGCGCTCAAGGCCATAGATAATTATATAGTTTCAGGCGGAAAAACAGCTTTTTTCATTGATAAGGTTCAGGTAAGCCTTCAGAACCAGAACGCGCAGGATATTTCTCTTAATATTGATTCGCTGATGTCGAATTACGGTGTAAAAGTGAACACTGATCTTATCGGGGATAAAGAAGCGGGAATAGTGACTGTAAGACAGCAGAAGGGATTTTTCACTATTGCCAATCCGATTAAATATCCTTTCCTGCCGAGAATAACGGGTCTTGACAGATCGAGCCCCGTTACTCAGAAACTTGAAGCCGTAGATCTGTATTTTGCAAGCTCTCTCGATACATCTGCCGCTTCATCAAAAGGCATTGATCTCAAGGTAATAGCGAGAACATCCGAAAATTCTTTCACCCAGTCAGGGACTTACAACATAATGGCGGACAGGGACATAGATCAGTACGTTTTTGATAAAAAGAGCCTTCCTGTGATCGCGCTTCTTACAGGATCTTTTTCTTCTTTTTATAATTCAGATAGCAAAGGAACTGATACAAGAATAGTAGTTAGCGGAGATTCTGAGTTTTTCAGCGAAGGTAAATTCGGTTCTCAGGAGAATATAAATCTCTTTTTAAACCTTGTTGACTGGATGACCGCCGATGAAGCGCTGATAAGCATACGCTCGAAAGTCATAACTCAAAGGCCTCTGGATAAAGTGGAGGATACAGGCAAAACCATCATAAAATGGCTCAATATCGCTCTTATCCCTATACTTCTGGCTACTATCGGAATTCTAAGATGGAGAAATAACAGGAACAGAAAAGATTTCAGTCTAAAAAGATAACGGAGAGAGATATCATGAAAAAAAATATAATTTTTCTTTCGGTCATAATAATCCTGAGCGCACTTTCTTTTTACCTTCTGAAAAAACCTGTAAAAACAACAGAAGATTTTGACGGAAAGATACTGAAAATCGATTCGGCAGCCGTCATTGAGGTGTCATTTGAGAAGAACGGAAAAAAGATCCTTCTTTCGAAAGGTTTAAACAGATGGCAGATAAAGGAGCCAGGGAATTTTGAACCTGAACCGGCTGCTGTTCAGACTATGCTGCAGTTTATTAATGATATTGAATTAAAGAATATTATTTCTGAAAAACAGGACAAATTCTCAAAATTCGGCGTCGACAGCACGGGAACGATAATTTCTGTCAGAAAGCAGGATAACAGCAGCATCAGTTACATTATCGGATCCGATGACAGGGACAGGAATTATTCATTCTACAGAGTTCATAATGACAGCAGGATCTATCTGGGCACGATATTTCCGCGCTACAGGCTGTCATCCGATGTAAAAATGTGGAGAGACAGATTGATCGTAAAAGAAAATCCTGATAATATCTCTTATCTTTCTGTCAGATCAAAGTCCGGAAATTTTTCAGCCGAGAGAGTTCAGAACGTATGGAAAGCTGTCCTTAATGGTGATTCCGTAACTGCCGATACAGAAAAGATCCAAAAAACGCTCACAAAACTCTCATCCTTCCGGGCTTCTGATTTTAATGATTCTTTGAAATCAAATGATGTTGTACCTGAAGTTGTAGTTAACTATAAAAGTTCTTCTTCCGATATCGGTGAAGTTGTGTTATTCAAACATCATGACTCATTTCTGGCTTTTGTAAAAGAAAAAGATCAGGTTTATGTGATAACTGAGAACGATTATAAAACATTTGAAGATCTGACTAAAAAATAAATATGACTTTTTTCATTTTATTATTTATATTAGTTCGTTAATTTAGATCATTAATTATAAAGGAGTCAAAATGTTACGAAAAACTCTGGCTGTGATGATAATATCGGTTATTTTCTCTATTTTTGCTGTTCCTGTAGAGATAAATACTGCCGAGACCGCAGCAAAGAACTGGATGAAAGTCAAATCTGAGAATAGATCTACCGGTGAAATATCGGACTATGTTCTTTACGATGAAGCTTTTTATGCTTTCAATTTCAAGTCGGGAGGTTTTGTTCTTATCGCTGCCGATGACGCGTCCGTACCGGTACTCGGATATTCTTTGAACGGAATATTCGAAGCTGATAAAGAAAAAGCGAATATAAGTTTCTGGCTCGAACTTTACAGCAAAGCTATTAAAGAGATCAGAAATAAACAACTGAGCAGCGAACCTGTATCGCAGGAATGGAAAAACATTCTATCAGGAAATATTACTACAAAAAGCTCAAAAGCTGTGGAACCTCTTCTCTCCACGACATGGAACCAGAGCCCTATCTACAACAACTACTGCCCTCTCGACGGCGGATCGCTTTCAGTCGTAGGATGCGTGGCCACCGCTATGGCGCAGATCATGAACTATCACCAGTACCCGGAAGTTGGTAAAAGCTCATCTTCGTACGAAGTTCTGGGACAAACACTATCAGCCAATTATTATCTTTCCAAATACAACTGGGATATGATGCCTAACGCAATTTCATCAGGATCTTCTTCCGATCAGATCCACGAAGTAGCTCAGATATCCTATCATGCCGGGGTAGCAGTTGAAATGGATTATGGCGCTGACGGGTCAGGTGCTTCTTCTGAGGACGTACCTTATGCTCTGGAAACTTATTTTAAGTATAACACATCTGCGATTCATGAATACCGCTCTTCTTATACAAGCACGAACTGGAAAAACATGCTGATGGATCAAATCGACAGATCTCTTCCTGTATATTATTCAGGCCAGGGTACTGACGGCGGACATGCTTTTGTGTGCGACGGATATCAGGATGCAAGCTATTACCATTTCAACTGGGGCTGGGGCGGATCGGCGGACGGTTATTATCATATCGACAATCTTAATCCGGGAGGATCTACATTTAATGAATGGCAGGCTGTCGTAAGAGAGATCAAGCCGAAAAGTAAAGAACTTTCTCTTAATGATCCTATTGATGATGTATTTACTTCAGACGAAACATATCAGATAAATCTTATGGATCATTTCGACAACTTCACTACTCAGGCTCTGACTTTTGCTATTGACGCATCAAGCGAACTGAACGGCGCGCAGTATATGATCACGGACAGTATCCTAACTTTAAATAAGACCGGCGAGGGGTTGTCTCATATAATCATTACAGCTGCTTCAAGAAATGATAATTCTTTCGATGAGTTCTATTTAAAATTCGGTGCAGGCGGAATTCTGGCAGGATTCGGTAACTCATACGATTTCAATTCTGCAGCCTATCTAAATGCAGGAAACGCACAGGTTCTAAATGACATGACGAAAATTACTTTTTCAACATGGCTTAAGCTCGATACTGTAGGAAGAGAACACGGCATCGCTTCTAAATCCGAATCTTCAAACAGCGGATGGTCAGCTATCGTTCAAAGTAACAACATCATTAAGTTCTCCGTAAAAACTCAGGACGGATTAACAAGAAGAGTTTACGGCATTCAGACTCTCAAAGCAGAACAGTGGTATCATATCGATCTGGTTTATGACGGAAAAGATCTTGTAATTTATATTAACGGAAATATTGACAATATAAAAACATCATATACAGCTCAGTCACCCATGCTTCACGATACAGCAAGATATATCACTTTAGGCTACGCTAACGGGATCTATCTTGACGGGCAGCTTGATGAAACGATCTTGTGGGATCAGCCGCTTTCAGTATCTCAGATCAGAGACATCATGGGTAAAAAACCCGAAATGCCGGATCCGAAGATCACGGCTTACTGGATTTTTGACGAGGGATTTTTTGATGCCGCATATGATCTAACCGGCGTGAACGACGGTCTTTTTGTAAATAACAGCCTTGATTACTGGACCGATTCTCAGGCTCCGCAGTATTTCTTTATGGGTCAGAACGTCTCATTGAACGGTACTCTATTGGGAAGCTACGATGCGACGGCTGTTTACAGCGTTACTGACGGACCTTCTTTCGGCTCATTCGAAATTACTAATTCGAACAGCGGCGACTTCACCTATACTCCGCAAACGGATGCAAGCGGTATTGACACGATAAAATATGTGATCACTTACGGAAAAGCTGTCACGGATGAAAAAACTGCTATCATAAGCGTAAATTCCGCGAACGGAATTGATAATTCTACAGAACCGTCTTCTGTTGAACTATATCAGAACTATCCGAACCCTTTCAATCCGGTTACTCAGATAGGGTTTACACTTAATAAAGCTGCCGATGTCAGACTTACAGTTTTCAATACTTCAGGACAGAAAGTCGCGGAACTTGTAAAAGGTCTTTTGAACTCAGGAAAACATTTTATCGGATTTGACGCTGCCGGATTGAATTCAGGTGTTTACTATTACACTCTTGAAGCCGGTGGATCTAAGATGACTAGAAAAATGGTACTGACAAAATAATAATTAAGTCAAAAAAAAGGGCGGTTCGATGACCGCCCTTTTTCATTTACAGAAAATTCTTCATTTTCATTCGGGATGTCGGTTTTACGAAGGGTGATGTAGAAACTTCACCTTCGAGTATCCTGTTCTTCCCTTCTTCGCAGAACGTCAGCTTCGTTCCTGTTTCAAGAGGTATTTCGGAGATCAGAAATCCTATCGGTTTGTTATCCAGTGTCGGCGAGAGAACGCCTGATACTACATGGCCGATCTTTTTTCCGTCGAGAAAAACGTTCCATCCGTGCATCGCCTTGCTTCTGCCGTTCATTACGAAAGGAATGGTATGGCTTTTTATACCCTCAGCTTTAACTTTATTTAACGCAGCTTTACCGATAAACTCATGCTCCCATTCGAATACGAAATCCCACGGCGTTGCCAGAGCGGGGATGTCCGGATGTATCTCGTGTCCGTGAAGTGGAAGTCCGGCTTCCGTTCTTAAAGAATCCCTAGCGCCGAGTCCGCAAGGCTCTATCCCGTATTTTTCGCCGGCTGATAAAAGCATATTCCAGAGTTCGACTGCGTCTTTTATGTCTGAATAGATCTCAAACCCGATCTCGCCCGTATATCCCGTCCTTGAAAGCAGGACATTGATGTTCTTTAATTTCACGTTGTCTCTGAATCTGAAGAAACCGAATTTATCGAGCACTTCTTCTCCTGCCAGATCCCTAATAATTTTCGGCGCGTTCGGTCCCTGAAGATCGAGTTTTGCCATATTGTCGCTTTTATTTACGACCGAAACCCCGGCCGGCGCGTTCTTTTTCAGCCATTCGAAATCTCCCGGAATTCCTCCCGCGTTAACGACGAGGAACCATTTCTCGTCATTGAATTTGTAGATGATGCAGTCATCTATGACTCCGCCCTTTTCATTCAGCATGAAATTATACATCGCCTGGCCTTCTTCCATTCCCAGTATGTCATTGGTAAGAATCTTAGCCATCATTTCTCTGCTGCCTTTTCCGGTGATGTCGAATTCACCCATATGGCATATATCGAACAGCCCGACGGCTTTCCTTGTAGCATGATGCTCAACGCTCTGACCTTTTTTATACCATAAAGGCATTTCCCAGCCGGCGAAATCCACTATTTTTCCGCCGAGTTTAACATGTTCATCATATAAAATCGTTCGCATTTCAGCTCCTTTTTAATTGGTTTCTTTCGCCGAGAATTTAAGAATGCAAAACTGAAATTGCAATTTAATTTAATAAAAATTATATTTCACGGAACTTAATTTAACGGATGTATATTGTGGCGAAAAAAACCGAAAATGATGTTGAACTTAATAAATTTATGATCTTTCTGCTTTCAGGAGAAGACAGTTTTTCTATCGAAATGAAAACCGGCGAGATCATTTCCGCCTTTATGGATAACGATCTGAAAGATTTTAATTACTCGCATTTCAACGCTGAGAATATGTCTGCCGAGCTTATCGGGTCCGCTCTTTATTCGCTTCCTGTAATGTCTGTAAAAAGGATAGTACTTATATCGGACATTGATACAGTGAACATCGACATTTATGACATGCTTTCTAGATTTCTCAAGAAGAAAATCGATACGACGGTACTGGTTCTAACAGGCACTAAACCGGACAAACGGAAAACTTTTTTCAAAGAGATCACATCTGATAAAAGAGCTCTCTGTCTGGAGTTTAAAGAAAAGAATGAAAGAGAGATCATGCACTGGGTCAAGAACTATATTTCTTCCAAAGGATGCAGTATTTCGATGGAAGGGCTGCAGATGCTCAGCCTTACTCTTTCATCCAATCTTTCTCAGGTCGCTTCCGAAGCCGATAAGCTGATCGAATATTCAAAAGGAAAGACAATAACTGACGATATTGTCGAGAAGGTTCTCGGAATTTCAAAGGAATACAATATTTTCAGACTGCAGAATTGTGTGGCCGAAAAAGATCTTAAAAGATCATTAGTGATCTGCGATAATATTATGAAAAATAAAAACAACAAGACCGATCCTATCGCGATAAACCTTTTTCTTTCGAGGGTTTTCACTTCCGCTTTTGAAGTAGGATATCAGGCAGTTACAGGTAAGGTACCGGTCGATAAAGCCGCTTATGAAGCCGGATACAACAACGCATGGAAAGATGCCGACATTATTACCTGCGCAAAGAAATATAAAGTCACCGAACTTATCAGATGCCAGCGGTATTTTCTCGAGTGCGATATCAAGTTAAAATCAGGCTATCAGGACCCGAGGACCGCTATCATAACGCTTCTGGAGAAACTGATACTTCATTCCGACAACAGGGAATGCGGTTATCTTACTTTTTTTAATGAAATAAGAAAATAGGATCATTATGAAATGCCCTAAATGTTCAAAGATAGACAGTAAAGTAATTGATTCAAGGGTAGTAAGGGATGATACTGCGATAAGAAGGCGCAGGGAATGCACGGACTGCGGTTACAGGTTCACGACCTATGAATATATTGAAAAGATCGAGCTAATGGTCGAAAAACACGACGGCACGGTGGAGGAATTCGAAAGAGATAAGGTAAAGAACGGCATTATGATAGCCTGCCGTAAAAGACAGATCACTCCCGAGAAGATCGAATCTATGGTGAATGAAATATACAACGACCTTATAACAAAAAGCGACAGTTCCGGCACTGTTAAAACATCTCAGATAGGCGAACTTGTAATGGAAAAGCTAAAGAAAACAGATGAGGTCGCATACATCCGTTTCGCGTCCGTTTACAGAAAATTCAAGGATGTGAAAGAATTTATGTCTGAACTGCAGAATATTATCAAATGAACTTTATGAAAAAACAGGCCGCTTATTTCATTTCCTGCATTCTGGATTTTTTGTTCCCGCAGTCATGTCTCGTTTGCGCTAAATATCTGAATGATGAAATATATATTTGCAGAAAATGCTTAAACAACCTTGAGATCCATAAGAATGAAAGTAAAAACTACATGTCCGTATTTTCATATAATGATACCATAAAAACACTGATCCACGAACTTAAATATAACGGAAGGCCGGAGTTAGGTTATATTTTCGGTAAAGAAATGGGTAAAAGGCTGAAAGAGTATTTTGAATCCGGTAAAACGGTTCTGATTCCTGTGCCTCTTCATATAAAAAGGCTGAAGAAAAGAGGATATAATCAGAGCGAACTTATCTGTTCCGGACTGTCGGAAGTTACGGGGCTGGAAGTAAGAAAAGACATTCTTGTAAGAAAGCTCAATAACATGTCTCAGACAAGGCTGAACGCCGCCGGGAGATCGGAAAATGTGAAAGGTATTTTTGATTATTCAGGCGCACAGCTCGATAAAGATACTCTTATAATCCTCGTTGATGATCTTATCACAACGGGAGCGACTTCTAAAGAAGCATCACAGACTTTGAAAAAATACGGATTTATTAATTTTTTTGCGGTAAGTGTAGCTACAAGTTCGAATCAGTCTATTATGCAGTAAAAATAATAAGAAGCCAGGCTTTGGCATCTTCCCATGGTATGATCTTGATCTTGTATCCGGATCTGAACTGATCTCCTTCCTTAGTTATGAAAACGGATTCTCCGGGACCTTTATCTAAAAGAAAAAGCTGCTCAAGCGCCTCTGCTTCCGGAAATGAACTCTTTTTATCTGCGAGCAGCATTTCCATTTTGCCGCCTATCATTTCGTTCATTCTGAAACCGAAAGTTTTTTCAGCCTGCTCGTTTGCCTCGGCTATCTTTTTCGTAAAAGGATCTATGATGAAAACAGGCTCGGTCAGTTCATGGAATATCGTTCTGAATTTCGATTCGGACATCACGAGTTCTTTTTCGTATTTTCTCTTTTTCCTGTTCTCTTCAGCTTTTCCAAGCGCGGAATCAATGGCCGGTATCAGCTTTTCGAGCTTTGATTTGAAAATATAATCGATAGCGCCGTATTTTAGGGTGTCGATAGCTATCTCCTCATTGATCGTTCCGGAAAGTATGATCGTCGGAATATCGGGATTTATCTCTTTTGCGATGTAAAGAACTCCATATCCGTCGATGTCCGGAAGATTGAAATCGGCTAGAATTATATCGAATTTCATCGTCTTTAAAGCGATCCTGAAATCGTTCTTATTCTGAACATGGAAAAGATTGAATCTTATGTCAGCGCTGTTCAAAGTCTCTTTGATAAGCTCCACATCAAGATCGTCGTCTTCAAGGTATAATACCGATACTTTTTTCATAACCGACCCCTTTTGGGGATACTATATTGGTTCGTCACTTTTATAATATAAATATAAATATTTTAAAAATCAATTGATTTGATAACAATAATGCTACTTATTATATTTGTCCGCCAGGATTCCCACTATCTGTTTGACTGTCGGGTCGATTATCTTGTAATAGATCGTGTTGCCCTTCCTTACGCCTTCAATTATCTTGCTTCTTTTTAGAACTGCAAGCTGCTGTGATACGATTGGCTGTTCTTCCGCCACGCAGTCAACAAGGCCTTTTACTATGCACTTTTTCATTTCTATCGCAAGCAAAAGTTTTAACCTTACGATATGGCCTATCGCCTTTAGTACTTCAGCTTCTTCCTGAAGAAATTCGTTACAGTTTTTATCAGGCATTTCATTAAGCTTCGAGCTCATGAAGTTTCTCCTTTAATTTTGTTATTTCCTCCATGATCCTGTCGGATATTTTTCTCCATGTCTCGGGAACGTTCTCCATTTCGAAATATTCTTCAAAGAAAATCGGTTCTCCTATGATTATCCTGATCCTGTTCCCGAATTTCGGGATCGTTTTACCGACAGGCAGCATCGATCTGAGTCCTTCATGGTAGCACGGTATGACCTTGACTCTGGATTCATAGACCCTTTTGCCCACTCCGGCTTTTCCGGGAAGAAGTTCTCCCGTTCTGCTTCTTGTTCCCTCGGGAAAAATATGAACTATATTCCCTTCCTTCAGTTTTTGTGTCACTATCTTCTGCGCGAACTGATCGATACCCTTACCCCTTTCCAGAGGAATGCATTTTACATGGTCCATGTACCATGAAAGAAGGGAATTTTTGTAAAAATTACCGTATTCCGGAGTATGATAAGGAAGGTATCTGTATGATAAGAGCGATTTTCTGAAGAACGCGGAACAGTCGATAAATCCCGAGTCGAAAATGGTAGTATGATTAGATGCGAATACGTAAGGCGCATTTTCTTTCATTATTATTTCTTTACCGTAGAATTTTGTACGATTCAGAACATACATTATGATCCATATGAAAAGCGTCGTTATGAAAGTCAGAAGTTTGGAAATTATTTTAAACGCGAACGTTTCTTCTGGAACTTTCCAATGATCAACCACGCTCTTTTTTTCTTCTTCTGTCATTGCGTAAGTCTTAGATATTACGTTATATACAACTCTGCAGAAGCATTTTTTGTTTCCGCTAGGTAAATTTATTACTATATATTCGATTAGTCAAGTTAATTTTATTTTTGAAACGTTATGAATTATTGGTTGCGATTTATCAGTTAAAACATTAAAATACACTTCTTTTACGGAGAGTTCATGAAATTTTATTTTTTTATTTTTCTTACTGCGTTCAGAATCTGTTTTCCGAGAGATTTTTATTCTCTAAGCTGTTTTGACGGGCGGATTTATGTGTTAGACGGTTTTGATAAACAGATTTTTGTATTTGATGAAGACGGTACGATAACAGAAAAGATCGATCTTAAAAATATTTCGCAGTCAGGATATTTCGATCATTTTATTCAGTACGACAAGTATCTTTCGTACGTCACGGACGCTGCAGGAAAAACGGTTTACCTTCTCGATGAAAATTACAGGTTGAAAAAGAGTTCGGATATTGTATTAGCCGAAAATAGCGGTATTTTCAGACACATTTTCCCGTCAGCCTACAATTCAATTATTCTGGCTTCTGAAGACGGTACATCTATCTATAGACTAACTAATAACATTCTGAAAAAAATTATTTCGTCCGATAAGCCTTTCAGAGACTTCTTCTTTTCGGCGGCGAAGATCTATGTTTTGTTCGAAGGTAGTCTGTCGGTCTATAATAGCGAAGGAGTTTTTCTCAAGTCGGTAAATACTGACCTGAAATATAATTATATTTATGCCGAGAACGATCTTGTTTTGGCCGGATCAGTTGAAAAATTCACTCTTTTCGATATGAAGGAAAGAAAATCGGCGGAATTTACTGCTGAAAAGGATTCGCAGGCTTTTATTCTGAGCGGTAAGCTGTTCTTGTTCTTTCCCGGTAGCAGTCACATTAAGCGGATTATGAATGAATAAAGCGCTGGTTCTTTACGGGAACGGAACCGATTATACCGTTTCTTTGGACGGAAAAGAATGCGTTGCCCATCTAAAAGGAACTCTTCTGCATACAACAAAAAGATCACATCATCCTGTATGCCCGGGCGATTATGTGCGTATTGAACAAGAAGGCTCTGAACTCGTAATGGCAGAGATCCTTCCCAGGATGAACAGAATATCAAGACCGGCGAATTACGGAATGCGAAAAGAGCAGGTTATCGCATCGAATATCGACCACCTTTTACTGGTAAGTTCAGTCTTTTCTCCGAGGATGAATACGGGATTTCTCGACAGGATACTCGCTTACAGCAATATGCAGAGAATCGAGACTGAGATAGTTGTTAATAAAACCGATTACGGCATATCTGACGAAGAGCAGTATTATATAGAAGGTTACAGGCAGATCGGCTATGAGGTCATCGAAACTTCCGTCGAGAAGAGTATTAATATCGATAAGATATCCTGTCTTACTTCAGGTTCGGTTTCAGCTCTCATCGGCAATTCCGGCGTGGGCAAATCATCTATTCTGAACGCAATAGACCCTGCTTTCAGAAGAAAAGTGAACGAAACGTCTTCTTATTCTCTGAAAGGTAAACACACTACAAAGCAGGCGCGACTCTACCCTCTTTCAAACGGAGGTTTCGTCCTCGATACTCCGGGCATCAGGGAGTTCGGAATGTGGAACATGGATTTTGAGGAGTTAAAGAATTTTTTTCCGGAGATCTACAAACTCAGTTCTCAATGCAGATATCATAACTGCCTGCATACAAATGAGCCCGGATGCGCGGTGATAGCAGCAGCGGATGAGGGTAAAATTCCTGAATTCCGTTATGAAAACTATCTGAAGATATTTCAGACGCTTTACGATAATAGACATTTATATTTTAAAAAAGACAAATAAAAAAGGCGCAGAAAAATGCGCCTTAAAATTTCTGAGAAAAATACTATTCTTTTTTAGCTTTTGCAGGCTTTTTATCAGCCGGAGCTTTTTTATCTGGTGCGGCAGCCGGTTTCTTTTCTGCAGCCGGTTTCTTTTCTGCCGGAGCGGCTTTTGCTTCAGCGAGTTTTTTGATCGAATCAGTTTTTACCGCTGCCTTTTTTGTCGGATCAGGCTGGGAAAGAGGATTTGTCGGATGTTTCTTTTTTAATCTTGTGTTGCCGGAAGAATGTCTGAATGTCTTTCCCTTTGCTGTTTTTTTGTCGCCTCTGCCCATTTTTACTCCTTTAATTTTCAGTTTTATTTAATTTCCGATAAATATAAATCAAATCAACATCTCTTTCCACAAAAATCTGATTTATTTGATTTCTTCCTGTTTATTTTTTTCCCGCGCTTCTTTTTCTAAAGGATACAGAAGTTTGTAATACAGGTATGACGAGAGTATATAGAATATCATCGTGAAAGCGAACGGCAGCTCGTATCCGAAATTCTCGATGAAGTATCCGCCGATGTTTGCAGTTATACCCCATGTGAAAAGCCAGGCGAGAGAAAGAAGCCCGCTGGTAATGGACCTGTCGTCCGGATGAACCGATTCCATTGAATAGTTCGATGAGATCGGAGCTGACATATTCATAAGCGCATTACGTATTAGAAAAGCGGTGATCGCAAGAGGAAGATAATGCGACATTCCCAATATAAAAAGGAACGGCAGCGAAAATATCTGAGAAAGTATCACCGACATTATTTTACCGAACCTTCTCGCCAGCATCGGCGCAATGAGAGCACCGCCTATCGTAAAAAGCTGCGCCAGTGCGAACAGCATCCCGATATTGTTAGAGCTCATTTCGAACCTGGTCTTGAAATACAGGTTCAGAAACGGGATCGTCATTCCTGCGCCCAGACCTACCATCATCGGCGGAATTGCCAGATAAGCGAGAAGTTTTTTAGATGTTTTGATCCTGAACCTGAACACTCCGTCTTCATCTTCACCGTTATCGGAGAAAGAAATGTGCCTTACTCTTATCTTCCCATAAAAGTATAGTGAGATAAGAGCGATTACAAGATGAATGAATATCGCGTATCTGTATCCGACTGCGAAAGAAATGTTCTTGCTGATTAAAAAATCAGGCAGTTTTCCCGCAACAAGATTTCCCGTTATGCCTGAAAGAAGTGCTACGGCGTGATTTATGGAGAATAGATGTGTTCTTTCGGTCTCTCCGCTGCTCTGCATTAATAGCGGTCCCCCTATCACCGAACTGAAAGCTCCGGCGAATCCTGATAAAGCAATACCTGCCATTATCATCTGAAGAGAATCGGCCTGAATAGCCAGAGCATATCCTGCGGACATTACGACAGGAACAATGATCATTATGGGTCTGATAGACATTTTTCTGACTATATAAGCAGCCGGGAATATCATAAGCACAGTCGCATACGTACCGGTCGAAAGCACGTGCCCTATTGTCCCTTCATTCTTACCCGACTCTTTCAGATAAAGATTAAAAAGAAGGCTGAATCCCGTGAACCCGAATCCCGCGAAAAAATTCCCGACAAGAAAATACCACGCGTCTTTTCTGATGATCTTCGTTATTTTTATATACTCTTCTGCTATTCTTTTCATACTTTGCCTGATTTATTATTCTTCAAGTGAAGGCATAAGCCTGTAATACCTTCTCGACATACTTTTCTTTCGCGCAAAATTCTTAACGTTGTATTTTAACGGATTCGGCAATATCGTAATCAGCCTTGCAGTCTCTTCCCTGTTCAGCTTTACAGCGTGCTTATTATAATGATATACTGCCGCGGCCTCGATCCCGAAAATACCTTTCCCCCATTCGACGTTATTGAGATATAACTCGAGTATCCTGTCCTTACTCAGAATAAGATCGAATTCGATAGCAATGATAACCTCTGCATATTTTCTTATAAGCAGCTTTTCAGGAACAAGAAAAAGGGTCTTTACAAGCTGCTGCGTTATCGTGCTTCCGCCGTATTTGTTATATCCGGCCTTTTCGTTCCTTTTCCTTGCCGACTCAATAGCATCGATATCTATTCCCCAGTGATCGTAGAAATTACTGTCCTCGACCCTGACGAGCATTCGGGAAGTTCCTTTGGGAAGTTTTTTCAAAGGAATGAACTCGTTCTTACGTATTTCGTATCCGTCAAATACCGCCCTGTATATCATAAATGACGAGACCGGCGGATCGATAAAGCTGTAAAGTACAGAAAAGAAAAGCCCGAAAAGGATCACTAATACATGAAATACCGATACTGCCCAGCCCATCCATATTATCGATTTTTTCCATTTCGGGAATCCATGCTGTTTTAATGCTGAATTTCTCTTGCCGTGCATCCTGAAAGGAAATAAGAACAGATATCCTGGACTCTTTAAAGCTTTCTTCAGAACCTCATATGTCTTTTTAAAATACTTTTTCATTTCCGCAATGTTTTTTAAACCCGCCCGAATATAACAAAATATTCGCAACTTGACAATTTGTTTTTTATATTATCTGAAGGAGGAAAAACTTCCGGAGATAATTATGGTGCTGATTCTTTTACTGTCCGCTATACTAAGTTCGGTTACGGCTTACGAAGTTCTTCCCTGCCCGGAAACTATTCCTGTACCTGATTCAAAATATAACGGGAATAAAACCGGATGCGAGTACGGCGATGCGGTTTACAGAGTTCTGAATATGCCTGCCTATAATTATAATCACGCAGGGATCTTTGCCGGTCTTGACAGTCTGGGTGTTCCGAAAGCGAGAGTCGCGCTCGGCTCCGGAACAAATGCCGCCGAAGTTCCTTTTTATGAGACCTTTTCTTCCTACGGATCGAAATACTACGGCGCATATACGCTTGAAGATGTCGATCTTGACTTCGGGCAACGAAGAAGCATTGCGATGACAGCAAAAGAAATAACTGATGCGGAAGTTCCTTTCACTTCGGATTTGATCCCGGTCTGCATCGAATATTACGGCAGTTCATTTGACGGCTCGGTTTCAGATATGTCTGGCATCCGGTGCGACGGGCTTGTCGAATATGCTTATGAAAAGAACGGTTTTCGTGTCTGGAGTAACAAAGTTTTTCCTGACAGCATGTGGAGCATATTAAAATATCCCGATCTTCACAACAACAAACCTGGAGGAGAACGCAGACCGGATATCGAGATGTCTCCATGGGCACAGAGAGGCGCACCGTACGAAACAGGCCCTTATCCTGATGACCCTTCTTCTTATCCGCAGCCTGATACCCGCCTTATCCGTCCTTCAGTAATAAAACCGCCTTTAGTTCAGGTTTTTCAGACCGATTCCGCCGGATCTGCTGCTGTTACAATAATTGCTGAGGATGAATCCGGAATCCATAACATCTCATACATGGTTCCCGGCGGGACAGAATGGGTAAAAACCCGGTCTCAGCCGATAGATCCGCCATTTGACTCTTACTCGCACAGAATAAAATTAAATTCAAGCGGTGTTCTTTACGTTTATGCCACCGATAAAGGCGGTAATCATCCTGAATTAGCGCAGGGATATTATATTGATATCGCAAATCCGCCATACTCCGGACTTATACCCGACCGGACCGAGCTGAAGCAGAATTATCCCAATCCGTTCAATTCTTCCACAACCATACGCTTTTCGCTTGAAAAAGTAGCTACTGTCAGCCTCGACATATATGATATCAGAGGAAGGAAAACTGATACTCTGAAAGACGGCTTCATGCCTGCAGGTTACTATTCAGTCGAATGGTCACCTGAAAACTTACCGACCGGATTGTATTTCTGCCGCTTTAGAACCGGCGATTCGGATTATGTAAAAAAGGTTATTCTGCTAAAATAAAAACCGGTTTTTCCTTTGATATTGCGCTTTTAAAGGTTTACATTTACAAATATTTATAGATTAGAATGTTGTTGTAATTCCTTCGATGTGTTCCTTCCGTTCTTATATTTTAAGACTAATTTCAACTTTATGGTGAAATAAAAAATCCCCTGCTATCGGGGATTTTCACATTTATTTCTTTACCTTATCATTAGGCCACTTTTCAAAAAAATCCATGTTCTGTTTTTTCAGGATCTTTAGGAATTTTTCGTTAAGCTTCGGCATCTCTCCTGCAGGATAATGAAGCCCGAACCTGTACTGAACAGGATTTATATATCCTTTGTCTTTTATCTCTTTCAGGCACTTTTTCGCGAGTTTGTTTCCGCCGGTATCCAGGCAGTTCTGCTCTATTAACTTAACCTTTTTCTCATCGATATCGTAAGTCGTATTGTTCTGCCTTTTCATATAAGCTTCGAACAGCTTTTTATTGTCGTAAGGCTGATACTTTTCGTGATGCACCATGAACTCCGCAGGAAATTTATTCGCTTTTCTGATCTTGACGGACGGATATCCGATTGGCAGCAGAACCACCGGAAAAACGCCCTTTGGAAGCTCGAACATTTTTATAAGCTTTTCCAGAAACTCCATCACTGTGCCGATATAACATGACCCCATTCCGTACGAATCCGCGGCGGTACAGATATTTTGGGCTGCTATTATAGTATCCTGAAAACTGATCCAGAAATGCCTGAACGCATGATTCGCTGAAAATGGAGCACAGCCTTCGTCTGCGATCTGCTTCATCCTGTTCCAGTCAATGCAGAAGAGAAGATTTACAGGAGCCGTGCCGACGAATTTCTGATAGCAGAGTTTTCCGAGCTTCTCGTTCATCTTTGGATCCTGTATTACTATGACCGAATACGGCTGAAGATTTCCGCCGGATGCGCTCTGGATCCCTGCAGCGAGAATTTTATCAAGTATTTCAGGCTCGATCTTTTTATTCGAGAAATTTCTAAGACTGCCTCTTCCAAGCAGAAGTTCCATCGTTTCATTTACATGTTTATTCTTCATTCCGGTCTCCCGTATTTGATTTAAAGTATGATAAACTATTTATTTATCTTTTTCAACAAAATAAAAAACCCCGACTGTTAATCGGGGTCTTTTGGAGGGAAGAGATTTTATTTTCCGGATATCGTGATATTTTTAATTTTCACCCACGGATATTTGCAGAATCCGTAATCAACTGTTTCTCTTGATATTTCTTCGATGTCATTGAGCATCTTTAAGGCGTTTCCGGATACCATGATCTCTTTAACCGGATATTTGATCTCGCCGTTCTCAATGTAATAGCTGTTTTTAGCTATGCCGGAGAAATCCCCGTTATCATTTGGATTACCGCCTGAGAATCTTGCAAGCATTATACCCTTTTTTGTATTTTTTATCATGTCGGCGAGTTTTATATCACCCGCATCAACAGACATATTCGAACCGTCTGTTAGAGCTCTTTCTTTGCCGGTCTTTTTTGATCCTTTGAGACTGAGAAGGAAAGTCTTTAACACGCCATTTTCGACTATAGGCATCTCAACATTTTTATATCCGTCATCGTTGAAAAAACTTTTGACAGCAAATCCATCGGAAAGAGGATTTGAACGCAGAGTAAGCTTTTCTGAAGCTATCTTTTTGCCGATACTGTCTTTAAGCAGAGAAGAACCCGTAATGTGCGAGTAATCGCTTAAATGGCCGAGCATCGGAGAAAGCATCTCGCCCATGCAGTCGGGAGTTATGATAATATCGCCTTCGAATTTCTGGTTGAACGGTCTTGCATCGATCTCTTCCGCGCTCTGCTTTAAAAGCGCTTTGAGGTTTACGATATCTATCAGCTTTTCATCAAGTCCTTTCATCAGCTTGTATGTATAATTGAATGACGACATTTTTTTATCCTTCTTCGAAGTGAACATAGTCATGAACTGATAAAGTCCCTGATCATGCGAATAATCGACACCGTTTGAATTTCTGAAAAAATAATTTGAACGGATGTATGAGATGCCGCCTTCTTCAAAATGCGTTATTGGATATGCTGATTTAACATGGGTAAGAAATTCATTTAGCCTGAAATACATTTTATCATTGTCAGGCGCCATCACGCCTGAAGTAAAGTCCTCGGCCGGCTGAAATTCGCTGATATCATTAGCCGGGTCAGGCTGAGACGCATTTGAATTCGATATCGCTTTCTCTACAGCCGAGTCAATTGATTCTTTGTCAAGTTTGTTCAGCGAAGTGGTTCCCAGCTTGTCCCCTATTATGGCTGAAAGCTGAAGTTTAGCGTTGTAGGTAGTCCTGAACATGCTGATCTTGCCGTTGTTAAAATACAGCTCTCTTTTTTCATCAAGATTGAGACTGCACTTCGATTTATCGGCGCCCTTCGATTTCATTTCTGCTGTGCAGTAATCCAGAATTTCTTTATATTTCATCTTATCTACCTCCAATATTGACTTTACACTTTACTGCCGGGCCGCCCATTCCTACGGGAATAGACTGCTTCTTGCCGCACATTCCTGAACAGTCCCATACCATATCATCAGAAACCATTGTTACGCTTTTGAGAACATCAAAGGCTATTCCTGAGATCGTAGTGTCTTTTATAGCTTTACCTATCTTTCCGTTCCTGATCTCGTAACCCAATGTGATACCGAACATGAACTCACTTGTCGAGTCCGCCTGTCCGTTTGACGACTGTACCAGGTAGTATCCGTCTTCTATCGACGCTATCATATCGGCAAGTTTGCTTTTCCCGGGAAGTATTACTGTATTTCTCATTCTGATTATAGGTTCATCAGCGAAGCTGTATGCTCTTGCGTTGCCGGTTATGTTCTGGCCGAGCTGCAGAGCTGATTCTTTATTGTGCATATAACCTTTCAGCACTCCCTTATCTATTATCACCTGATCTTCAGCTTTCGTTCCTTCATCATCAACATAAACCGGTACGGGGCATGTTTCCCCATTATATGTGTTGGCGAAATCAACAAGGCTGATCAGCGGGCTTGCAACCTGCTGGTCAAGATAATCCGCCGCGACTGATCCGCTTAAAACGAAATCAGCCTCAGTAGTATGACCTATTGCCTCATGGGCAAGGATCCCTGCGAGTTTTGCATCCAAAATAACATCCTTCATGCCTGAATTTGCATGAACACCTTTAGTCTTATCTATAAGATTTTTATAACATTCATCAATGTCTGCGAACAGGTCTTCCGGTTTTTTGAATACATCCTCGAACTGGCCGCTTCCGCCGAGAACTTTATACAATTCGAAATTCTCGCCTTCTGACTGCTTGCTGAGGATCACATAAATATGCGCTTTAGGTATCATTGAATAAGACTCTGTACCGTCTGAAGTTATCAGATTCTTCTCCATATCGAGTGCGCTGAGCACTATTGTTCTTGAAAGCAGATCAGGATATTTTTCAGATATATAGCTGTCGATTTTCTTTAGAAAAGCGATCTTTTCTGACTGTCCTTTGATCTCGCCTTTAGCATAGAATTCATTTTCGGATTTATGAATTCGTTTCTGAAAAGTTACTTTTCCTCTGCTCTGCTTTGTACCCAGAAAATTTGCGTTCTCGGTAGCAGAAAGAATTACTTTTTCGATCTCGATATCGCTTATCACCGGGTTTGACGCAAAACCCCAGTTCCCGTTCTTGTTCACCCGAGCAGAAATACCGCTCGATACCGAAGACTGGTTGCCCATAACATCCCCGTTCACTAAAGTGATATTGATGTTCCGGTTTTCCTGGACTCTCAGCTCAGTGTATTCGGCGAACTCATTTTTAAATTTGCTCAAATCTTTTTTAAGCATGGTCTCTCCTTGATTTTAATTCCATTTCTTACTAAGTTCTTTTTTCAGCTCTTCGATCCTTTTCATCACCTTCTTTGATCCTGCTTCGATCTCTTCTATCGAGGATGCTTTGAAAGATTCCTCGATCAGCTTCACTTCTTTATTCGGAAAATCCCTGTATGCGTATCTGAGTCCGAAATCGACTTTGCAGGGACGGTATTTCAGATTGAGTAATATTCCCAGGTTGCTGCTGATCAGCCTCATATATGCAGGAAAAGCTTCCGTAAAATTCTTCCTGGCAATCGCTTTTTTAAGCTCGATCTCCATAAGAAAATCAGAGTCGGCGATGTACCTGAAGTATTTTTTACCTTTTTCAATAACTTTTTTCTCAGGCGTGGGAGTAGGATCGATCATCTTTTCCTTTTCGAACCATACAACAGAGTCTCCGTGCCTGTCTCTTTCTGTGAATTTATCAGGGAGAGATTTTTTGATGACAGCTATATCGAGATAGTAAAGTTCCGGAACGTTGCCGACTTTGTAGAAGCACTGCGAGAATCCGTGCCAGGCAGGTTCAGGCACTCTGTACTTTCTCTCGATCCCGTATTTTTCATCTATGAGCTTTTCGAGTTTCTTAAAAACCTTTTCAACATGATCGTCCTCGCATACGATAGCAAGATCAAGATCGGAATATTCATCCAGATATCCCGTAGCGGCCGATCCGCCTTCCCACGCTGCAATGATCTTTCTATCTTTGATTATCAAAGACTTTATCTCTTCCGCGACCTGCTCTCTGGTCTTCATACAAAAGCCCCCGCCGTTTTGTTAAGTGAAAATTAATTCTCCGGCGGAAGATTAAATTGTAAAAATCCGTAAAAAATCAGAAATCGGTCTTCTTGTCGATCGAACTTATTATGAAAATATTGAAGAAATTGTTTTCCTTAAAATATTGTCCGGGAGTTACACCGGATACCTGCCTGAAATCTTTTATGAAGTGCGACTGGTCGTAGAATTCAGCCTCTATACCGGTTGCAGTCAGGTTCGGCAGATATTTTGAATGCCGTTTAAAATACCTGACCGATTTGTTCAGCCTGATGATCCTCATGTAATTCTTGGCTGAGATCCCGATATATCCGCTGAACAGTTTTTCAAGTGAACTTGTGCTCATAGAAAATTTCTTCGCCAGTTCAGATATGGATACCGCGTGATTTAGATTCAGAAAATTTACTATATCTATGATCTTTGTTCTCACCGGTAGAGCCTGAAAGTGCCTTGTAAGTATCTTCTGAATTTCAAGAAGCCTTCGCGACTCGGCAGGTTCTTCGGCAGCCTTTTTTAAAAGACCGGCGTCTTCAGAACCGAATTTCTTTTCAAGAGGTATGCTTAGATCCCCGAGATCGGACATTTTTTCATTTATAACGCACCTCAGTCCGTAAGGCTTAAATGTTATGCCGAACAGTTTAGTACCGGGTTCGTGATCTATCTTCACCGCATGAGTTCTCTGAGGAATTATTACGGCAGAATTTACTTTCTCCCTCCTGCCGTCTTTGAAGTACCTTTCATAGCTGCCTTTGATGATTATTATGATCTGAGAATTGCCGTCAGGAAGATATATTTGGTTTGCTTCGGTAAGAATTTCAGGCTCTATATCGAATTCCCAGAAACATTCAATATAGTTCTGCCAGAAAAGGTCGGGCTTGTATTCCCTGTAGTATTTTAATGCGGCCTGATCAGCCATAAAAACCCTGTTTTAATAACCGAAGATCTTCTCAAGGCTTAATTCTTCGACTTTTCCCAGCTTTTCCAGCTCTTTGAAATCTATCCTGTTCTTATCCGCCATGATCAGATAGACGAACTTCTTATCCTTCACTTCTTTATTATAAAACTCGAACATTTTATCGATAGTGATACTCTTAACTTCGTTATATATGTTCTTTCTTATGTCATTATCTATACCCATATCAGCGTTCGCAATTCTGTTCCAAAAGATCTCGGTCTTAATGATCCTTTCCGACTGTATCCTCTTTCTGATGTTCTCAACGCTGTCGTTAAAGTTCTTATCTATTCTGGGCATATTGTTAAGAAGCATTTCCATCGAATTCAAAGCAGCTTTGAATTTATCGGGCTGCGTCATTATATATGTGAACAGATAATGTGACTTATCAGGTGTTTCCGGTATTCCGTAGCTGGCACCGGTAGCGTAAGCAAGTCCCTGCGCTTCTCTTATCTCCTGGAAAACAAGCCTTGACATTCCGCCGTCGAAGTACTCGTTGAATACATTTATCACAGGCAGATTTTTCAGATCAAGCTTACCGAGCTTTGAAAGCATTATCATGTTCATCTGCACCATGTCGAAATTCACAAAATATACTTTAGACTCATCGGTCGGTAATTCGGCAGGATCTTTTTTGGAAGGAGTATCTGTATATTTTTTTATTTCAGGCTGCGCTTTTTTTATCAGTCTCGCTATTTCTCCGATCTCTCTCGGTCCGTAATACAAAATGTCGTGCTTATAATTCAGAAATTCTTTTACGAGCGATACTAATCTGGAAGGATCGGTCTTCTGAAGATCGTCCGAGCTTACGACGTTTTTGAAAGGCGAACCTTCGCCGTATCTCGCATAATCCTGAAGTGCCGACCAGAATATCATGTCCTTGTCCTTCTTAAAATCATCCCGCTGCTTTAGAACCCCTTTAACGTAATCGGAATATATTTCCTTATCGGGCTTCGCGTTCGCCATAAGATCATACATAAGCTCAAGACCTTTAATAAAAGACTTATCAAGCCCGGAAATGCTTATGTAGCTTCTGTTACCGTTGCACCAGAAGTTGATATCGAGCCCGTTCTTAAAAAGTTCCTGCTTGAATTCTTTGGGACTAAATTTTTCAGTTCCGAGATAATCGAGATATTCGACTGCGTTTTTATATTCCGGATCGTTATTCGTACCGGTTTCTACAAGGTAATACAGCGAGAAAAGTTCATTGGTCGTGTTTTTTATATATTTTAAATTCACACCGCTGTTTATTTTCTTTTCTTTAATCAGCTTTTTATAATCCAAAAATTCAGGCGCGGTTTCACTTATTTTCATGTTCTTAACTGAATGATAAAAATCAGAAATAGTATCCCTGTTGATCACTACGGGAGTGATCTTCGGTTTTTCTACTTTCATTATCGTCGAATCCCTGCCCTCGCGTTTGTAAACAATGACGTAATTATCCTTGTAATATTTGTTCGCAAATTCAATTATGTCTTTCTTTGTGATCTTCTCAAGCTCGCTGTTATACTTTATTATATCCTCCCAGCTTCTGCCTTCTATAAAGGCGTTTACGAAAGAGTATGCTCTCCAGTTTCCTTCGAACCTGTATATCGTTCCGAGTTTTTTCTGATTTACAGCCGCGTTAAGCATCCAGTCCTCGAACTCTCCATTTTTAACCTTCTCGATCTGGGATAGAAGAAGTTCTTTTACTTCGTCAAGGCTCTGGCCTTCTCTTGATGTGCCTCCGAAAATATGTTCGGTGTAATCCTTCTTCTCCCATGTCCATGAATACGCCGAAAGAACTTTCTGCTGCTGTACAAGATTATTGTCAATCAGCCCGGCCTTGCCGTTGTAAAGTACAGAATTGATCAGATCGACATATTTTATCTGTTCGCTTCCGGCTCCCTCGAATCTGAACCCGAACATTACCGATTCCGCGTCCGGCCCGAAAACTTCTTTTACAACAGGTTGCGGGATCGGATCCTCTTTCGCAGGGATAAATTCCGGGACCGGCTTTGAAGGTTTATCTCCCCAGTATCTGTCTATCAATTTTACTGTGCTCTCATAGTCAAGATCGCCCGACAGGCATATAGCCATGTTGTTAGACACATAATAAATTTCGAAAAAATTCATTATGTTCACCATGGAAGGATTCTTCAGATGTCCGCCTTTACCGAGAGTTGTCTGCGTTCCGTACTGATGATGGGGATAAAGACCTGAGAGAAGAGCATCAAAACTTCTGCTGCCATCACTGTCCTGGCTCATGTTGAATTCCTCATAAACCGTTTCAAGCTCAGTGTGAAAAAGTCTGAAGACCGGCTTTGAGAACCTTTCGCTTTCGATCTTCAGCCACCTCTCAAGCTCATTCGAAGGAATTTCATTGGTATATACGGTCTCCTCGAACGATGTCCATGCGTTGGTTCCTTCCGCTCCGATATACGCCGCAAGCTTGTCGTATTCACTCGGAGCAGCGTACTTTGATGCTTCATAAGATAAGCTGTCGATCTTTAAATATATCCTGCTTTTCTTAACAGGATCTGTTTCGTTCCTGTGCTTCTCAAAAAGATCTGATATTTCCTCGATCAGAGGTTTTTCTTTTTCCCAGTTGATAGTGCCTATTTCATCAGTTCCTTTGAACATAAGGTGCTCGAAATAATGAGCCAGTCCCGTGGTTTCCGCAGGGTCGTTCTTTGAACCCGCCCGTACCGCGATAAAACCTAATATCCTCGGTTTGTCTTTATTTACCGAAAGATATAATTTTAATCCGTTCTTGAGTGTATAGATCCTTGTCGATGTAGGATCATTCGTTACATATTCGTAACTGTAGCCGTTTTTGTCCGATGCTTTTAAAGTTTTATAGTCCTGCGCGGCGCACATCAGATTTAAAGATATGATAGCTGCGATTATCAGTAATATTCTTCTCATTATCTCCTGCTCCTGTAAAAATTTGTTTACAATTTATTTATTTATAAACTATATGTCAATTTAAAACCTGACAGAATATCGCAGATGGAGCATTCCTTCATCTATACCGTAGCGTGCAGGGATCCCTGCTGTAAGAGCTATCTCTCCCGAACCGAAAATTACTGTCATGCCGCCTCCGTAGCTCTGTTCAGAATGCAGACCTGAAATTTTTTCTATATTTTTTCTTTTTATATTAAACAACCCGTTATCGAAAAATAAACTGAAAGAGAGTTCTTTTGAGTCAGGAACAAAATAGAATTCTGCGCTCTGTAGTAAGAAAATATCCGATACGAAAAAATCTTCCCTGAAGCCCCTTAAACTTTCAGCTCCGCCGAAATATATTTTTCCGAAAAGGGGCAGATCGCTGTCCGACAAAATATGATCATAATTAAAAATGGTCTTTATAAAAAAATTGTCCCTGAACTTTTTGATAAATCCTGCATGAACGATAATTTCTGTTCCTGTTATCACCGTAGAGTCCTTTATATCGATCTTCAAAGAAGCGATCTCTGCCGATACTGAATATCCGCCTGACACAGGTATAGCTGAACTAATAAATTCATTCGCGAATCTTACTCCGCCTGATATCCTGTCCGTGACCATATCGTTATCCGGTCCCGCATAAAGCGAATCAGTATATAAATAGCTTTTCTTATACCCGGCTATAATATAAGCAGTCGAATTTAAAGTATATTGCTCATCGATTCCTGTCTGCCTCGATAAAAACTCATCTTTCTTATAGTTCTGTTCGAATAAAAATCCCGTTGATATTCTGTACCTGAGAAGGAACGGTTCTCTATACTGAAGTTTAATTTTTTCGCTTAATTTTCCGATCCTGTCCCAGTAAACCGAAGCCTTTCTGAAGGTGCCGAAGATATTATCAAATACCAGTCCCGCGGTTCCGGAAAAAACATCGTCTTGATCGCCCGAAGAATAACCTCCCATAAGCGATATCTGAATGTATTTTCTTTCCTCTACGACAAAGTCGATTCCGTATTCTCCCTCCGGTCTAACGATCCGGAATTCCGGCTTTTTTATGAAAAGGCCTGTTGAATAAATCAGTCCGGCAGCTTCATTTACTTTTTCTTCGTCGAATCTCATTTTTATATTAAGACCGCTCTGTTTTAAAAGAGTTTCACTTCTTGATATCTTATTTCCTGAAAAAGTGATAAAATTGTATGTTACATAATCACCGGCATCTATCGAGAGATATACAGAACTTGCTGTTGTTGCGCTGATAATGCTGTCGACCTTGATTTTTGCCAGAGGGAAGCCTTTTGAGCTGTAAAAATCCAGAAGCCTGTTTATTTTTTCAAGAACGGTTCCTTCAGTCAGCGCGCTATCGGGTAATGTTTCTGTTCCTGCAGCAGTATCAAGAATTTCATTTGTAAAATACGTTTTTCCGGAATAGATCAGTTCTATTGGATCCTTAGCTGTCAGGCTGATAAAAATGGTAATAAATATTATAAAACTAAGCTTCGATCTCATTTATCATTCCGCTGATATCATTTGGGATCATATCTAAACTGCAAACTGTATTTTCTGCCTGAATAACATCGGTTGCAAGATCCATCTTTTCCTGGGTTACGGAATGGAAATATCCTTTTTCTCTAAAATAGTCCGCCAGATATTCCTGCTCTGTCTGACCCGGTGTCGGAATGAAAAGCGCTTTCTTATTCATGCTTACTATCTCCATTACGCTTGAATATCCCGGTCTCGAGATTACGGTTTTCGTTCCTTTCATCATCGCGAATAACTCTCGCCTTGACGCGTGACTGTAAACGGTTACGCCGTCTTCGGATCCTACTTTCCTTTCTTCAGTTCTCCCGCAGACTATGATGATTTTTCCTTTAAGCAGCTTTGACTGAGCTCTAACTTTTTCTTCGAATATGCTCCTCTGCGGTTCGGGTCCTGATACAATGATCAGATAATCTGATTGAACAGGTTCAATTTCAAAATCAAGATCGGCGAGAATGCCCGTATAGACCAGCTTGGTTCTCTGAATAGACGCAAGATCATGCGAAAGCACTCCTGAAAGGCAGGGCGGCTTTTCTGCGTCAGGGATAAATATTTTCCTGTAGCTCCTGAAATAAAATTTATTGAAATATTCTGAAAATCTTTCAAATATACTCAGTTGCCCGGGGAGCTTGAATCTGAGCTGGTGAGTGATAAAAAATGAAGGTATGCTTTCCGAATATATTCCGTATCTGTTGTCAGAAACTATTCTGTCGAATTTATATTTTTCCACAAGCATTTCCGTATATTTTTGCTCTTCTTTTAATCTTAAAAATATCTTCGGCAGCTGAAAAGCCATGTACGGTATCATAGAAAAACCGCTTTTTGTGTAGCGTACCGAATAATCTTCGTGATCGATAAACTCAAGATCCGGTAATTCCGCCTTTAAAAATTCAAGCGAACGCCCGGTAGACAGGATCGTGACATCGTTATTAAAAGCAAGCCTCCGGATGACCGGAAGCGATCTTGTCGCGTGACCCAGTCCCCAGTTGAGGACAGCATACAGTATTTTTCTTTTTTTACCCAAAATACCCCGTATCTTTTTGTACAAGATATTACAAAATATAACTTGACTTTACAATGAAAAAAATATATATTTGGCTCACTCATCGCGGGATGGAGCAGTCTGGTAGCTCGTCGGGCTCATAACCCGAAGGCCGTAGGTTCGAATCCTACTCCCGCTACTAATTTCAGAAAGAGCCGTTCAGGCTCTTTTTTCATTGTTCTGCTTTTTTGCTTTTTTGTACCATTCGTTATGCTTCTTCATAAAGCTAAGCTTTTTCTCGGCCGTTATCTTCTTTCCCTTCACCGGATCGATTCCGGTATAATAGATCACGCTTGCAAGTGTCATGGGCAGCGGAATATAGCTGTTTATATCTCCCGGAACCGTTCCAAGCTCTTTGATCAATTTAATATTCTCGTTGACCTCTTCATCGTCCTGCAGAGGAAATCCTGTCAGCACATTGATCGAAAAATTTAACTTCTTGCCGTATTCGCCTGATCTTTTTATAAGAAATTTTATATCTTTCACGATCGATGCGCGATCATCAAGGCCGAGAAGGCTTCTCACATCATCAGAAAAGCTTTCGGCTCTGATCTGAATGTTCCCGTCATTTCTTCTTGTCAGATAATCCTTATAAATTTCCTTCTCGGATAAAAGAAGTTTCATATCTGGTTCACCTCCGTAAAAATTATTTCTTACGTTAGGAAATTTATCGAATCCCTCGATTATTCTGATTATCTCTACGCTTTGAGGTTTTATATTCGGACAGACACCCGGTAATGTGCATGAAAGTCTTTCGCATTCGCCGCACTGCTTCTGATTTCCGGTTTTTATCGCATAATGGTTAAAAAAAGGCAGCCCGAAGATCTTTATCGTCTTGTTGTACTCCTTCGATTTTATAAATGAAATTACTTCGCGCCTGATCCTCTCGTTCGATCGGGAACAAATGAATTTTCCTTCCGTAATAATATCCTGAGAATCCGGCCTGTCGTTAAGACAGCCCCTGTGCGTTATTATCAGGTCGTTTATAAATCTTAGGATCGGTATCTCTTCTTTATATTTCGGATGAGCTTTCCTCCTGAATCCGGTTGAAAAGATCTCATCGGTCATTTCTTCGTCCAAAGGCTGCTGAACTTTATGAATTACTAAAAATCTGTCCATAACTTTCTGAACAAGGATCTCCGACCTGTACGGATTCATATTCAAATGAATCATCAGATGATGTTCTGGAAGCATACTGATGTCCTTCTCGATCTTTTCGTGCGAAGGTAATCTCTTATAATTTCTCATATCCGTGACATCTTTACTGATATAGGCAGTCCCGTTGAGTTTTTTTATGTCCGATATTCTCTGACCGCTTTTAATAAGTTCTGCGATCTTAATGAGATTATGCTCGATAGCTCCGAAAAGCACCATATCAGCTTTAGAATCGAACAGGATCGGTTTTCTCAACTTGTCTGTCCAGTAATCGTAATGTGTCGAAATTCTTCCCGCAGCTTCAGGGCCGGCAAGAATGATAGGAACTTCTTTATATATCGATTTCAGCATATTGCAGTATTTTATTACGGCTCTGTCAGGTCTGTGCGTTCTCTTACCTCCCGGAACGTAAGGATCTGTACTTCTGAATTTTTTATACGCTGTATAATTCATAGCCATCGAGTCTTCTTTTCCTGTAATTACCAGAAAAAACAAAGAAGGTTTTCCGAACCTCTTCCAGTCGTCTTCCTTTGAAATATCAGGCATATCAAGTATAGCAGTCCTGAAACTGTTCGCGTTCAGAAACCTGCCGGCGCTTGCGGCCTGAAAATACGGGTGGTCTATATAAGCGTCGCCTGTAACTATTATTATATCCGGTCTTTTCCATCCCAGATCTTCAGTTTCCTTTTTTGTCGAAGGAAGAAATCCTTTGATCATCTGCTTCTCCGTTTTGATGACTTAAATCTAAATAAAAAAGCTGTCATCCGACAGCTTTTTTATTTAATGTTTCTTACAGATGTTACCCGATATACTCAGCATATTCCGAGAATAACGCAGCAAGCTGTTCCATAGTCATCTGGCTGCCATCGGTGAACTCGATGTAGAATGCTACTGAATCGTAGACCTCACCGGTTTCAGGATCTGTAACCTGAACGACTTTCGCTTTGAGCTGTCCTATCTGATTGTCACCTTCGAATATTTTTACATAAACATCAGTTCCCGCGTTGATAAAATCAACTGTACCCTGAGGCGTAGCAGTTTCAGAGTCCATATATGTTGTGAAATCAGAATCTGCATATAGCTCTATAGTGTAATTGTTGCTGGTATATGTGAGATCTATGCTCGATATGTCGTCCCATGCAGGATCCAAAAACAGAACGGAGAGAGTTACATTAAGCTGAGTGATCGCGTTCTCTTTCAGGTTCATAGTGAAATCGAGTCCGAGTGTGCCGTTCATATTCAGAGTCATTACCATAGTAAAAGGAGTCATTACCATATTATAGTCGATAGTTTCAGCCATTACATCGTCCATCGCTCCGCGGTAAGCCCAACCTGATGCGGTCATATCAAGGGCAAATACGTTGACATTATCTACAAGAAGATCGAAGTCGACATGAGTCGGATACCAGTCATAGTACGAATATCCTTCTGAATCTGTCCAGTAAACATACATATCAGTATAGCCGTTGAGAATGTACTTTACGTCGTTATCAAGTCCTGAAACTGATTTAGGAATGTCGATGATTATTTTGTCTGCCGGAACACCGGGAGTACTGTTCCATGTTGCGGCCGTAACGTATGACTCTCCTGTATCGGGATCAGTATAATAAGTAACAGAAGCCAGGGTATAAGTACCTACGTGATCTACAAAAATAAGATGATCTTCCTGTTTGGGATCTTTATCGGATGCGGGGAACAGTTTTTTAAACATCGACATCTGGGATACTTTATTCACCTTTTCGAGTTTTGCGAAAGTCTCGTTAATGCTTTTTATGGGCATTGCGAAAGGCAGATAATCCATCATCCCTGAAGTCTGGGCCATAGCTGATGCTCCCTGAGCTGAAGTTACATCGCCGACAACGCCTGTTATGTCGTTCTGGAAATCCTGAGAACTGTTCGTGCTCGGATCCGAGCTTTTGTCATCTGAGCATGACGTTACTAAAAGAGCCGCCATGACCGCCAGTAGAACCATAAATTTTTTAACCATTTTTTCCTCCCTTGATTTTTTGTATGTCTGAAATGCAATATAATAATTAAAAAATGACGGCGCAATATTTTTATTTTGCATTATCTGTGGCGATTAAATATAAAAATAAGCTTGAATATTTACTTATAATTTTCTATCTTTTTATGAATTAATTCGGTTCTAAACGGAGATCGGTGATAAATGGTAAAAATAGTATACAATATGATAATAATACCCGTGCTGTATATCACACTAAACATTGCTGCTGTTTTCAGCTCAAAATTAAGAAAATCGGTTAATGTAAGAAAAGACGTACTGAAAAAGATCGAAAAGGAAAGAACAAAACTGAATCCCTACAGGACAACGGTTCTGTTCCACTGCTCATCAATGGGCGAATACAAACAGATCCTTCCGGTCATCAAAAAACTCGGAGAATGTAAAAAGCAGGAATACAATATCGTCCTTTCGCTTTATTCACCTTCAGCCTATGAACACATAGACAGGAACAATCCTTCTTTCAGCCTTATAACCTACACTCCTTTTGATTTTTATTTCGAAACGAAGAAATTTATTAATGCGATCAATCCCGACATTGTTCTTATATCAAAGCATGATGTATGGCCGAACTTTATATGGGAGCTTAAAAAAAGGGAGGTCGCTGTATATCTGATAAACGGCCTGTTCGCGGATGATACGAAAATGAATAAATGGTACGCGAAATTCTTTTTCAGAACTTTATTTTCTGACCTTACGGGGATCCTGACCGTTAACGAAACACACAGGCAGAGATTTCTTGATATCTTCCCTTATCCGGAAAAGATCACTGTGAGCGGAGATACAAGATATGACGCGGTTATTTATGAAGCCGGTACACCGATGGGAATAAATCATTTCGAACAGCTGAAAGGAAACGACCGCGTTCTTATAGCCGGAAGTTCCTGGCCTGCAGGCGAAAAGCATATTCTGAACGCATGGAAGAATCTGAAGCAGAAGTATAAAACCGCCCTTCTTATAATTATTCCGCACGAGATCGGAGCTGACCATATATATAAGCTCGAAAGTATTTGCCAGGAGAAAGAACTCTCGTCCATCAGTTTTACAAATATGACAGGCAAAGAAAAATTGTCTGAGTTCGATGTTGTTATAATAGATAAGATCGGGTTGCTTACCAAATTATACAGATACGGAAGTATAGCCTATGTGGGAGGAGGGTTTTCAAAGAACGGCCTTCATTCAGTTCTTGAACCTGCGGTATACGGTCTTCCTGTAGTCTTCGGTCCTAACCTTGATAAATCACCTGAAGCTCAGGAAATGAACAGGCTCAGCTGCGGTATGATATTTAACGACGACAAAGAGCTGTATAATATCATCGACAGTCTCTGGTCTGACAATAAACTCTATTCTAAAGTAGCAGAAATCAGTTCCGGATATATTGGTGACAATAGCGGCGCTTCTGACAAGATAGCCGGAATAATTACGGCAATAACCCAGAAACCTAAGATTAATAAAAGAACATCTCTGACCGAACAAGAATTCGATAAGCTAATTAGCGGAGGAACAGGCGGACCAGATGACAAACGGTCTTAACAGGCAATATGAATTCGTATCTAAGCTATTCCTAATAGCGCTGGCTTTTCTCGCTATAGCTTTCGTATTGGGTTATACATGGCTGATTTTAAAGAATCACAGCCTGACCACATCTAGTCTGATCGTAAACACTATTAAGGCTTACAACGATTATCCGGATGAAAGTGATTCGCTGAAAGAAGAAGCGTTTAAGAATACAAGCCTGTTTTTAGCCAGATCCGGAAGGTCTTTTCTTATCGTGAACGAAAAAGATACGCCTGTGATCTGGTCGGATCTTCCTGTAAAAAACGATCCTGAAGCTTCTTTGGCTTATTTCCGCGGATCCGGGTTCGATCCAGTTGTACTGGCGAACGGAACTCATAAACGGTATCTCTATTTTATACCTGATGACCTTAATGAGAAAGTGAGATATTTTCCGTTCATACTTATCGGGTCAATGGTTCTGACCGCTTTTATAACCTGGTATCTGTACATTTTCATGATCAGGAACGAGAAGCAGTCACTATGGATCGCGATGTCAAAGGAAACCGCTCATCAGCTCGGAACCCCCTTAACATCATTAAAAGGTTGGAACGAACATATTTCTAGGCTAAGCCGGGATCATGAATTCCTTTCTGAAGTAGACGAAGGGATCAAAGACGATATAGAAAGGATAGCTGTTATCGTTGACCGTTTCTCAAAAATATCCGCAGAACACGATTTCGCGATGTGCGAACCCGGTCAGGTAGTAGAAAGAAGCGCTGATTATATTTTCAAACGAGTTTCCGCCGACCCCGAAAAAATATCGATAGTGAAAGATCTGCAGAAGGTGCCGGGTATATACGCTAACCGCGTACTTCTTGAGTGGACAATAGAAAATCTTCTAAAGAACGCTATCGAGTCATTAAAACCCGGAACCAAAGGGATTATATCGATAAAGCTGTTCGAAGAAAAAGACGCTGTCGTTATCGAAATTGCCGACAATGGTACCGGAATCAGCTCGAATATCAGAAAAAATATTTTCGATACCGGGTTCACTACAAAGAAAAGAGGCTGGGGGCTCGGGCTTTCACTGGCTAAAAAAGTCATCGAACAGTATCATAACGGGAAACTGTTCTTGAAGGAAACAGGTCAAGAAGGATCTGTTTTCCGAATAGAGTTAAATAAATTCATTTAGAGGCGCTATGTATTCAAATCTTAACGCGGGTTCTGATATTTCCGGAAACATGACAGGCGGAATAGTTCTTAAAGTTCTTCCCTCAAAGGATAAGATTCCAGTTCCGGGGAATATAATTTCTGTAAATATCGAAACCGATCAGATGACAGAAATGCTTGAAGAAGCCGAACTTAGCGATTCCATGATAATCGTTCTGGGTAAAAAGAACCAGTTCTCATCCGATCTTGCGCCGGAATCTTTTTACAGGTACGGGTGTATAGCCAAAGTAATGCAGGTAATTAAACTTCCCGCATTCGGCAATAAAGCTGTAATACGATGTTTAAAAAGGGCGAAGGTTACAGGATTCAATAAAAGCAATATGAACCTTTATGCCAGGATCGAGCCTGTTGAGATCGATGCCGAGACAGATGAACTCACAAAAGCTTCGTTAAGAATACTGAAAAAACTTTACAAAGATTATCTCGATATTTTTCCTCATATCGAAAAACCGGATTACATCCTCAGTATAGATGATGAATTTATTAACCCGTTATCTTTCGCGGACAGTATTCTGGGAAGCCTGAACCTTAACTACAAAAGAACACAGAATATGCTCGAAATAAAAGATATCAAGAATCTTGTCAGCGAGCTTCATATTGTTCTTATAAACGAAATTGAATTCGCAAGGCTTGAAAAAAAGATCGAAGCGGAAGTTACGCAAAGAACGATAAAAGAGCAGAAGGAATATTTTCTCAAAGAAAAACTTAAAGGTTTGAGCAATGAACTCGGTGCGGATTCAGTTCAGATACCCGAGATCATAAAAATTAACGAGATGAAAAAGAAAGGCGAACTTACAGAACAGGCGGTTACAAAAACCGATATAGAGGTCGAAAAACTGAGCAAAATGCATTCGATGTCGCCTGAATACGGGCTTATCAGGGATTATCTGGAGCTTGTGATCTCACTGCCCTGGAAAAAGTCCGGTGAAGTCAATATCGATATCGGCACCGCTGAAAATATTCTTGATGAAGACCATCATGGCCTGATAAAGCCTAAAGAAAGAATTCTCGAATATCTTTCAGTCCTTAAGCTCGTAGAAAAACTTAAAAGCCCGATACTGTGTCTCGTAGGACCTCCCGGTACGGGAAAAACTTCGCTTGGAAAATCAATAGCAAGAGCACTCGGTCGCAAATACATCAGGATAGCTCTGGGCGGATTACATGACGAAGCCGAGATCAGAGGTCACAGAAAAACCTACATCGGAGCGATGCCCGGAAAAATAATACAGTCTATAAGGAAAGCCGGTGTTAATAACCCTCTGATCCTTTTTGACGAGATCGACAAGATATCTTCCGATTTCAGGGGCGACCCCGCATCTGCGCTTCTAGAAGTTCTCGATCCTGAACAGAACAATACTTTTACGGATAATTATCTTGACATCGAATTCGATCTCAGCGATGTCCTTTTTATAGCCACAGCCAACGATCAGAACAAAATTCCGGCACCGCTTCTGGACAGAATGGAACTGATCAGGCTCGACGGATACATCGATATCGAAAAATTCATGATAGCTTCAAAATTTCTGATACCGGAACAAAAAAAAGTGAACGGTATCGGAGAAAAGAATCTGACGATAACCGATGGTGCCGTTTACAAGATCATATCGGAATTTACAATGGAAGCAGGCGTAAGGGAGCTTGAAAGGAAGATCGCAAAGATATGCCGTAAAACCGCCAGGGAGATATCCTCTGATCCTGATGTTCAGGTCCGTGTGGACGAAAACAACCTCAACGACTTTCTCGGTATTGAAGAATATAAAGATTTTTCAAACGTAACTGGTAAAAAGATCGGAGAAGTCAACGGTCTTGCTTGGACTATCTCTGGAGGCACAATACTAAAAGTCGAGACCAACATCATACCGGGAAAACCCGATCTCAGGCTGACAGGAAAGCTGGGTGAAGTGATGAAGGAATCCGCTCAGGCCGCGCTGAGTTATTTAAGAACCTACGCCGAATATTATTCCATTGACAGAAAAACGTTCGAAGAGAACGAGATCCATCTGCATTTTCCGGAAGGAGCGACACCGAAAGATGGCCCGTCAGCAGGTATAACGATCGTGATTTCATTGATCAGCGCAATAAAAAAGATCCCCGTCGATCAGAATATAGCAATGACGGGTGAGATCACTATTCACGGCGATGTTCTCGCGATAGGCGGACTGAAAACCAAACTGATGGCTGCGAAAAGATCAAGAATAGAGAAAGTTTATATTCCGAAACAGAATCTGAAGGACCTCGAAGAGATCGATTATGAGATCAAAAGTTCTTTGGAGATCATTCCGGTAAATCATATTTCAGAGATCATAGAAAAAATTACGGACGATAAATGATAAAAGAAAATTTCAGAATACTGAGCTCTGAATACATCACCAGCTCTGCAAAGGGCGATGATATTGCCGATGACGGAAAAATACAGATCGTATTTGCCGGAAAATCCAACGTAGGAAAATCTTCACTGATAAATTCTATACTTAACCGGAAAAATCTTGCTAAAACAGGCAAACTGCCCGGCAAAACAAGGCTGATCAATTTCTTTCTGATCAATTCGCTATTCTATTTTGTTGATCTGCCCGGTTACGGCTATGCGGAAGTCTCGAAGACCGAAAAGCTTAAATGGGAAAAGATGATAAAAACGTATTTTCTTAAATCCAAAGACATAAAACTTGCTTTTTCAATTCTTGATATCAGGCATGATCCGACTGCGAATGATCTGACTCTTATAAATATGTTCGAAAGCTTAAATATTCCTCAGATAATAATTTTAAGCAAAAAGGATAAGCTATCCAACAATGAACTGTTTGTTAGAATGAGATCATTTAAGAATTTATTCGTTAAATATTCATCTGTTGTTGAGGTTATACCTTACAGCTCAGTCAGCCATTTCAACAGAGATAAAGTCCTTGAATATATTGAAAAAACTTTACCGGAGGTTTCCGAGTGATCGTAATTGACAACAAACTGTGCGACAGATGCGGATGCTGCGTAGCCGTTTGCGAAGCGGATTGTATAACAGTTTACGAAGCTTTAATTGAGATCGATGCAGATAAATGCACCGGATGCAAAAAATGTGTATGGATATGTCCTAAGGATGCGCTCGTTTATAAGGATAAAGACGTTCTTGATTAAAAAGGATAATTTGCATATATTCGGAACTTTAAAAAATGTAATTTTCTAAGGATATAATTATGTGCGGAATAGTAGGATATATAGGTAAAAAGGACTGTGTAAGGTTTCTTGTCGACGGGCTTAAAAGAGTCGAATACAGAGGGTATGATTCTGCGGGTATTTTTGTTTATCGTGAAAAAGACAAGAGATCAACTCTTGTTAAGAATGTAGGTAAAATAGCTGAACTGGAAAAATCTATCGACAGCTCAGTTGTAGGCAACATCGGCATCGCCCATACAAGGTGGGCTACGCACGGAGAACCGAATCATGACAATTCTCATCCCCATGTTTCGAACAACGGATCAATTTACCTTGTCCATAACGGGATTATTGAGAATTATACGTCCCTTAAGAAAAAACTCGAAAAGCACGGATTTAGTTTTTATTCTGAAACCGATACGGAAATTCTGGTAAATCTGATCCAGCTTCATTATACAGGTGATATTGAAAAAGCTGTTAAAGAAGCGCTCCTGGAAGTTAAAGGAACTTACGGTATCGGCGTATTTTCTCTAAATGAGCCTGATAAACTCATAGCTGCAAGGCTCGGATCTCCCCTTCTGATCGGTATCGGCAAAAATGAAAATTACTTCGCCTCCGATCCTGCGTCTGTTGTTAAAAAAACCGCCGAAGTAGTTTATATGCAGGATAGAGAGATCGCTGTTATAACAAAAGAAAGCGTTGTCCATAAAACTCTTGATGACGAGGTTCTTAAAAAAAATATCGAAACAATAGCTTTCGAATTGTCCGACATAGAAAAAAGCGGTTATGATCATTTCATGCTCAAGGAAATTTTCGAACAGCCCAAAACAATTACTGACAGCATGAGAGGAAGACTACTTCTGGAAGAAGGAACGACCAAACTCGGCGGGCTTAGCGAGCACCCCGAGATCTACCGTGCTCTGATAAATGCCGAAAAGATATATATTGTGGCCTGCGGAACAAGCTGGCACAGCGCTCTTATCGGTGAATATATGCTTGAGGAATATGCAAAGATACCTGTAGAAGTCGAATATGCTTCAGAATTCAGATACCGTGACCCGATCATAACTCCGAAAACAGTTGTCATAGCGATCTCACAGTCCGGAGAAACGGCGGATACTCTTGCAGCTATCAAGGAAGCCAAAAGAAAAGGCGCTGTAGTTATCGGAATATGTAACGTTGTCGGATCTACGATATCAAAAGAAACAGACGCAGGAGTTTATCTGCATGCTGGACCGGAGATCGGGGTCGCTTCGACCAAAGCCTTCACATCGCAGGTGATCGTTCTCGCTCTGATCACAATAGATATAGCCCGCAGAAAGAATCTTTCTTTCAGGCAGGGCTATAAAATGGTAAAAGAACTCAAGATCCTGCCTTCCTTAGCCGAATCAATACTTGAGAATTCGAACACAATAAAAGAGATAGCTAAGAAATTCAGTTCAGCCAGAAATTTCTTATATCTGGGCAGAGGTTATAATTTCCCAGTAGCTCTTGAAGGCGCATTGAAGCTAAAGGAAATTTCTTACATTCACGCTGAAGGGTATCCCGCCGCGGAGATGAAGCACGGACCGATAGCTCTGATCGATGAAAATATGCCGGTTATTTTTATAGCCATAAAAGATACTATTTATGATAAGGTCGTAACGAACATAAAGGAAGTAAAAGCGAGGAACGGTGTAGTTATATCGATAGCCAGCTACGGTGACGACGAAATAGATAAGATCTCCGATTATGTTATCAAGATACCCGATACTACTAATCTTTTATCTCCTGTGCTGACCGTTATTCCTCTTCAGCTTCTGGCTTATTATATAGCCGTTGAAAAACGCTTCAATGTTGATATGCCGAGAAATCTGGCTAAAAGTGTAACTGTGGAGTAGATACGGTACCCGCTATGAAACAATTGACGATCCTAATATTATTTCTGTTCTGCTGCGCATCTTCAGGAATCGAACCTGATAAGCTGAAAAATCTTTATGATTCTGGATTTTACCAGGATATTCTAAGCTTTACGTCCGATCTGCACAGCGCGCCGGAAAAGAATCCTGAGGGAGCTCTCTTCAGAGGACTTGCTTTGTACAAACAGAATAAATTTAAAGAATCAGTTAAGTATCTTTCCACACTTTCCGGAAAAACAGATAATAAGCGCATAAAGGAAACTGCTCTTTATTTCGCTGCTCTTTCTAAGATCAACCTGAATCTTGAAACCGAAGCCGCGCTGATGCTGACAGCTCTCCTCAATTCGTCTTTTTCTGACCTTGCAGAAAATTCCGCAAAAGTACTTGAAGCTGTTATTAATTTCAGAATGACCGAAGATGATTTTAAAATTCTTAGTGAAAGCTCTAATGATAAATATCTGTCCAAACTTATCGATCTGAGCGGAAATTCGTTGAAGATCCTCGCTGTTTTACCTCTCACAGGTGTTGATAAAGAAGCTGGAAAACAGCTTCTTTCAGGTCTCGAGTACGCTGTCAAAAAGTTAAATCTTAAAGGTAAAAAGATAAAGCTCGACGTAGTTAATTCTGAAGGTAAAATGCCTCTAATGATAAAAAAAGTTTTGGAAAATATTAATTCAACGCGGTATAACCTGGTGATCGGAGAACTGCGCTCGGACGCTACAGCAGCGCTGGCGGGGATCACGACGCAGAAAAAAATTCCGCTGATATCACCTACAGCTTCAGACAAAAACCTTTCAGGCATATCTTCATCGGTTTTTCAACTTAATACAACATCATATACTCTTTCTAATATGCTGGCCGGATTCGCAATTGATTCTCTTGAGTGCAGAACTTTCGCAATTCTCGCTCCGGCTACTGATGACGGAATCGAATCCGTAGAGGGATTTACTGAAAAAGTTAAAGAAAAAGGATGCTCGGTAATATCCACCGAGTGGTATTTCGATCCGTATGATCTAAAAAAACAGCTTACAAGATTGCGCGAAAGGCTTCTTGAAATTTCATCGCTTGATGTAAATGAATACATGACGGAAGATTCGATCAGCGCATACAGCGCGGGGATCGCAGACGCAGTCTTTCTTCCTGTTCCAAACTCCGATATCGAACCAGTTATTTCACAGATCGCTTACTATAATTTTAAAGGTCGATTGCTGGGCACTTATGGATGGAATGATATTTCTATGCTGAATAAAGTGTCAATGAATGCGGATAGCATTGTTTATATCAAAGAAAGCTCATATGATCCTGATGATGTAAGACTAAATGATTTTATAAATGAATTCAGACAGCATAATTCAAGAAATCCTAAGGATCTGGAGATCACCGGTTATTCCCTTATCGAAATGCTTGTGAGTATTCAGAATAATAATCCTGCAGGATCAGTAGTCGAAAATCTGTCTGAACTGAAAGAATATTCTGGCATCAACGGACAAATTCATTTTAAGGATAATAAAACCAATTACGCTTCGGACGTTTATATGTACTCGGCCAGAAAGAAAAAAACCGAAAGGATCAGCTACAGTGAAGAATCAGGAACATCTATATTTACAACGGCTGAGAAATATTATAACTTGGCATATGTAAATGAAATTTTCAGCATGTACGATAAAGCCGTCGAACATTATTCGCTTTCTCTAGATGAGTTTGAATCGTTAAAGGGTTTTACGGACAGTTTAGCTCAAAATTGCAGGATCTATCCTGAAATATTTAAAAGGCTGGGCAGCGCCTGCCTTATGATTAAAGACTATAAGAAAGCGGAAAAATACTTGTCGCTGTATCTTGATCATAACCCTAAAGACAGGGAAGCTGTCTATAAAAACGCTGCTGCTGGATCAAATTTGAATCCGGATAAATATCTCGAAGTTCTTCTCAGGTTCTCTGACGATAAAGAATACGGCAGAGAAGCCAATCTTGCCATCGGAAACATATACAGTTCACTCGCCGACAGTTTGAAGGCCGCAGAATATTATAAAAAAGCCGAAGCAGTGGTATCAAAAAAAAATGAAACCAAAAAAAGCTCATCTAATGTTAAAAGGAACTCCAAAAATAAATTAAATATAGACTGGTAGGAAAAAATGACTGAACTTAGTATGGAAAAGATCGTATCGCTGGCTAAAAGAAGAGGATTTGTTTATCCGGGTTCCGAAATTTACGGAGGCCTTGCTAACACCTGGGACTACGGACCTTTAGGAGTAGAGCTTTTAAACAACATTAAAAATCACTGGCGGAGAAAATTCATAAAAGAAAGACCCGAGAACGTTGAACTTGATTCGGCCATACTGTTAAATTCAAAAGTCTGGGAAGCTTCGGGTCATGTCGGGAATTTCGCGGATCCACTAATGGACTGTAAGAAATGCAAGTCCCGGTTCAGAGCCGATAAACATATCGAGGACTGGAATGAAAAAAACTCAACAGAATTGTATCCTGAAAACTGGGCGGGTGAGTTCACGGCTCCGGCAAACCTTCTGGATTTTATAAATTCAAACAAAATCATTTGTCCGAAATGCGGTTCTCTTGAATGGACAGAACCGAAAGCTTTTAATCTGATGTTCAAAACGGAACAGGGCGTAATCGAGGGTGAAGGGGCTCAAATTTATTTAAGACCCGAAACAGCGCAGGGGATATTTATTAATTTCAAAAATGTTCAGACGACTTCAAGGAAAAAAATTCCTTTCGGCATCTGCCAGATCGGAAAATCCTTCAGGAACGAGATTACTCCGGGGAACTTCATCTTCAGAACGCGTGAATTCGAGCAGATGGAAATGGAATTCTTCTGCAAACCCGGCACAGAACTCGAATGGTTCTCTTTCTGGAAAAATTTTACTTATGAATGGTTTATAAATATGGGAGTTAACAAAGAAAATCTCAGAATGCGCGATCATGAAAAAGACGAACTGGCTTTTTATTCTAACGCAACTACGGATGTTGAATACAGATACCCTTTCGGCTGGGGAGAACTTTGCGGAATAGCGTCAAGAACGGATTATGATCTTAAACAGCATATAAATCTGTCGGGAAAAGACCTTTCGTATTTCGACGAGGCTTCAAAAGAAAAATTCGTGCCTTTTGTGATAGAGCCTTCACTCGGAGTTCAGAGAACCGCTCTAATTCTTTTATGCGATGCCTATAATGAAGAGGAAGTCGGCGAGAATGATACTAGGATCGTATTGAAACTTCATCCTGCTGTCGCTCCGTTCAAAGCGGCTGTTCTGCCTCTTGTAAAAAAACTTTCGGACGAATCTGAAAAAATCTATCTTGAAATTATTAAGAATTACGGCTGGAACATCGATTTCGATGAAGTCGGCAGCATAGGTAAAAGATACAGAAGACATGATGAAATAGGCACACCTTTCTGTATAACTGTGGATTTCGACACACTTGAAGACAGATCTGTTACTGTAAGAGACAGGGATTCAATGGAGCAGATAAGGATCAGTATAGACGAGCTTGGAAAACACCTTGAGGAAAGATTAAGAATATAAGGACCTATTGAAAAAAACAGAGAATAAATACGTTAAAAAGCATCCGTTCCTGACTAAGATACTCAGGATGGCTAAATATTATTTTCTGATGTTCGTAAGAAAAGAGGATTCACCTTCAAAGATCGCGCACGGATTCGCTATCGGAATATTCGTCGGCTTTTTACCTATTATACCTTTTCAGGCGTTATTCTCTCTGTTGTTGTGCTCCATTTTTAAAGTAAATAAGCTCGCAGGCGTACTCGGAAGCACTACGATCACAAACGCTGTCATGGCCATTCCGGTTTTTTACGCACAGCATTTTCTAGGCAGGATATTCATACTTCACGACTTTTCGTATGACCGATTCAAACTCCTCTTCACTCAGCTCAACGTCAGCAACATACATTATGCGGGAAAAGATATACTGATAATGTTCGAGATGGTAACTATAGGCGGTATTATTGTAGGGATTATTTTCTATCCGCTAGCATATTATGTTGTTTTCAGATACATCACAAAAAGAAGGGAAAGGATCAGACTCTTAAAAAAGCTTAAGAAGATAAGGGCTTCTTCCTGAACTTCAGATGATAGATCTTTAGTCCGGCTTTGGTTTTGTGCTTCTCGAACTGCGTTTGTATTCTGTCTTTGACTTCATTCTTAAATCCGTTTTCATACAGTGATTCGAATATTTCCGAATCCTGAAACACTCCTAAAACTTCCATCGAATACTCTTCATGATCTGATGCGAACCTGAATATTCCTTCGGGCTTTAGCAGTCTGTGGATTATTTTTACGAAATCATCGTTTATCGTTCTGTTCTTGTGATGTTTCTTCTTGGGCCACGGATCAGGGAAATTCATGATAATTTCATCGAAAGATCCTGCACTTATCATTTCCTCTATATAATCAGTGCCCGATCTGGCTATCTTCAAATTCGGTATCGGTTCAGCTTTATTCAGCTTGGCAAGAGCAGTTCTCACTCTGTCCATTTTTCTGTCGATGCCGAAATAATTTATATCAGAATTCTTTTTTGCAAGCTTAATAATAGATTCGCCGTTACCGAACCCTATCTCGAATTTTAATACCGAATTTTCTTTATTGAATATTTTAGTGAAATCGATCGGGATCCTGTCCGGAGTTATCTCGTAAATATTTTCGTTAATTTCAAAGTATTTCCGGCTGTCAGCATTTATTTTATTAAAATACTCGGCTGCGGTTATCCACATATTTCTACCCGAAAAAGTTTATATATTATTTATTCTGAAGTTCAATGACCTCATCCCTTCCGATAGCGCAACGGAATCCGATATTCCCCATCGATTTTGAAATATCAAGGATAGCACGCCTGTAGGTCTTGCAGTCCTCTTTCGGGCTCATCCACGATCCGCCTCTCGGAACTCTAGCTGAACCATAATATTTTGAAGGAGTTTTATTCCCGGGATACTGTGATATGACGCCGTGGACCCATTCACTTACGTTCCCTGCGAGGTCGTAGATCCCGAAATGATTAGGCCTGTAGCTTTTTACCGTTCTCGGAAAACCTTCTTTGATGTTCATTCCGAATCTGGCCTGGCTTTCGGTCATATCGTTACCGGTCGGGTATTCATAATCATGGCTGTCTTTTGCCGCGCATTCCCATTCTCTTTCAAAAGGTAGCCTTTTACCAGCCCATTTTGCGTATTCTACCGCATCATAGTAATCAACATCGACTACAGGCATGTCGTCGTGATTGAAGCGTCTGTCCCTGAAATGCGACAAACTTCCGATAGGTTTGTATTTGGTTTCTTCGAGAAATTTCTTAAACTGACCGTTAGTTACTTCAGTCTCATCCAAATAAAAGTCTTTTACTCTAACCGAGTGCGCTGGATTTTCTAGATCTAAAGATGTTTCCGGCGACGCTTTAAGATTTGCAGATGTACCCTTATTCGTACCCATCGTAAAAGTATGCCCCTTAATGAGAATCATCTTCTTGTTATCTTTTGCATAATAGAATTTTTCGTTATATGATTTCTTTTTCTTGCCCAATTGAGCCTTCTCCGCATCGGAAAGCGTTTTATATACTGTAGTATCCTGAGCAGTACGTTTCTTTCCTTTATACAAAAGAACTATTGAATCCTGAATTGCCGCCTGTCTGAGAGAATCGACTATTCTGAGAGAATCAGCTATCTTCAAAGAATCGGCGACTCTTATCGAATCAGCTGTCCAGATAGAATCAGCGATCCTGATCGAATCCGCTTTATAATCATTTTGTCCCAGCGTAGTTAATAGCTTATCTTTAAAAAAATATAATAGCGCGGCTGCAATTATGACAATCAGAAGTATTAATATGAATTTTGAACTTTTTTTCGGTTCTCCGCCTGCGTTCATAGGCATCTGCATCCGTTCTTGTTTAGCGGGTTTTTCTTTTGCTTTGAGCATCGGACCGTCCGTTGACGCTGCCGGCTTCAGAGCCGCCCCTCCGGAATCCTTTTCAAGTTTGGCTCCGCATTTAATACATTTTTTTATCGAGTTCGGATTCATCGTATTGCAGTTCGGGCATATCATCTTGAGTCTCCCTTAATGTATTAGATTTATTACTATAATATCAGCATTGCATCGCCATAACTGAAGAATCTGAACTCCTCCTTTATGGCTCTTGAATAAGCGCTTTTTATCATCTCGATTGAACTGAAAGCAGAGACAAGCAGGATCAGAGTTGATTTAGGCAAATGGAAATTCGTGATCATATGATCAACCGCTTTGAATCTGTATCCGGGATAAATGAATATATCAGTTTCGCCTTTACCGTGTTTAATAAAACCTCTCTCGTCGGCTACAGATTCAAGAGTTCTTACTGCAGTGGTACCTACCGCGAATATTCTCCCGCCCTTCTCTTTTGCGTCGTTGATAATATCTGCTGATTTTTTCGATACCTCATAGTATTCACTGTGCATTTTATGGTCAAGTATCGATCTTGTTTTGATCGGCTTAAATGTTCCGGCTCCTACATGAAGGACTATACTGCAGACAACAACGCCTTTATCTTTCAGCCTTTTTAATATTCTTTCAGTAAAATGAAGCCCTGCTGTAGGTGCGGCAACCGCGCCGGGCACTTTAGCGTAAACGGTCTGATATCTTTTTCTGTCCATTTCAGTATCTTTTCTTTCAATATAAGGCGGAAGAGGCACTTTTCCGTATTTATCGATGTAATCATAGAAATCGCATTCGCATTCGAATATCGCTGTTCTGTTCCCGCAGGATGTAACACTCTGAATTCTGCATTTTGCATCGTTCTCAAGCAGAAGCGTATCGTTAAGCTTAACCTTTCGGCCGGGTTTTATCATGATCTCCCAGAGGTTCTCCTCGATCTCTTTAAGTAAAAGGATCTCTATCTCTGCTTTATTTTGATTTTTCGCAAATAGTCTTGCGGGTATTACTTTGGTAACATTCAGAACTACAACGTCACCTTCTTGAATGTAATTTTCAATATCTGTAAAACCGCCCGTGCTTAACGATCCGTTTTCTCTGTTCAGGATCAAAAGTCTGGATGCTTCTCGCTTACCTAGAGGTTTCTGCGCTATCAGGTTTTTCGGTAGTATAAAATCATAATCGGATACTTCGTACATTATAACCCCAGATTATCTCTTATGCCCGTGTAGGTCTTTCCGTAATGCCTGTAACCCAGTTCGGTAACTATTCTCCCTCGCTGAGTTCTCTGGATGAGTCCTTCCTGGATCAAAAACGGCTCGTACACTTCCTCGATCGTGTCGCTTTCTTCGCCGACAGCCACCGAAATATTCTTTATTCCTACAGGTCCCCCGTTGAATTTTTCGATCATTGTGAGAATTATCGCTCTGTCCATATCGTCAAGACCTTTTTCGTCAATATCAAGCGATTCAAGCGCCGATACTGCTATCGGTCTTGTAATGGTTCCCGAATGTTTTACATAGGCGAAATCACGTATCCTTCTAAGAAGCCTGATCGCTATTCTGGGTGTTCCTCTCGAACGCTTCGCCATTTCTGATGCCGCGTCTTCTTCAAGCTCGATATTTAAGATCTTGGAACTTCTGTTTAAGATACTGTAAATGTCATGATTATTATAATAATTCATTCTGCATGATACGCCGAAACGCGCTCTTAACGGAGAAGTAAGATTACCGGCCCTGGTCGTCGCCCCTATCAGCGTGAATCTCGGAAGCTGAAGCTGAACGCTGTTCGCGGAAGGTCCGCTGCTGAGCATAATATCAATTGTATAATCCTCCATCGCGGGATACAAATATTCTTCTATTACTGGGGAAAGCCTGTGGATCTCATCAATAAAAATAACATCCCTGTCCTTCAGATTTGTCAGAAGGCCGGCCAGATCTGCGGCTTTTTCAAGTACCGGACCTGAAGTAACTTTAATATCTACGCCCAGCTCGTTGGCTATAAGGTGGGCCAGAGTTGTTTTACCCAGACCCGGAGGTCCGTGAAGAATAGTGTGGTCAAGGCTTTCGTTCCTGAGTTTTGCCGACTGCACAAAGACCTTAAGGTTCTCAATTAATTTCTCCTGTCCGACAAAATCCTCAAAACGCAGCGGTCTAAGGGAATTCTCGATCTCCCTATCTTCGTTTAATTCAGTACCTGTTAGAATGGTTTCTCTCAATCATACTCCGTTAGTTGTATATTAATACTTGAAGACAGAGTCTTAAGTAATTACATAAAATTATAAAAAAAATCATTTATAAGCAAGAGTAATAATAAGATAAATTAGTTGGAAATTATCTGAACATGGCCTTAATGCTGCCCCATGTAGCCGATATGCCGGCGGTGGAAACATTAACGCTGACAGCAGAAGATGTTTGTACTGATCCGTCAAAATCAAGAACTTTGATCCTGTAATACAGGACGGCGCGTTTTGAATGAGGGCTCATATCAAAAACAGTATAATCTGAAGAACTGCCCTTGGGATTTTCTGAAGTCATTCTTCCGAAAGTAGTCCCGTCTGAAGACTTTTCGATAATGAATTCTTTTACGTTTGTTTCTGTAGTGCTCTTCCATTCGATCTTGACAAGACCGGACGAATACTCCGCACCGAGATTAATAATCGAAGTCGAGGCAAAAGCTGCTCCGATCACCGAAAGTATTATAATAAGCGCAAAATTTTTCATTTTTCCCTTTACTTCACTGATTTAAGATACAAACTATTATCTTTTATGTCAAGATTTATTTATCTAAATAAAATACCCGGTATTATTTTATTTAGCAATTATCAGGATCTGTTTCTTTATCAGATTAGCTTTATTAACGAATTCTATTTTACAGATCTGATCTTTTTTCAGAACTTTTATATCCCCCGAATTCACTAATGACTTGGGCAGAACATATATTTCTGTGAAAGAATTAAGACTGAATTGTTTAGGTCTGATGATTATATTGTCAGTTACTGAAAAGTCCACTTTTGATGAGTAATCGATGCCGGAGGCTTTTTCGATCTTCACACCTTCCCATACGGAATCGGAAATTATCCCTCTTTCTATAGCAAAATTGTATGCTAAAAGCTTATACCTGACAGAATTCAGCTCGCTTATCATTTCCTCTTTCTTGATGACTTCCTCTTTCAGCTGTCTGTTCTTGCTGTCGAGCTCACCGAGTTTATTCCTTTCGCTTAAAAGCTGTTCGACTTTAGCTTGAGACGTTTTAAGGTCGGTTTCAAGCTGTTTCGTAATGTTCTTTAGAGCTGTCTTCTCCTTTTCCAGATCAAGTATTCTTTCCTGGAATGCTGTCTGAGCAAGCTTTTTTATCTCATTAGGCGACTTGTCGGCTTCGCCTTTTGTAATAAATGAACCGTAGAATCCGTTCTCATAAAAATTCCAGACATAAAGTCCTTCGTAAGTATAATCGAACACGTTCACGCTCTCGATAACTTCCCTTGCCTCCGGGTCGCTCAGCCCTTTCTTGATCGTTAAAAATTCATATGCTATCTGCTCGTGCCCTTTTGACCTTGTCATAACTACCGGAGCGTCAAGCCCCTTGTTCTTTGAAATAATATCCATCTGAAGGGCTTTTATCTCTTCGTCACTTTTGATGATCGTATTTATCTTTGATTTTAATCCTGTATTGCTTTCTTTAGAAACCTGCTCCGACAAAAACTGCATGGATTTATCGGTTAAAAGTTTATCATCCTCAGGCGCTATCTGAATATCTTTATATTTCTCGTTCTTTTTCAATTCAGATACAATTCCTTCGATTTCATTAATAATCTTACTTTTTTCCACATTTAATTTTTCAACCTCGGCGATCTTCTTTTTATATTCTATGAACTTGTCTTCGGGTTCTGGAATCAGACTTATTATAATAAGAATTATAGAAGTCAGTATTATTGTAGAGACCGCAACGTAAAGCACGATCACCTTTTTATCGATCTTTTTTACGTACTCTCCAGAAAGAGTGTCTTCTGATGCTGAATCGAAAACATATCCGGATTCGGCACCCTGCTGGACCTTCTCCATCATATCTTTCTGTTCCTGATCGAGGATCCTGCTTCTGAATTTTCCGTATATACTCTCGCCGCTGGAATTTTCCCTGTTATTTAAAAGGTCTTTTCTCGGTGAGGCTTTATTGTCTTCTGTACTCATATTGATACCAGTCTATTTAAGTTTTGCAGTAAAGCTTTTTTTCAATAATATAATGCCGAACATCGTCATTTACAAGATATTTAATATTTAAATTATTCGCAGCCATTTCTCTGATAAGAGTTGACGATATGCCTATTTCAGGACAGAATCTGCTTAATTTATAACTGATTCCGGAAACTTTTTCCGGATCAGATCCGTTTCTGCCGGCCACAATTATCTCTGCATTTGAAATTATATAATTAGAATTTTTCCAGTTTCTGAGGGTGAGCAGTGAATCAACTCCGATTATTAGACTAATTGAAGAATCCGGATATATGGATCTGAAATGCTGGAGTGTTTCATAAGTGTAAACAGGTCTATTCTGAGCAGCTTCAAAATCCGACAGAAAAAAACTGTTATTACCGGCTATCGCGAGCCTTATCATTTCAATTCTGTGAGAAATGTCTGTTACGGCTTTTTCCTTTTTGAACGGTGACACATAGTTGGGAATGAAAAAAATCTTTTCAAGGCCGAATTCATTTTGTATTACGGATGCGAGAATAAGGTGAGCTGAATGTATTGGATCGAATGAGCCGCCGAATAATCCTATCTTATTCTTCATCGCCCTGTTTGCTCTTTAATTCCTGATATTTCGACAGATACAGTCTGTAGTTGTATTCGTCTTTCATTTCGCTGTATGCCTGAGAGATTTTCTCTACTGCCTGAATATAAAATGAAGTGTCATAGTAATTGTCGATTATCTCGTTGAAATATACCTTTGCCGCTCTCGGCTGATCCAGTTTTAAATAAAGTACTCCGGAGTCAAAGGTTTTCCGAGCCAGTTTTTCTCGAAGATCTTTTATACTGTTGTTGGAGCTGCTGAAATACTTGCCTTTTGGAAATAGATCAAGATAGATCTGATATTTGGAGATCGCCGTCAGTGTTTCTTTCTGATCAAGTACGTATTCTGGGGAAAGCTCCCTGTAGCATTCGGCAGTATTAAAATAAGCGTCTTCTATCAAAGGCGACTCGGGAAAATTGTCAGCCAGCTTTTCAAATTCATACGATGCTGAATAATATTCTTTCAGCATATAATGGGATCTTGCTATAAGATACTGGGCAGAATCTATTCCGTTCTCTCCTCCGTAATTGAGAATAATGGAATTCAGATCGTTCAGCGCATCTAGAAATTTCTCGTCATTGAATTTTTTCTTGGCGATCTGGAAACTTTTTTCAAAGCCGATCTTATCGATCTCCAGCTCTTTTGTACAAGATATAAATATTAGTACCGTAGAAATAACAGAAACGAATAAAAGATTTTTTTTCATTATCTTCTTCCCCTTCTGCCGGTAGAGCGGGTTTCGACTTCTTCGAATATTTCGTCTTCGTCAAATCCAGAATCATCACCGTACTCTTCTTCATCGCCGTATTCATCTTCAGCCGGTTCTTCGGCTTTTACAACTTTTTTATCTTCAATTTTCTTAGGTTCTTCCTTCGCAGCGACCTGTTCTTTTAAGGAAGCTGCTTTTTGAGTTTTTAGATCATTAACTGCATTCAGAAGCGCTAGTTTCTCTTCGTTCTTTTTTACGACCGCATTTCTCAGATCGGCGATATTTTTATTTTCGGTCTCATTGGAACTTGTAAGTTTTGCTATCTGCCCGTCAAGTCCGGTCAGTTTCTGTCTGTTCTCAGAAAGGTCGGCTTCTCTTGCCTTTATCTGAGAATCTTTATCTTTCGTTGCAGCTAAAAGCTTATCGTTCTTTAGCTTTTCAACCGAAGCTGTAAGGCTGCTCTTTTCGTTCTGTTTATCTAAGAGAAGTTTTTCATTGTTTTTCAGCTGGGACTGTTCGATTGTAAGCGCCTGCTGAACGGATTCAAGTTCAGTATCGGTGTTTTTGATCTTCGCCTGCAGTTCTTTAAGCTGCAGCTCGAACCCTGCTTTTTTATTTTCTGTTTGTAAAGTTTTCGTCTGCTCTATTTTCAGGCTGCTTATACTTCCCTCAAGTTTCGATTTCTCCGCCTGATCAGCATTTCTTTTTGTTTCTAGCTGTGTTAAAGTATTTTTTTCTGATAGAGCAAGGTTCTCTAATTTAAGCATTTCGTTCTGTAATGTGAGCTTTTCACTTTCAAGTTTAGCAAGTCTGTTCTTCAGATCCGATACTTTAAGATCTTTTTCCAAAGTTGAAGATTTTTCAGCCTGAAGCTGTATCACTCTATCGGCAAGAGAGCTCTTCTTATCTAACAGTTTTGACGACTCTTCAGTGTATGTTTTTACTTCATTTTCGAGAGCTTCCTTTTTAATGGTTTCATCTGATATCTGCTTGTCTATCTTCGCGAGTTCTAAACCAAGTTTATTTTTACTCTCTTCAAGTTCGGCGATCTTTTTATCGTTCGACGGCTTTTCCGGCTCGGTTTTCTTAGTTTCCGTTTTTTTGTCCGGTATAACTTCGACTATGCCGGTATCTTCTTCGTATTCTTCTTCATCCTCAGAGAACTCTTCTTCGATCACGGTGTCGTCAGATGCCTGCGAATCCATTTCCGCCTTGACGGCAAGCTGATCCTGCTTTTCCCCTCCGCTAAGTTTTAAAAGAACTGACGAAAGATTTATTGAAGATATAGTATTGTTTTTAACAAATGTGTTCCCGATAAAAAACAGGTCGGAACCTGTCAGAATCGGATATAATGTGTCGAACTCTTTATTGAATTCTATTTTCTGCAAGTAATTTTTATCAGAGTTTCTCCACAGATTTATATCCGCCATATATATTGTTTCGTACGGATCCCATTTAGAAACAAGAATATTGTTCTCGTTGATAAATGACAGCGCATGATCGTAAGCTACAACATCTTCCACAAGAATGTCTGTCTTTGCATTAGTCTGCAGTAAAGCCTCAACTTTTGAGGGAGACGATTTGATCTTTGCGAAATGAAGATTTACCTGATTGATCTTGTCGTCGATAAAATTTTGCGGTGTACGTAATAGGCTCAATGCTTTGAAATAGAAAATGTAATTACCGGTATTACTCCAGGTATAGGGATAATATTTGTAGCCGTCCATATTATCAACTGTAATTATCTCGGAATTTGAGGCATTGAAAATGTTCAGAGAATATTCCGGATAATAATCCTCGCCTCTTTTTTCCTGATTTTTAAAAGATATGTAAGCTATTAAATTCTTGTCCTGAGGAGAACATAGAGGTTTAACCTGATCGAATCTTTTTTCGAAAAGTGTTTTGTACTCGACATCTTTAAATTTATAATCCCTGAATTTAAAAACGTCGTTGATCACTGCTATATTATAACTTTTATCGTATTTTGCTTTTTTATCGCGAAGCTGTACCTGTCTGGCAAAATAGATATTGTCGCCTGTCATATCGAAAACAGGATCGATACATTTTGATTTTTCTTCCTTGGCGTTCTCATTCAGCCTTATGCGGTAGCCGTTGACAGCGAAATTATTGATCAGTTCCGGTACTACCACCCTGCAGATATAAAGCTGATCCCTGTTGTTGAATCCGTTACCGTAGAAAAGGAACCAGTTTTTAAAAGGATGCCACTGAGCTCCCCTGTCTTTCGGATAGAATTTCTTTTTTGATCTAGAAACCCCCGCATAACTCGCGGACTCGACCTGATAAACATTTTTCGTCCTCGCGTTGAACAGATAAAGTTTTACAGACTGATCTTTATTTTCGTTGGTCACTTCGAAGCTCATTAACTCGTTGTTGAAAGGTGCGACCTGAAGATTCGAGATCACTCCGTCTATCTTTTTGTCCTGTGTATCAAGAATATTCATAACGTCTTTGATCGTGATCTCAGATGAAAAAAGATTAGCTGACAGTATGATTACTGCTAGAATGATTTTTCGTATTTTTATGTCGGCGTCTAACATTTCTCTTTTCCGTAATTTATTACTTAACTTCAATATACACTTTTTTTCTCAAGTCATCAATCCATTTTTTTTGTTCAGACCTGCGTTTTTTGTCGAGTGCTATGTTCTTAAGCGTATTATAATCCTGATCTATATCAACGGCATGTGCGCTTTTTTTATCGATGATTTTGTAAATGTAATAACCGTCATTTTCTTTTATCGGGTCAGTTATGCTGCCGGTTTCAGCGTTTTTAAAAATATCAGAATATTTTTTATCAAGTTCGTCAGTTTCCAATATTCCGATCTGCCCGTTCGTATATTTTGTTTTTTCATCGCCGCTGTATTTTTTTACGGCTTCTTCAAAAGTCATTTTTTTATTAAGTATCGAATCCCTTATATTTACTGCGAAACCAAGTGCTGTCGAATCGGCATCGGGTGTGCTTGAGTCTTTTATCAGAATGTGAGATGTGTTTATTTTTTCTCCGGATTTCTCTATAAGCTTTATTATGTGATGTCCGAAAGATGTTTTTACAGGATCTGAGATATCTCCCGGCTCGAGATTGAAAGCAGCTCTTTCATAATCGGTTACCAGATCGCCTCTTGTCGTGAACCCGAGATTTCCGCCCTTGATCTTTGTAGCGTCGTCCTGTGAATACTGTTCAGCTGCTGATTCGAAAGTCAATTCTCCTGATAAAATCCTTGATCTAAGTTCTTTCAAAATATCCGCGCTCTTTGATCTCTGCAGTAACTCCCCGCTGAATTTTATAACAAGCTGGCTAAGAGAGACGGTAGATCTTACAGCAGGAAGAGAATCCTTGTATACATTGTAAAAATCCTCAACTTCCCTTCTGCTCACCGAAACTCTCTGGCTGTATTTATTCTTCAGTCTGTCGATGAAGAGACTCCTTCTTATATCTGATCTGTAAAGCTTCTTTAGATCGCTGACAGTAGTGTTGTACATTTTCTCGAATTTTTCTTCGCTTCCCACCTGCTCTATTATGTTATTTATCCTGCTGTCAAGTATCCTCTGGACTTCATCGTCCGATACTTTTATAGTGGAATCCTTCAGCGCAACATCGTATATAACCATATTGGAGACTAATTCGTCAAGCACGGTCTTTCTAAAATCCTTCTCATTAAAATCATTTTTCGACGTATACCTCTGATGCTCGACGTACTGCTCAACTTCGCTTTTTAAAATGATTTCATCCCCGACTATAGCCATTATTCTGTCAACGACTTCAGCAGATACCTTAATTGATAGTGCGATGATCAGAAATATTAACGCCCTTTTATAGATCACTTTTTCTCCTGTTGTTCCGTCTTGAAAATTTCCGTGCCGTATTTTTTCAGCATATCATTTTTATAATTATTCAGAAATTCAGACCTTTTGATTTCTATCAGATTTCTCTTGATAATGTCTTCAACGTATTCGAATTTATAAAGCATAGGCTCCTGGACTTTGGTCACTTTTATTATCGATATTGCTTTCTCCTGGATAATAAGATCTGAAATGTCCCCGGCATTCATTTTCGCAGCTGTTTTACCTACCATAGCGTTATCGGTCTCGAAAATAAATCCCAGCTCTCCGTCTTTAGAATATGGTCTCGGATAAAATTTCGCGTATTTTTCGAACTCTTCGCCCGTTAAGGTTTTCTGCCTGATGTTCTCGAGTTCGATCGCGACTTGGATCTTATCGTTTTCTTTAATACTGTCAGCATTGTTATACTCTTTAAATATTTCGAACACCCACATTTTTCTTTTGCTTTTCAGTTCATCATCATCTTTATGAGCGATGTAATAATCGATCATTTCGTCTTTTGTGGGAATGAAACGGCTTTCGGCAGTTAAAATCTCGAGATATTTTTCTCCCGAAAAATACTTCATCTGCTCTTTTGTCATTCTTATCACTTCAGGATTTTGTTCCAGCCATTTTTCATTAGCTTTTTCAGTCAAAAGCGAATTTAATATGCTTCCGTCGATGAGCGATTTAAGGATTTCAGGATCGGAAAGGTTTTTCAAATGATAGGGTTTTACCTGCTGAATCTGATCGTACAGATGTCTTAAATAAACAGTTTTGTCTTTGTATTTAACAAGTTCGGCATTCAGGTTTTTTGATTTTATCTTTTCAAGAAAATCGGCCTGATCCTTGAACTTTATCTTTGATATCTCATCGAACAGCTTATCGTTGTATTCTACTTTTTTATCCCTGACCAGCTTTTTCAAATAATCTTTTATGAATTTTTGAATCTCCTTTTCTTTTACGATTTTCAGATCTTTAATGATAAGCTCGTCCGATCTTTTTCCGTCAGCCTTAAATTTATCCGGATCTTTTTTGTAATGTCCGTCCAACGCTTTTTTGTTAAAAAACTTTTCCCTGATCATTTCTTCGCGCATAAATTCAGCAGCGTTTTTCTGAACCAGCGAACCGTAGGCTTTTTTATAATCTTCTGAATTTATTACTTCAGGCACATCGCTCTCGATCTGAAGAATTAGTTTCATAATATAATCTTCGATCAATTTTTTTCGCTCTGCTTCAGAAAGTTTTTTTCTGTCCCTTACAGCAGCAGGATATCCGAAAACGTCGAATTCTTTAAGAATCTTACCGTTGAACTTTGCCACTTCGATATTTTCAGTTCCGGGTGTAAGGATCATACTCTCATTTTCTGCAGCAGAAATCAGGAAAAATAGCGACATAAAGATCAGTACGAAGCAGGCTCTTTTTATCATTATTTTCTGTCATCCTTTACATTCATAAATGTTTGTTCTACGAGTTTATGGTCTATCTTCACTCTATATTCGCTGAAAAGATCTTTCTTCCACTGGTTCATAGCCGATGATAGTCTTTTACCTTTGATGTCATTCAAAATTCCGACTTTGACTTTGATGTAATCTTTATATGTGCTGTCGTTCTCTTTGTAATTTTCCCTGTTATCATCGTAATATTTGCGGACTTCGTCTTCTGTCGGGACCTGAACTTTGGACCTGACGTAGTGATTTATTATCTTATCTTTGTACGAATCGTACATTCTGAGTTTTGCGGTCTCAAGATATTCCTTTCTCTTTGTGTATCCGAGTTCGTCAGCTCTCTTCTCAAGGATTTTGTTCCTGAGTTTATCGATCACATACATTCTGATGTCTTCGTATCCTTTTAATTCAGGACGTTTGTCGACAGGAAATCCTTTTAGTACTCCGATAAGTTTTCCCGCATCAATTACAGAACCGCCGAAATCAGAAAAGACCATCTGTTTTTCTTCATTAGTGAACTTGTCGAGAGGATCTGACTTGGGGTCATTTTTCACACTTTCAATGTTCGATTTATACTGCTTGATGAAATGCTTTATATTAGAAGAATCGATCCTTACTTTATACTTGAGCATCAGATCTTCTATGATTTTTGTATATATCTGATTGAATTTCATGTTGTGTTTGGAGTTGAGATCGTTCCTTACAGCATCTTCTTCCTTATCAAATGACTTCAGTTTGTCATTATGCATCGTGTCTTTCAGATAAATTATATGATAACCGTACTGTGTTTTAAAAGGCTCAGAGTATTCGCCTTTTTTCATTTTCAAAACAGTTTCGGCGAATTCATTCACCATGTTATCGGCAAAAACCCAGCCCAGATCCCCGCCGTTCACGCCTGTCTGTTTGTCATCTGAATATTTTACAGCAAGGTCTTCGAATTTCTCGCCGTCCTTCAGCCTTTGATAAATTGAGTCGATCTTTGCTTTTGAAGGGCCTTCCTTATGGATATTCGTATCAATTAAAATGTGTTTAGGAAAATATTTTATCTTTCGCTGTTCATATATCTTTCCCACTTCTTCATCTGAATATAATCTGCTGGTAATACTGTCACGAACAAAACCGTTCATTATAGCCTGAGCATAGACTTTTCTTGAGAACTCATCTTTTAATGTTTTAATTGTATCGAGATTGTTTTTTTCTGCGAGATCGAAAACTATCTTTCTGAAAACCATCTCTTTGAGATGCTCTCTCCGTTCATCGAACTGGCTTTTTTTTGCTTTTTCAATGTCATCGCCATATTTTTCTTCAAGTAGTGAAGTTTCAAGTTCTGACATCGTGATGCCGCCTGATGTAAATTCGGCTACATTCAGTTTTGACTTATCCTGCTGCTTGCAAGAGATCAGTATGATCAGTGATGTTAACAGGATAGCAGTTCTACGCATTTTTTCAGCTCCTTATTCTTTAATTCAAAATCACAGTAATATAGTCCCTGCATAAGCAAATATCAATGATAATCTTGCCTTGCGGAACACTTATTTTACATTATTTAAGCGTTAAAGTTCTGTTAAAGATCAGTCCGTTTTTAACTGAATCTTTCATATCCAAGCAGAAATATCCCGTTCTCTCGAACTGAACCCTGTCTTCAGGTTTAAAACTTTCAGCACACTTTTCAATCCTGCATTTTTTAATTTCTTTAAAAGAATCGCAGTTGATCAGTTCTGAAAAATCAAGCCCTTTTGAATCGAGGGGATTTTCGACTTTAAAAAGCCGGTCGTATAATCTGACCGTACATTCTGTGCTGTCTGACTGTGATACCCAGTGTATAATACCCTTTATCTTTTTGCCGTCAAGCTCGGTCAGATGTTTTGATTCTGGAACGTATTCGCAGATTATCTCAGCTAAAGACCCGTCAGGATTTTTCACTGCGGATAAACATTTAACGATATATGATTTTCTAAGTTTGACATATTTTCCCGGGGCAAGTCTGTAGAATGACGGGTCATCATTATCCTGATAGTCCGATCTTTCTACAAAAAGATCTTTTTCAAAAAGCACCTTTCTGAAGCCCGGGTTTTCTTTGTCCGGATATGTCTCCATCTCAATTATTTCCGACATGCCGTCAGGATAGTTTTTTACAGTAAGCTTGACAGGATCGAGAACAGCCATAATTCTCGGACAGCTCTTCTTAAGATTCTCTCTTATGAAATATTCAAAGTTCTCTATATTTATAACATTTTCTTTTTTACTTACGCCGACGCTTTTCATAAATTCTATTATAGCTTCGGCAGGATAGCCTCTTCTTCTTAAACCGATTATCGTAGGCATCCTCGGATCATCCCATCCGCTGACGATCTTCTGGTCGACAAGCTGCTTTAGAAATCTTTTGCTTGTTATTGTGTAAGTCAGGTTAAGCCTTGCGAATTCGATCTGTCTCGATCTGAAAATGTCGAGTTTTTCCAGGAACCACTCATAAAGCGGCCTGTGATTTTCGAACGATATGTCGCAGAGAGAATGCGTGATTCCCTCTATCGAATCCGACTGTCCGTGTGTAAAATCGTACGACGGATATATTACCCACTTATTCTCTGTTCTGTGATGGCTTTTTTTCAGGATCCTGTACATTACGGGATCTCTCATATTTATATTCGGGCTTGACATGTCGATTTTCGCTCTGAGAACTCTGCTGCCTTCCTCAAATTCGCCGTTCTTCATTCTTTCGAACAGGTCAAGGTTCTCTTCTACAGATCTGTTCCTGAAAGGGCTTTCTTTCCCCGGTTCGGTCAATGATCCTCTGTAGTCTTTTACCTGATCCTGTGACAGATCGCAAACGTACGCATAACCTTTTTTGATAAGAAGCACTGCGAATTCATAAAGCCTGTCAAAATAATCTGAAGCGTAATAAAGCCTGTCCTCCCAGTCGTATCCGAGCCATTTTATGTCTCTTTTGATCGCTTCTTCATATTCGGTATCTTCTTTAACCGGATTCGTATCATCGAACCTCAAATTATAAACACCGCCGAATTCTTTTGCGGTCTCGTAGCTTATCGTTATAGCTTTTGCATGACCTATGTGAAGATAACCGTTCGGTTCGGGCGGAAATCTGGTGTGAACGCGATCAAAGCGTTTTTCTTTCAGGTCTTCTTCGATGAACGACTTTATGAAATTCGATCCGAGGCCTTCTTTTTTATCTTTGTTTTCCATGTCCGATAGATCCTCTGCATAAGTTTTCCGGGCTAAATATATACAAGAAGTTAAATTTCTGCAAATTAAAATAATAAAATATATTATTGTTGTAGATATTTAATTCCTTGTAAAAAAAAATATAAACGATTATATTTCCCGCGGAAAAAAATTAAAAACGAACTGAGAAGCACGGGGGTATCATGAAAGGTTTATACGAAGAACTTCAGGCCAGAGGTCTTGTAAAGCAATCAACTGTCGAATTAGAAAGACTAAAAGAAATACTGAACGGACCTTCAATAAGCGTATACGCCGGATTCGATCCGACTAAAAAATCTCTTCACGTCGGACATCTGATCCCAATTATGATCTTATCGCATATGCAGAAACGCGGTCATAGACCGATCTGCGTAGTCGGAGGAGGAACGGCTCTAATAGGCGACCCGAGCGGAAGGGACAGTATGCGTGAAATGCTCACTGAGGAAAAAATCGAAGAAAATATGAGAGGCATCAAATCTCAGCTTTCAAGATTCATTGATTTTAAAAACGAAAAAGCGCTTCTTGTAAATAATTATGACTGGCTTGGATTTGAAAACTACATTGATTTTATCAGAAAAATTGGACCGCATTTTACAGTGAACCGTATGCTTACAGCAGACTGCTTTAAGATAAGAATGGAGAAAGGCCTGTCATTTCTGGAATTTAATTATATGATCCTTCAGGCTTACGATTTTTATACCCTGCATCAGAAATACCATTGCCTGCTTGAGATAGGCGGAGATGATCAGTGGTCGAATATAATCGCAGGTGTCGAACTTGTTCGCAGGATCGAAGGAAAGGAAGTTTACGGTATGACAAATCCCCTTTTGACAAAATCCGACGGTAAAAAAATGGGAAAAACTGAAGGCGGGGCAGTATGGCTGGACGCCGAACTGACAAGTCCCTACGATTACTTCCAGTTCTGGCGAAATACGACCGACGATGATGTGGTAAGATTTATGAAGATCTATACTTTCATTCCTTTAGAAGAAATAAATAAATACGCTCAGCTTAAAGCTGAAGAACTGAACAGCGCAAAAGAGATCCTCGCTTACGAGGCGACTATGATAGTGCACGGTAAAGATGAGGCGGACAAAGCGCTGGAAAGCGCGAGGAACATTTTTAAGAAAGGAAGTACTGAAGGCGCTCCCGAAGTGATACTACCTAGAAGCCTGATAGTCGGAAAACCAGTGGCTGATGTATGTGTTTCGGCGGGATTGTTCGAATCGAAAAGCGAAGCAAGAAGAATGATCTCTCAGGGAGGACTTTCTGTGAACGGAATAAAAGTGGAAGATACTGCTCTTATCTTGACCGATGATCATCTTAAGAACGGGACGATAGAACTGAAAAAAGGCAAGAAAAATTACTTTTCATTAAAGGCTTCCGGGGATTAAGTATGAAAAATCGTTATCTGTATTTCTTAGCTCTCGTAATTATTGTTCTGGTTTGTTCATGTACAAAGGAGGAAAACAAGCTTTTTGATGCTATTAAAGAAGGGGATCTGGACAAGGTTCAGTCTCTTGTGGAAAGCGGTGTATCTGTAATGTCCTGTAACAGCAATGGTCTTTCTGCTCTGGAAATCGCAAGGCTGAACAATCAGACAGAGATCGCTGAGTATCTATACGAAGAGACGAAAAAGATTTTGGACAGAGAAACAGACTTGCTCTTGAAAGTCAAATATTCTAAAGACCTTTCCGCGCTAAAAAAATTAAATGCTGACAGGTTGAAATATCTTGAAAAATTCAATGAGAGTGACGCAAAGATCAATTCGATGATCTCAGAAGATAAACGTATTTCTGACGATCTTCTTGCAGAGCATGAAAAATTCTTCAAAATAAACCAGAAGATAACAAAAGATTTTATAAACAATAAAGTCGAACTTATGGAAAACATTCTTGACGAATTCATAGATAGAGATTTTATTACGACAATAGAATCGAAAGATACAAGAAAGATAGTCAACCTGAATATAATGGAAAAACTAAGAGAATCTGACTGAACTTACCGGGTTATATTCTGATACAGTTTTCTTCTGTAAATAGAATTTTCATTTATATTTTTCATCTCGAGAGAATAATATAAATAACCGGCTGAGAAAATAAAGATCAGCATTGAGAACAGGATCGGATACAGAAGGTTCCTCCCGCCGAAATTCTTCCTTCGGAACAGATAGACCGGATAGCTGTATGGCCACAGAAAAAGAAAAATGAAGAACTGAAATAGAACTCTGCCCGTAGTACCGAGCCTGTGGGAATCTATCGATGCGAAGATAGAGGTCAGAAAAACCGTGGATGCAATTATCACGAGAATATACGCGTTCGTAATGCTCATTGTCTTTATATGATAGAACCAGTACCATAAAATTATTGATGATATAAGCGGCGTAACAACCATCAAAAATCCGATTATATCTATTTTTGAAGAATTATCCGGTTTGATATTTGTTGAAACATCGTTCATTTCTTTACCTTTCTTTATGCTGAATTAAAATATGAATAAATATTTTAACAAGGTCAAGTATAATTATGTATAGTTTTTTAAAATAAAAAGCAGCCTTGAAGGCTGCTTTTTGAAAAGATGATGCGTTATTTTATTTTTCGATATAAATCCTGACATGATCTCCGTTAGCGCTTTCTACGTTAACTATATCCTCGTCGATCATTTCTACGAATTCCTCGATGTTATTCACGATCTGCTCAAGGTCAACCCCGTTCGACTTGATCTCTGAAAGCTTTTGCGCCGGCATCATATTGAACGCAAGTTTGGCCAGCATTAGCGGAAGGGTTATCATTACGTTATCTCCGTCTGCGCTTTCTACTTCAACTTTGAATTTTCCCTTGAGCTTTGACATGTTGATGTTCGATCTCTCCTGCACTTTCGCTGCAGCTTCACTTTTTTTTGTTTCTGTTTCTATTTCTGTCGAATCTACTGCTCTTAGAAGCTTTTCAGCCTGCTCGGCAGTTATTTTTCCCTGCTCCAGAAGGATCAGGATCTGTTTTTTTTCTCTTTCGTTCGGCATTTTGCCCTCCTTTATAGATTGATTTTTATTTTTGCTCCGTCTTTCGTCTTTATATCCACTCCAATGCAGTCGTTAAGACCGATCCTCGGATATCTTTTAAAGAAAAGATAGATGTTTACAGGTATGAGTATTGCGGGTCTGAAGAGCTTGTAGGATATGATAGCCTCGTCGCTCATGATGCTGATCCTGGTCATCAGAGGGAACGTTACGATCTCCCTTTTGAATATCATCAGGAACAGGTAATCGGCGAATGTATAAGTAAGATATACTAATACAGCAGTCTTAAGCCAGTTGTCTTTCATATAATAAGCTATACAGATGTTCCCGGCGAAAATTATCATGGTAATTATCGTGATAAATTTCGTTTCTTTTATTATTATGCCCTTAAAGATGTAAAATAAAGGTAATGTTATTATCAAAAGCAGCGCGAGCATTTTTCTGTCCTTATTTTATGGCTTTTATTAACTTTTCAGCTTCATCGGCCGATATCTTTCCTTCAGCGAGCATATTCAGAACGGTCTGGACGTTCTGGACATCCTTTTTAGTTTCTCTAATCTCAGATACGGAATTTTCATCAGATATATCTTTAAAATGACTTTTCAGATCTTTGAACGCGTTTCCGAAAGTCCAGCTTTTAAAGAAGTCTTTTCCGATCGGATTGAAACCTGACAGGTCGCCTTTTACGGTAGAGATCTTTATCATTTCATCCGCGGGTTTATTTCCTTCAAGCTCAATGTCGCCCGAAACGCTTTTCAGGTTGACAATATTCTGTCCTGCATAACTTTCGAAATTGATTTTTATATCACCTGAAACAGAATTAACCATAGCATCTTCAGACAGATCGAATGAACCGGTTATCTCTATATCGCCCGATACGCTTTTCGCTTTAAGGATCTTACATGCAGTTACCGATGCTTTCATATCCCCGGAAACAGATGATGTCATAAGCGATCCCTTGCATTCATTTATAATAACGTCTCCGCTTATACTTGATATCTCAGCTTCAAGATCATCGACTTTTTCAATTAAAACGTCTCCGCTTTTAGATTTTACATTACCTTTAAATATGCCGGCCCCGGAAACTTTGATATCTCCGCTCAGATCATTAATTTCCACCTCAAGTTCGGCGTTCTTAGGAACTGATAATTTCACGGTAAAATCATCTCCGCTCATGAACTGGGAAAGTTTTTTGCTCTTCTGGGTAATTTTAAGAATGCCTTCTTCGAACGATATATCGAAGATCTCTTCTGCGGCATTTCTTCTCAGATCCGGAAAATCCAGTTCGAGATCAGACCTTTCCGATCCGGTTATTTCGAGATCGCTGTTTAAAAGCGAGATCTCCATTTTGATGCAGTTTGCATTCAGATCGTATTTCATTTTTATCTCCCTTTTGTTAATTTATTTAAAGCTTCGTCGGTTGAAATCTCCCCTTTTGAAAGCTTTTCAAGTATTTCCGCAGAATCGTCATCCTCAGAATCTTCGACGTTCAATGCCGCTTTTGCTTTCTTCAGAAGATTTTTCACTTTCGGATATGAGCAGTTCATCAGTTTTTCAACCTGCTTGATGCTTCCTTCAGCATAAATGAACACTTTTATAAACTCTATTATCTCCTTGTCAAATCCTCCAAATTCGCCTTCGCATTCAAAATCTCCCCTGATCACGGTCTTACAGGATGTGCATTTGTATTCCGATACTTTGAGATCCGAACCGCAAACGGGACAGTCTGTCATTTTTTTCTTCATCAGGTTCTCCTTATTTTAATATGATAGCACTTTTGACGGAAAATATTTATCTGTTTTGAATATATATTCTTTTTCAATTGCTACTTCGGTCATTTCGCTCGCCTTACGTTCGGTGATCCTCCCTTCGTTCAGCATTCTTGTTATGAGATATATTTGCGCGATCATTTTTTCCTCCAGTTAATTTCTACAATGGAAAGATAAATATAATTCATTCATTTGTCAAGTTAATATTAACATTTTTAACATTTTATTGCATTTTATGTTGATTTTATTAATTTATTGCAATAACGATATCATAAAAAAAGTATCCGGTCAGGGATACTTCATCTATTCATTATATTATATTAGGGAGTTTACAGATCCAGCTCTTCTTTTCTGAACTTATAAGATCTGTTGCAGAAATGACATTTTACTTCGATAAATCCTGTCCTGGTCAGCTCATCTTCAATTTCAGACTTCTTTAACAGCCTGACAGCTTTTTTCATTTTTGATCTGCTGCATCCGCATTTATACGACGGTTCGGCTGACCCCATTATTTCGACGGTCATGCTTTTTAGCAGCATGTTCTGAATGATATGTTCGAGAGAATAACCCATATCGAGAACATCCGTCAGATTCGGAAAAGAGCTTATGTTCTTTTCAAGGATTTCCGCGTTCGTGTCACTGAAATTAGGAAGAAGCTGTATTAAAAATCCGCCGGCTTTTTTGATCCTGCCGTCGGGAAAAACAAGAACACCCAGACCGACCGATGTCGGTATCTGCTCGGATTTAGCATAATAATATGTAATGTCCTGAGCAATGTTCCCGTATATCATTTCGGTCTGGCCGGAATAGGGGGCTTTCAAGCCAAGGTCTTTGATGATTATGATAGACCCTTTCCCTAGAACCGTCCTGTCAATAAAATCAGATTTATTTTCAGCCTGCGCCTCAGATTTAGGATTACTGATTATTCCTTTTATACGGCATTTGCTGTTAACTGTAACAAGAGCTTTTCCTGAAGGTCCGTCACCGTCAATTTTAATAGTTAAAAGATCCTTTTCGGATTTAAGATCGGCGCCCGCAAGAATTCCCGCGCATAAAAGTTTTCCGAATACGACTGCGTTCCCGAGCGACAGATCGTGGATCTTCGCAGCTTTTTTAACAAGTTCAGTGCAGTCTGCGATAAAGAATCTGACTTCCTTATTCGCCATTCCTCTGATTATCATGTCCGGCATAAGATCTCCGCTTCTATACTGAATCGTCATTAAGAGGTTTGAATCCTTCCCCTCTTACGTCTCTTATATCAAGCACGGTAAGAAAAGCCTCGGGATCTATCATCTTTATCTTATCCTGAAGCGCGACAAGCTCTCTGCGGGTAAGTGCGGTGAATATTATTTCCTTTTCATCATTTTTGTAAATTCCCTGCCCGTGGAAATATGTAGCTCCCCTGCGGAGATTCTTTATAATAAAATCTGATATCTCTTTATACTTCTTCGAAACAATGAAAACGCCTTTTCTGTAGTTCATACCACCTGTTATAGTATCGACTACCTGACCTGTGGAGTAAATCGTGATTATAGCATAAAGCGCCAGCTTGATGTCTTTAAAAACTATCACACCAATGATAACAACAAGGGTATCAATCGCAATGAGAAGCTGTCCCATCGGTAATTTTGACTTTTTGTATGCAATCTGTGCGACGATGTCCGATCCTCCTGTAGTAGCTTTAGCCATAAATATAAAAGCCAGTCCGCCTCCTATCAGAACTCCGCCGTAAAGAGCAGAGAGTATCAGATCATCCTCAATTAAAGGTCTGTCTCCCCATAAAAATGTTAAAAGGTCGATGAATCCGGATGTTATTGTCATGCCCAGAATGGTTCTCCATCCGAATTTCGGTCCCAGTTCTTTTACCCCCCATAATATCAGGGGAATGTTCATTACAAGACCGGTAGCGCCTGTAGGAAGCCCTAGTGTATGGTGCAGGATTATGGCTATACCGTAAACGCCGCCCGGAATTATCTTATAGGGGACTATGAAAAATACGTAGCCGGACGCCATAATAAGTGATCCGGCCAGAACAAGCATTATGTCTTTAATGCCTTTCTTTGAGAAAGCCTTATAATCAGAAAAAAGGAACATAAAACAAAAACCCCGATTCGTTTATAAAAAGAAAATGCCGCTAAAAGGATTCGAACCTTCGACCTCTGCTTTACGAAAGCATTGCTCTACCAGCTAAGCTATAGCGGCATTTTTTTAAAAATTTTATTCTGATACTAATGGAGCTGAAGCTTTCTCATCGAGAAGTTTAGTTACTTTACTCATGAGAAGTTCTTTTCCTCTTATATTCTTATACCTTATGATCCCGTTTTTGTCTACCAGAAAAGTCGCCGGTATTCCCTGAACTCTAAAAGATTCAACGTTAGCGTCCTTCCAGCCTGCGCCGCTGTAAATATGTTTCCATTTGATATTGTTATCGGTCACATATTTCTGTGCGTTCTCCTTCTTCTCGTCAAGATTCACACCGATGATCTCAAATCCTTTAGAGTTAAGCTCATTATAAACAGCTATTACGTTCGGCATTTCCATCTTGCATGGAGAACACCATTCCGCCCAGAAGTCTATCAGATAAACCTTGCCAGAAAGTTCTTTGGGATCATAATCCGTTCCTTCCAGATACTTCCCTGTAAGTTCTGTAACTCTATCTCCGATAGTCGGCGCATCACCCTCGATCTTTTTTAGAAGTGATCTATACCTTTCTTCATTTATCAGTTTATCGACAAAAAGATCATCGGTGATCCTGTAAACAAGATTTCTGTCACCCTGATTAGCCGCGCAGTATTTTTCGAGAAGGGTCAAACCTTCAATAGCTTTATCGTTTATTATATTAAGCTTCGCGTCTGTAAAATCTAAAAGCGGATCGGTTTCTCCAGTTTCCCGTGCCTTCGCGACAAATTCTGAAGCTGGCTCAGGCATATTTATATCCAGATACCTTTCGGCGATTCCGGAATTGCTGAGAAGATCCGGATTGTTCTTTACGAAAGTCTCTAAAAGTTCTTTTGCTTTGGCGTAATCATTCTTTTCGTAATAGAAATAGAAAAGGTTTTCGAAAGCGTTCATGCTCGACGGATCTTTCACAAGCATAATGCCGTTCAGCATAGCCTGATCCTCGCTTCTGTTCAGAGCTCTGAACATATAGCTCAGAACTTCGAATGAATCATCGACCGTATGATCCTTTATGATCGAAAGATATGCTAATTTTGCCGGTATCTGGAGATCATCTGTGCGTGAATAAAGATAAGTGAACGCCAGACCGAGATACCCGAACGGATCGTCTTTCTTTTCTTTGATCATTTTTACGAAAAATTCTTTTCCGGCCTGAGGCTCTAAAGAAGTTCCGTGAAAGAACTGATGGTGCGAATTCAGGCTGTCATTTTTATACAGTTCGTTTACGTAATCAGATTCCTGACGTGACTGCCTGAGAATGTTAATCTTTATCGCTTTCATATCGTAAGAATCAGGATATTTTTCTATCAGCGAATCTATGTCGGCCATTAAACTTGAATAATCATCTTTATAACTTTTTAAAGCCTTATCGGCTTCGTTCTGAACAACGACTTCGCTGTTGATCTTCGAAAGATCTATCTCAACGTCATTTACAAGATCTGCGATAAACTCATCAGTAGTCATGTTTTTCTTTGAACATCCGCCGAAAAGAAACAGAATTGCTGCTGTAAGTATCGAACAAAGAACAAGTCTTTTTATCATTATCGTTTCCGTTATTTATTTAATTCTTTTATTATCTTGTCGGTCATCTCGTATTCCGGTTTTGCATAAAGCAGAGTTCCGGTGTTGGCATCGCATACCAGATCGTACTTTTCTTTTTCTGATACCTGTTTGATTACCTCGTTGATCTTATCGATAACAGGCTGCATGAGTTCATTGTTCTTTTTATAGAAATCTCCGGTCTGTCCCCATACCTTATCTTTGAACTGATAGTAATCCTGAAGTTTTTTCTGTCCTTCAGCCATTTTTTCATTTCTTTTTTCTTCCGAGACCATTACCGACATGTTCTTTATCTCTTCTTCTAGTGCTTTTATCTCGCTTTCCATCTTCACGGCTTCAGCTTCCTTTTCCTTGTTCCATTTAGAAAGCAGTTCTTTTGCCTTTTTCGCTTCATTGTACTCGGCGAGGACTTTATCTGAATTGATAAATCCGAATTTCATCTCGGCAAATACTACCATCGAAGCTATCAGCACCATTACTGTTACGATCTTCTTCATTTTATCTCCTTTTCATTGGTTTTTAAAGATTTGTGCCCATTCTGAAATGGGTTCTTAACTGGTCATCCCAGTCAGCTTTTTTACCGAATCTGTCATAATAATCAAATCCGTATCCGATATCTAATCCCATCATCCCGAGCATGGGCACATTTATCCTTATTCCGAGTCCGGCGCCTTTCTGAAGTTCAAATAGATTTACATCGCGATAGTCTCTCCACAGATTTCCTGCGTCAAAATATGCGAGAGTGTAAATAAGCATCGGCGATTCCACAAGTTTCAATCTTAATTCGAACGAAGTCTTGAACATATTTCTTCCGCCTACGAAGTACCCGCTTTCATAAGGACCCACGGAATTTTCGTCATAACCTCTTAGAGGCTCTCCGCCGGAAAGTCCCCCGCCGCCCATATAAAAATATTCGCCTGAACTTATATAAGAAGATTCTCTGAGTTTATCCATAAGCCCTGTCACGAACTGTGAATACAGAACGAGCCTGTTCTGAACAAGAGGCTGATACCATTTCATGTCCAGTTTATGCTTGTGGAATTCTTCATCGCCGCCTAATATTCCGCCTGCAAGTTTTGTCATTAATGTGACCTGAGATCCTCTGGTCGGAAAATCCGCCCTGTCCCTGCTGTCTCTGATCAGATATTCTGTCAGTGAAGATGAAATTATCGTTTTGCCTTCGTAAAGCTCGTATTTTTCGGGAGCGTTATCGCTTATATTGGTATATTTTATGCGGTCGACAGAATAATACCATAATCCGCGCATCCAGTTGTCGCTCCATGCGAACCTTCTTCCGAGTTTAAGCACCCCGCTTATTATCTGTGTGTCTGAATATGAATCGTCACGCATCTGATAGTTTCCGCTGAGTCCGATCAGAGTAGGCGTGTCGTTAAGCCACGGCTCTTCAACGCTTAATGTGTATTTATAATAATCCTTTCCGAACTCTATATTCGTCGAAAGCTGCTGACCGTCACCCTGGGTGAAGGGATGCCTGAACGAGAAGTTGTTGAACACAAGTCCGACCGAACCGATAAATCCGTCAGCCTCGGAATACGCTATAGATGTCTGTGCCTGTTCCGTCGGCTTTTCTTTAACACTGAAGACCAGATCCACTTCTTTGTCATCGACAAGTTTCATGTCGGGAGTGACATTCTCGAAGTAATTGAGGATCATAGCATTCCTCTGGCTCCTCAGGATCTTTGTTTTATTGAAAATATCCCCGGGGAATATATCCATTTCTCGTCTGAGAACTTTTTCGTTCGTTCTCGTATTTCCTTCGAAATCTATCTTGCGAACGCGCGATCTTGATCCTTCCGTTATTTTGAAGACGTATGCCACTGTATCGGCTCCGGACATCTGTTCTTCGGGAATGATGTTCGCTCTTAAATAGCCTTTATCCATGTACATAGTTGAAAGATTGTTGTAGATCGACATTTCAAGCTTATCCGAGCTGTAATCATCCCCTTCTTCGAATTCAAGAGCTTTTGACATCTCTTCTGAAGAAAACAGAATATTACCTGCGAATGAAGGTTTTCCGAACACGTATTTTTTTCCTTCGTTCACTGTAATATCGATATAAATGTTCTCGTTCTTTTCATCAAAATAAACAGAATCTTTTACAACGTAAAAATCTTTATAACCTTTATTTTTTGCGTACAGGGTCATAGCTTCCAGATCCGTTTCGAATTTCTCCCTGTTATATTCGCCGTCGCGCCACCATCTGTCCTCATGAGTTTCCTCGAACTGGTCAATCAGGTCATCTTTTTTGAAATTCTCATTTCCGTAAAATTTGATCTCATCAATGAAAATCTCTTTGCCTTCATTGATGTTAATTGTCAGATCGGTCTGTTTTTCGTTGAGCATTTCATTTTTGAATTCAACTTCTGCAGTAAGATAACTTTTGGACCTGTAAAAATCCTTGATCGCAGTTTCGACATCTGAAATATCGCTGTTCTTTAAGATCTGTCCCTTCTGAAGCTTTATCAGAGGTTCGATATCGTCTTTCCCTAATTCATCATATCCGGTCACTTTTACACTATTCAGCCTGGGGTAGTCTTCCAGAATTATCTTCAGAAATACTTTATTGCCTTCAGACCTGGTGACGTCAATTACGATATCTGAAAATAGATCCAGCTTCCATAATTTTTTTATCGCGTTCTGAATGTCTTCACCGAAAATAATCTTCCCTTTTGAGAGGCCCGATGAAATTTTAACAACATCTGCCGACACTTCCGTTCCTTCAACTATAACATCGATGATTTCGTATGATCCTTCGGTTTTCTGCGCTCTGATAAAAGTATAATTGAGTAGAACTGTTATAAGTAAGATCAGTTGTATTTTTATTGTAAATTTCCTGTATTTCAAATCCCTGTTTCCCTTTACATTATTAATAGATGCGGAATTTAACTTTTGGCGGGACAAATGTCAAGCCCGTTCTTATACGTTCTTCAATTAAATTTTGTTCATTTAGAGTGTTGATATGTTATAAATATCTTGTTAAATTGATACGGTTAAAAAAACGGAAATTCCCTTGAAAAGAACATTTAAACTCCTGTCGCCTTTTGAACCAAAAGGTGATCAGCCGGAAGCGATAGATCAGATCGTTTCGAATTTCAATTCCGGACTGAAATACCAGACACTTCTCGGCGTAACGGGCAGCGGAAAAACTTTTACGATGGCGAATGTTATTCAGAGGCTGAACAGACCGACTCTCATTATTTCGCACAATAAAACCCTTGCAGCCCAGCTTTACGGTGAGATCAAGGCGTTCTTCCCTGAAAACGCCGTGGAATATTTTATCAGCTATTATGACTACTATCAGCCAGAAGCATATCTGCCGACAAGGGATCTTTATATTGAAAAAACAACTTCGTCCAACGAAGAGATAGAAAAACTCAGGCTGAAAGCCACATCGTCACTGATCTCGAGGAGCGATGTTATTATTATCGCATCGGTAAGCTGTATCTACGGTCTGGGATCGCCTGAAGATTATAAGGAACTCTCGATCGAAATTACAAAAGGAGACATAATCGACAGGAATAAATTGTTCAATTCACTTGTTGAGATGCAGTATGAGAGGAACAATTATGAACTTTCAAACGGGAATTTCAGGATAAAAGGCGATATAATCGACATCCATCCGGCTTATGATGACACTGGAATAAGAATTCATACCTTTGGAGACGAAGTAGAGAAAATAGAGATCATAAATCACGTTACGGGGAACGTGATCGAAAAATTGGACAAGATCAATATTTATCCCGCAAAACATTTCGTGGTAACTCAACCGAAACTTCAGAAAGCTGTGGCTTTTATTGAAGAGGAAATGAAGGAGCGGGTAAAATATTTTTACGACGATAACAGGCTTGTCGAGGCTCAGCGGATAGAGAACCGTACGAAAATGGACATCGAGTTCTTGCGTGAAATGGGATTCTGCCCGGGTATAGAGAACTATTCGAGGCATATTTCCGGGAGACAGCCGGGTCAGAGACCTTACTGCCTGATAGATTTCTTCCCTGACGATTTTCTTCTAATAATCGATGAATCACATGCGACAGTTCCCCAGATCAAAGGAATGTATAACGGCGACCGAAGCAGGAAAACCACGCTGGTCGATTACGGGTTCAGGCTGCCTTCGGCTCTCGATAACAGACCTCTGAAGTTTGACGAATTTGAACAAGTAACGGGACGAACACTGTATGTTTCGGCTACTCCGTCTGAATATGAGCTGGAAAGGTCTTCAGGATTAATAATAGAACAGGTCGTAAGACCGACGGGAATAATTGATCCCGAGATAATCGTAAAACCCTCGACAGGTCAGGTTGACGATCTGATGGAAGAGATACGGATCGTTACAGAAAGAAAAGAAAAAGTTCTTGTGACAACATTGACCAAAAGAATGAGCGAAGATCTGACTAAATTCCTGAAGGAGAACGGGATCAAAGCTGAATACATGCACAGCGAAATTTTATCTCTGGACAGAGTAAAACTTATACGCGAACTCAGGCTCGGAAAATTCGACGTTCTCGTAGGTATAAATTTGCTGAGAGAAGGCCTCGATCTGCCCGAAGTTTCACTGATCGGTATTCTTGATGCTGATAGAGAAGGTTTTTTAAGAGATAAAAGGTCACTTCTTCAGACATCAGGAAGAGCAGCCCGAAATGTCAACGGAAAGGTAATTTTCTATGGCGATAAGATAACTGATTCAATGAAAAACTGCATTGACGAAGTTAAAAGAAGAAGGTTAAAACAGATTGAATTTAATGAATTAAACGGGATAATTCCCAAAACTGTCTATAAGTCTGCCGAACAGATTATGTATTCGACGAATATTAAAGACGAAAACCTGTCAAAGGTCTCGGATAAAAAAGAGAAGTACGGCAAAGACGAAGAAGCCTTGAGAAACGAAATAATTGAGCTTGAGTCATTTATGGAAGAGGCAGCAGAAAAACTTGAATTCGAGAAAGCGGCGGAATACAGGGACAGGATCGTGGTTCTTGAAAAATTATTTAAAAGAACTTAAAATCTGAATTCTTTAAATTCCTCTTCTTTACCAAGAGGATAAGATTCAATAATTTTGTATTCCGGTCCTTCGTTTTTCAAAATACTTTCGAATAATGTAAATTCTTTTACAGGCACGGTCTGAAAGTACTGATCCTGATTTTCACTGACGGTCTTTTTCAATGCTTTTACCGATCCGGCTTCCTTAAATCTTCCGATGGTAAGGTGCGGAGTGAATTTTCTATAATCAATTTCAAAACCGAGATCGGAAAGAGAGTTCTCGATAGTATTTTTTAAAGATTCGATCTTTTCGCAGTTCCTAAGACCGAACCAGATAACTTTCGGATAAAAGAAATCCCTGAACACTCCGACTCCTTTTAACATCACTTCGAACTCGTCGAATTTCTTCGCCACAAATTTAAGTTTGTTCTGAATCTGCGGGATCTTCTCAGTCTCTACTTCGCCTATAAATTTCAGCGTAATATGAATATATTCAGGTTTAACCCATTTAACTGCCGCTTCGTCTAAAATTGAGGGAAGCGACGAGTAGAATTTCTCCGTCTTCTCTGAAAGATCAACTTTGATGCCTATAAAAAGTCTTTTATTTTCCTGCATGGCGGATCCTTTTTTATTAAACTGCATTCTAAGCATAAGTTAGTAAATAATCAAGCGGTAAATTCGTTAAGCGATATAAATTTTAGGATTGATAATTGAGATTAATTACCTTAACTTATGCAACTGTTTAACTAAAGGTGCTGCATTGAAAAAAAAGATCAGAAAACTCACTTTCGGCAGATATGTAAAGATCCTTTTCTACACACTGAAGAATAATTTCGGTTCAGGAGGAGAAAAATATCCCTTCTATGCTTCTCTCAAAGTAACCTCGCGCTGCCATTTCGCCTGCAAATTCTGCGACATGAAACACTTTCAGACTCCTGATCTGAGTACTGAGGATATGAAGAAAATTATTAGAAATCTGGGAAGATCATCGTTGTTCCTGCTGTCTATGGAAGGCGGCGAGCCTTTATTGAGAAACGATATTGAAGAACTGCTGATAGAGGCACATAAACAGCCTTTTTATCTGCTTTTTACGACAAGCCAGAAGAATCTTATGGAGTACCCGTGGGAAAAATATCAGAATTACATTGATTTTCTGCATATCTCGATAGACGAGGGTCACGGGAATCTCCATCTTTTCGATCATCTTAAAGAGATCAATAAATTCGATATGATCGTATGCGTTCAGACTGTCGTAGCAAAAGAGGATCAGGATAAGCTGGAAGAAAAAGTATCGAAATGCTATTATTCCGGAAGCAAGATACTTATTATGCCCGCGGTACATCTCGATAATACTGAAGATCATTTTCCCGATTTTGACAGGCTCGAAAAACAGATCCGGAAGTTGAAGAAAGACTTTCCGGAAACGATCATCACACCGAATTCTTATTTTTCAGCGGTTAAAAAGAAAAAAGGCGGATGCAGCCCCAGCTCGATAATCATTGATGCTGACGGCGGGTTATTTTATCCCTGCAGAACGTTAAAAGAGAAAAGCATAAAACTTCAGAATACTGACCTTACAAAATTCTTAGAATCCGGACAGTCTGCGGAATTGAGAAAAAAGATGGCCGTCTGTACAAGGCAGTGCGGATGGTATCAGTATTTCGCGACTTCGAGATTTTCCGGATTGTCGGATTTTTCTGACGCGACCGGTCCGTATCTAAGAGAATTTTTTATCGGAAGAAATTTTGAAAATTGATTTTTTACTCTTCATCTGATCAATAACAGGTTTCGTCCTCTTTTTAATAAATCTTCATAAAAACAGCCTTGCAAAAAATCATAATATGAACTATATTCTACCGTTTATTGAAATAGGTATAAAAGAATATTTAAATAACTAATAACGGGGTATTAAATGTCAAACCAGGAAGTACAAACGATCATCGCGACCGATTGCGGTTCCACTACGACAAAGGCGATCCTGATCGAAAAGATCGGGAACGAGTACCGTCAGCTTGTAAGAGGCGAAGCTCCAACAACGGTTGAAGCGCCTTTCGAGGACGTTACTAAAGGCGTGCTCAACGCTATAATGGAGCTTGAGGAATTGGCTACGGAATTCTATAAGACCGATGCTGCAAAAAACTCAAAATACTACAACAAATCCAGAGTTTTTGTTAAAAACGAACAGATCATTAGAAAAGATCAGAAGAACGATAACGGAGAAGGCTGCGACATATATATTTCAACTTCCTCTGCGGGAGGCGGACTCCAGATGATGGTGTTCGGCGTCGTAAAAGGCATGACGGCTGAATCAGCTCAGAGAGCCGCGCTTGGCGCAGGCGCTATAGTTATGGACGTTCTTGCTATAAATGACGGAAGGCTTCCTCATGAAAAGATCGAAAGAATTAGATCATTAAGACCCGATATGATATTAATAGCCGGTGAGACAGATCAGGCTAAACCGAAACATGTTATCGGTATGTCGGAACTTGTAAAATCCGCAAGACCGACTGCAAGGCTTGGTCTAGGATTCGCACTTCCTGTAATCTACGCAGGCAACCAGAGAGCCAACGATGAGATCAAAACGATACTTGAAAAAGATACTTCCTTAAGCATAGTTCCCAACCTAAGACCTACACTTGAAAGAGAGAACTTAAGACCGGCCGCTGATAAGATCCATGATCTTTTTATGGAACATGTTATGAAACAGGCTCCCGGTTATGATAAGCTCATGCAGTGGACTGACGCACCAATAATGCCTACACCCGGCGCAGTAGGGTTGATCATAAATAAAATAGCCGTTATGCAGAATAAGAACGTTGTCGGTGTTGATATCGGCGGAGCTACAACTGACGTTTTCTCCACATTCAAACTTGAAGACAGGGACGGTAGCGTTCATCAGAAATTCAACAGAACGGTTTCTGCGAATCTCGGTATGTCCTATTCTGTCTCGAACGTTCTTCTCGAAGCAGGGCTTGACAATATCATGAGATGGGTGCCTTTTGAAATGAATGAGCAGGAATTAAGGAACAGGATCGGAAACAAAATGATCCGTCCGACCACTATTCCGCAGTCCAAAGAAGATCTTGATATTGAACAGGCTATATCTCGTGAAGCCCTGAGACTCTCTTTCATACAGCATAGAGCTTTCGCTGTAGGCTTGAAAGGAGTGCAGCAGGAAAAGGGTATCTCGGAAGCCTTTGATGCTGATTCCTCGAATGATTCAATTGTAAACATGATGAAACTTGATCTTCTTGTAGGTTCAGGCGGTGTTCTTTCCCATGCCCCTTTAAGAAGCCAGTCGGCCCATATGCTTATTGATTCTTTCCTTCCAGAAGGTATAACTAAACTTGCTGTGGATTCTATCTTCATGATGCCTCAACTTGGTGTTTTATCCGAAGTCGAAGCCCCGGGTTGTGATAAAGCTGCAATGGAAGTTTTTGACAAGGACTGCCTGATCTATTTGGCTATAAGCATTTGCCCGGTTGGACATGTGAAAGAAGGCAAACCTGTAGTAAAAATAAAAGCTGATCTGCCGGACGGTACAAAGCTGAATGAATGGATTCTTTCCAATCAGCTTTTAAGGTATGATCTGTCCCATGATGAAGAGATCGAATTTGAGATCGAACCTGCTTCAGGATTCGACGTAGGCGAAGGGAAAGGAAAAAAGATCGTCAGAAAATTAAGCGGCGGCGTTGTGGGATTAATAATCGATACCAGAGGCAGACCTTTCCATTTGAATAAGGATACGAAAAACAGGGTAGAGATGCTCCAAAAATGGGATATTTCAAAAAACTATAAGCCGAAATCTCATAAAGACGGCGTGTAAAATAACTTTAAGATTTGATATAGGAGATATAATATGGCTCATGCATATACACCGGGTTTAAAAGTTGCCGCAAAGATCGTTATTGAGAAAACAAGAAAACTTCCTCT
>ENA-UPTA01000067-UPTA01000067.1-activated-sludge-metagenome-genome-assembly--contig:-NODE-67-length-101566-cov-20.044793_pt1 | contig 101566 bp, 84 predicted proteins | sample MGYA00238184_ERZ773361 | MGnify/ENA primary metagenome ERZ773361 (study PRJEB29100, sample SAMN05720205) | activated sludge metagenome | isolation source: anaerobic digester from wastewater...
GGGGAATCCTTTCTTACGGTTTCACCGCGCTGATGCCCGCGTAGCTACGGTCCCCCGTTTTCAGATTGTGATACAGGGCGAAGGCCGCCACCCCCTGGGAAGCGGTGATCTCCACGCTCCCGCTGGTGTAAGCGCCGCCTCCGACAATGGCCGACAGCGGATAGGCTCCGCTCGCGTTGATCGACAGGGTGTACGGCTGGCTCACCACCACCGTCCCGTTGGAACGGACGAGGGTGAGATACAGGGTCGTCGCCGAGCCGTGGGGGTTGCAGACGTAGACGATGGTGTCCCAGGTGGCGTCCTGGGCCACGTGGGGGACGTACAGCTTCGTCGCCAGCTCGGAAACGAAGGGGATGTCGAACATGAGCCTCTCGTTGCTGGCCATGGCGACGAACCCCAGGCCGGTGAGGGGCTTGTCCGATGCGATCCTCACCCAGCCTTCGCCGGCACCCATCATGAAGGTCGTCTGGCCTGAAAGGGGTATCGTCCTGGTCTCCGAACCGAACGACGAACCGTTCTTCCGGATGCCGGTCACGGTGACGGTGGCGCTGTCCGCATCGCTTTCGTTCCGGAGCCCGACCCCCGTCCAGTGGCCGGCGTCGGCAAGGGCGTATGGCAGATAATAGCTGTAGGAAACCGATCCCAGCGGCGGGGGGATCTCCGCGTTGATCCCCGCATAGCTCCGGTCCCCCGTCTTCAGATTCTCGTACAGGGCAAATGCCGCCACCTCAAGGGAGGTCGTGATCCGGACGCTCCCGCTGGTGTAGGCATTCCCCCCGACGAGGGCCGAGAGGGGGTAGCTCCCGCTCCCGTTCGCCGGTACGGTGTATTCGTGCGGGGCCCCGACCACCGTTCCCTCGGAGTTGATCAGGGTGAGATACATCGTCGTGGCGGACTTGTGGGGGTTGCAGACATAGACGATGGTGTCCCAGGTGTCGTCCTGGGCCACGTGGGGGACATACAGCGTCGTCGCCAGCTCGGAAACGAAGGGCACGTCGTACATGAGCTTGTCGTCGCCGGTCATGGCGATGAACCCGAGACCGGTGAGCTCCTCGTTCGAGGTCACCTTCACCCAGCCTTCCTTGTCCAGCCCCGACCCGACCATGAAGGCGGCCTGGCCCCTGGGGTCGACAGCCTTCGACTCCGTGTCGAGAACGGTCCCCGTGGACTCGTACACCGTGGCGGTCACCGAGGCGGTATAAGACAGGTTCCCGTCCTTCAGCCCCACGCCCGTCCAGTAGTCGCTCTCGGAAATGTAACGGGGGATGTAGTAATCGTACGTGGTGGAAAACCCGAGATCCAGGGTTCCCTCCCCTCCCGGGCCCAGGACCTGGACGGGGGTCTCCCGCAGCGTCGATGTGTTGTCCCCCAACTGGCCGGCCCAATTGCTCCCGAAGGCCCAAACCGCTCCGTCGTTCCTCAGGGTCGCCGTGAAACGGAATCCCGCTGTGACCGCCAGAACATTCTTGAGCACCCCTGTCCCGCCGGGTCCCAGAACTTGCACGGGAGTATGCCGTTCCATCGTTGTGTCGTCCCCCAGCTGGCCTTCCTCGTTGTTACCCCAGGTCCAGACGGTTCCGTCCTTCTTCAGGGCCACCGTGAAGAAACCTCCGCCCGCTACGGCTGTGACGTCCCCGAGGAAATCCGTTCCTCCCGGACCCAGAACCTGGACAGGGGTCCACCGGTCCGTCGTCGTGTCGTCTCCCAACTGTCCTTCGTTGTTATCCCCCCAGGCCCACACGGTCCCGTCTTCCTTCAGGGCCAGTGTGTGCTCTTCTCCCGCCGCGACGGCGACCACATCCGTGAGGAATCCCGCGCCCCCGGAACCCTTGACCTGGACGGGGGTGTTTCGGTTGGTCGTGGTATTGTCTCCCAGCTTGCCGTTGGTATTGTCCCCCCACGTCCAGACGGTCCCGTCGTCCTTCAGGGCAACCGTGTGGTCTTTGCCCGCCATGATGGCGATTACGCCCGTGAGAGACCCCGTTCCCCCGGGATCGAGGACCTGGACCGGTGTATTACGGTTTACCCAGGTGTTATCCCCCAGCTGGCCCAGATAATTGTACCCCCAGGCCCAGACCGTCCCGTCCTCCTTCAGGGCCGCCTTGTGAGATGATCCCCCCGAAACGGCTTTCACGTCCGTAAGGAACCCCGCACCCCCGGGGCCCTTGACCTGGACGGGGGTCCACCGGTCCGTCGTCGTGTCGTCGCCAAGCTGGCCGAAATTATTGTACCCCCAGTCCCGGACGGTCCCGTCCTCCTTCAGGACTGCCAAGCCCGCCCATGCCGTCGCCGCGATGGCTTTCACATCCGTAAGAAACCCCACGCCGCCGGAACCCTTGACCTGGACGGGAAGGTAACGGTCTGTCGTCGTGTTGTCCCCAAGCAGTCCGTAAACATTCCTCCCCCAGGCCCAGACCGTCCCGTCCCCCTTCAGAGCGAACATCCAATAATTTCCCCCGGCGATGGCCGGTTGGGCGCAGTCGCCCGCAACAGGACAGATTGTCAGGAAAAGGAATGACAGCAAGACGGCGAATCCCATGAAACGGGTCAGCCGTCTGACCGCGCAATCGCTTTGCCGAAAACCATCGGCATGTGCCCTTCGGGAATACGGAATCGATGAATGGATCATACGCTTTGCCCCTCCCTCTTACGGTTTCACCGCGCTGATGCCCGCGTAGCTACGGTCCCCGGTCTTCAGATTGTGGTAGAGAGCGAAGGCCCCCACACCCTGGGAGGCGGTGATCTCCACGCTCCCGCTGGTGTAGCTTCCGCCCCCGACGATGGCCGACAGCGGATAGGCCCCGCTCGCGTTGATCGACAGGGTGTACGGCTGGCTCACCACCACCGTCCCGTTGGAACGGACGAGGGTGAGATACAGGGTCGTCGCCGAGCCGTGGGGGTTGCAGACGTAGACGATGGTGTCCCAGGTGGCGTCCTGGGCCACGTGGGGGACATACAGCTTCGTCGCCAGCTCGGACACGAAGGGGATGTCGAACATGAGCCTGTCGTCGTGGGCCATGGCGACGAACCCGAGACCGGTGAGGGGCCGATCGGAGGTGATCTTCACCCAGCCTTCTCCCCGTCCCATCATGAAGGCCGTCTGTCCCGAGGAGGAAATCGTCTTTGTCTGCGTGTCGAAGGCCGTCCCGTTCTTCCGGATGCCGGTCACGGTGACGGTGGCGCTGTCCGCGTCGCTCCCGTTCCTGAGGCCGACCCCCGTCCAGTGGCCGGCGTCGGCAAGGGCGTATGGCAGATAATAGCTGTAGGAAACCGATCCCAGCGGCGGGGGGATCTCCGCGTTGATCCCCGCGTAACTCCGGTCCCCCGTCTTCAAGTTGTGGTACAGGGCGAAGGCCGCCACCCCCTGGGAGGTCGTGATCCGGACGCTCCCGCTGGTGTAGGAATCCCCCCCGAGAAGCGCGGAGAGGGGGTAGCTCCCGCTCCCGTTCGCCGGGAGGGTGTACCCGTGGCTGACCTTGACCGCCGTGCCCGCGGAATCGAAGAATGTGAGGTACATCGTCGTCGCCGAGTCATGGGGGTTGCAGACGTAGACGATGGTGTCCCAGGTGGCGTCCTGGGCCACGTGGGGGACGTACAGGGTCATCGCAAGTTCTGAAACGAAGGGGATGTCGTACATGAGCTTGTCGCCGCCGGTCATGGCGATGAACCCGAGACCGGTAAGCGGTTCGTCCGATGTGACCTTCACCCAGCCTTCCTTATTCAATCCCGACCCGACCATGAATGCGGCCTGGCCCCTTGGGTCGATGGATTTCGATTCCGTGTCGAGAACCGTCCCCGTAGACTCGTACACCGTGGCGGTCACCGAGGCGTCAAGAGACGTGTCCCCGTTCTTCATCCCCAAGCCTGTCCAATAGGTGCCATCTGAAATCCAATAGGGAATGTAATAGGTGGAGGAACCCTTGAGATTCAGGGTCCCCTCCGCCCCCGGGCCGAGGACCTGGACGGGGGTTTCCCTGTCCACAGACGTGTTGTCCCCCAGCTGGCAATACTGATCGTTCCCCCCCCAGGCCCACACCGACCCGTCTTCTTTCAGGGCCACCGTGTGCCCGCGTCCCGTCGCAATGGCGATCACATCCGTGAGAAAACCCGTTCCTCCGGCGCCCACGACCTGGACGGGGGTGGATCGGCTGGTCGTGGTGGCGTCCCCCAGCTGGCCGTGATCATTATACCCCCAGGCCCGGACCGACCCGTCGCCTTTCAATGCCGCCGTGTGACTTGCTCCAGCCGCGAGTGCGGTCACACCAGTGAGGAAGCCCGTTCCCCCGGCGCCCACGACCTGCGCGGGGGTCAACCGGTTGGTCGTCGTGTTGTCCCCCAGCTGGCCGTCTCCATTCTTTCCCCAGGCGTAGACCGTTCCGTCGTCCTTCAGTGCCAGCGTGTGATAGAACCCCCCCGCGAATGCCGTCACGCCGGTGAGGAACCCTGTCCCTCCGGTGCCAACGACCTGGACGGGGGCCCACCGGTCGGTCGTCGTGTTGTCCCCCAGTTGGCCGTAATTGTTTTTCCCCCAAACCCAGACCGTCCCGTCATTTTTCAGGATAATCGTGTGGTACCAGCCCGCAGCGACGGCGATCACATCGGTGAGGAATCCCGTCCCCCCGGCGCCCACGACCTGGACGGGGGTGTAACGATCCAACGTCGTGTTGTCCCCAAGTTCTCCGTCAAAATTCCCCCCCCAGGCCCAGACCGTTCCGTCGTCCTTCAGGGCAACCGTGTGGATTTCTCCCGCAGCGATGGCGATCACATGGGTCAGGAACCCCGTTCCCCCGGGGCCGGCGACCTGAACGGGGGTGAACCGGTATGCCGTGGTGTTGTCCCCCAGCCGTCCGAAATCATTGCATCCCCAGGCCCAGACCGTCCCGTCGTCCTTCAGGGCAACCGTGTGGTTGTTTCCCGCCGTGATCGCAGTCACGCCGGTGAGGAACTCCGAACCTCCGGGGCCGAGGACCTGAACGGGGGTGCACCGGTCATTCGTGGTGTTGTCCCCCAGTTGTCCGAAATAATTGCATCCCCAGGTCCAGACCGTCCCGTCGGCCTTCAGGGCTGCCGTGTGGTATTCCCCCGCAGCGACGGCAGGCTGGGCGCCGGCGGATTCCCCGGGAAGAAAAAGAATGGACAGCAGCAGGACGATAACGGCAAACCTTCTCGAACACGCTTTCGAATCCATCGCACACCTCCTGAATCTGCTAGTGTGGAATGAAACAGCGTCTTGATTCACACGGACCATTTTCCTCAGGTAAAAAAAGCGCAGGTTCAATGCAGCCGTTGTTGTCGCCCTGGATTCTTGAATTGGGATGGAGGGCCGATTCCCCGAACGGCCTTCTGGATATAAAATATAAGCGTTTCAATAGACTGGAAACGATTTTCAGGTCCACGCGGATCCGGTGTGAGAAGAGGGCATGACCGGGAGATCGACTTCCGATCAAAGCGGTTAGGGTGTGGGCCGATTCGGAGGATTCGCAGTACGGGAAGTACGTCACGAAAAGCCATTGCTTCCATGTTCGCTTCCAGCCAGTGATCAATTTGGAAGGCTGCACTTACTGACCAATGACATCAGGGCGGTGGAACTTCATTGACTGCAGAAAGAAGCAAAGGCAACCAAGCCCTGAAGTCAATCCCCGGCTTTTCATGAACTGCCGATTCGCAGGAACGGCCTGAACGTCTTTCCAGTTTCCGGCGCGTCAGTTCTGCTCAAGCGTCACGGTAGCCGTCAGATAGGAAAAAGTGTCCGACGGCGCTCCCCAGACAGACAAGGCGACGTTATTGAACTTTTGATTCAAATTCTTCTGCGGGTACCACGGATCGGGCTGGACCGTCACGGGGGCCTTGGAAGACGAATGCGCCACGGCGGGCAGATACCAGTCGGACCGGTCTCCAGGCATGTAGACTTTCCACTTCTGTTGATCCGTCTTGAATACGACGCGACCGTACTGATCGACGGCAATGAGCATGAAACCGTAACTTCCCCCGCGACGGCCTCCAACGGTGAAAACATCCCCGTTCTTCAGCTTGGCGGATACGGAGAAAGCGGGCTGCGGGGCCTCATCTCCACGGGTCTTGAATGAGGGTTCATAACGCCTGAGGGGGACACCATTGAGATAGACGTCGGCGTCATCGGCCATATGCCAATAGAGCGTCACAGGCACTTCCGCCACTGCGTTTGCGCCTTGAAGGGACGCTGGACCTTCTTCGAAGGAGATGCCGATGATATCATTGCTGTTTACGGGGATACTGTAGACCTTGCCGTCCTTCGTGAATACATTCATTCCGGCGAACGCGCACGCCGACAGGGCAAGAACGAGCACGGCCGTGCTAAGCATCACGGAGAGACATTCATTTCTTTTCTTCATATTGCAGCGACTCCTTCTGAAGCCGGGGAAATGGATGGAAGCCCCCCCATCAGGTATGCTGTCAACATCCTGCGCCGCCGCAGTTGATTGGAGAAAGCATAAGAAAGGGGGTCCCGTATGTCAAGAATATCTTTGCCATAAGACAGATCGTGACCCGCCCACCCGGCACCGGACCTGATTTTACATATTCCGGAATGATTCCTGATCCTCTAACCCGGCCCTGACCTCCTGTAACCTGACGACGTTAACGACCCGGGGCATCGTCCCTCTGCATCCCATGCAGGGCTTTCTGAAATACACAAAACGGCGGAACCCCGACTCAAAATATCGCAGAATGAAAACAGGGAGCCTCCGATTCCTCCCGCAGCCACGGGACTTCCGCTCGCAGGCACGGGGCTGAAATCCTCCGGCGACGGAGACGGGTCCCCGTCCCCCGGTCCCGAAGCGACGCCGACAACCGTCGAGGCGACCTATGAAGGCGGGAACGATCTCCGGGGCCTCACCTGCACGGCGGCCACAATCAACACGGACTTTTAAGTCGGATTCCATATCGATCATTACGGGTGCGCCACCTGTCTGGACCGGATCCCGGTCAAGGTCACCTGCGATCCGCCCGGGACCCGGGTCCCTGCCCTTTCCGGTTTATCGCCCGATCTTCGTTCCCGGGATCGTTCCTTTCCGGACGCCCGCCTGCCCCAGGATCCCGGGATCTTTTTCCGGCTCGCCGGCGCTGCGATTCTCAATCGATTTCCTATTGTCAAACAGGACGGTTTCATGTATGGGCCCTGTAAAGTTGAATGCGGGCAGAGTTTCCGGGCAGACGGGAGAAACGCCTCCAGGCGATGCCGGGAACATTTCCGGCAGGGATCGTTCCCATGCGGAATGACGCGGGGTGACGTGATGGCCACTACAGCCGAGACGAGGGAAACGACATGAAAAAAACGATGCGGATCATTCTGATGCTTCTTGCGCTGATGATTTCGGGATGCGGAGACGACAATCCTTCCTCCCCACAGTCCATTAAATTCGTTTTCAATGACATCCCGTACCCTACCGAGAAATTTCTCCGCATCGGCTATACCCTCAGCACATGGGAATACGAAAAAGACAACCTCGAATTGCAGAAGATCATCATCCTGGACGGAGAGACCCGCGAGGAGCTGTCCGTAATCGAGAAGAAGGACCTGCCCAGAATATACAAAGACCCCGTTGAGCCGAGCGAATATTTCGACTGGGACACACTGACGGATTATTATCTGTCCATTCAACTTCCCATTCCACTGGGTGCGGCCCCGCCTGAGACCGTATCTCACAAGTTTGTTTTTAACCATACAATCACCCGGGAGGAAACGATCGTCGAAGGAGGCTTTTTCTCACCGCGAATCCATGAATCGCCGGTGGTCATCGCATCGCCGGTGAAAGGAAACAACCTGGTTTTTGTAAACCAGTCGACCATGGGTTACCATTTTTACGTACTGCTGTTTACGGACGGCGATCTTTTCCGCCCTGAACGCTATGCATTCGACACAATTGAGTTCAATGATGCGCTGACGGCAATTTATGAAGGCGACCCGAAAGCGAATGCGTCCTACTTCAATTACGGCAGCACGCTTTACGCCGTTGCAGACGGCGTCGTCGTTCGCATTCAGGACGGCCTGCCGGAAAATCACGGGGACGCTCAAGACGTTACGTTCGGTTCGGCGATTGAATACGCCGGCAATTTTCTGATGCTTGATATCGGTGAAGGGAAATACGCCTGTTACTGCCACTGCATTCCGGGATCGTTCCTCGTCGGCGAGGGAGATCGCGTCAAGGAAGGCGACCCGATAGCCCTGCTGGGAAACTCAGGCAATTCCACGGCGCCTCACCTGCACTTCCAGATCAGCGACGGGCCGGAGTTCTTTTCGTGCAGAGGCATTCCGGTCGTGCTGAAAGAATATGTCAAAACCGGCGAGAGCGGGGATGTGCCTGTCTTCCTGCCGGATGAACGTTTCACCGGTGCAATGATGGAAGAAACAACCGTCTTCAAGATCGAGTGATCCGACTCCCCAAAAATCGGGCTCCCCTCAGCGCTGTCCGGGGAGAGCCCGACTGCTCCTCGTAAACGTCATTCCCTTTCTCCCGTGAGTCGCGGGAAATCCTTTCTTACGGTTCCACCGCGCTGATCCCGGCGTAGCTTCGGGCGCCCGTCTTCAGATTGTGATACAGGGCGAAGGCCCCCACACCCTGGGAGGCCGTGATCTCAACGCTTCCGCTGGTGTAGGAGGCGGCCCCCACAAGCTCGGACAGGGGGAAAGCCCTGCCGCCCCTGGCCTGAACGGTAGGGACGAAGGAGTACACCACCGTCCCGTCGGACCCGACCAGCCTGAAATTCATCGATACCTCGGAATCATTGGGGTTGCAGACATAGACGATGGTGTCCCAGGTCGCATCCTGCGCCACGTGGGGGACATACAGCGTCGTCGCCGTCTTTGAAATGAAGGTCATGTCGAACATGAGCCTGTCGTCTCCGTTCATGGCGACGAACCCGAGGCCCGTGAGCGGCTTGTCCGAGGTGATCCTCACCCAGCCTTCCCCCCGTCCCATCATGAAGGCCGTCTGTCCCGAGGGGGGGATCGTTTTGGTCTGCGTATCGAAGGCCGAACCCTCCTGAGTAATGCCGGTCACGGTGACGGAGGCATTGCCCGACGTGCTCCCGTTCCTGAGCCCGACACCCGTCCAGTAGTCCGTGTCGGAAAGGGCGTAAGGCAGGCAATAGCTGTAGGTACTTCCGGGCATCACCAGGGTCTTCGGCGGGATCACCGCGCTGATGCCCGCGTAGCTCCGGTCTCCCGTCTTCAGATTGTGGTACAGGGCGAAGGCGCCCACACCCTGGGAGGCCGTGATCCGCACGCTTCCGCTGGTGTAGGACGCCCCCCCGAGGAGATCGGACAGGGGATAACTCCCGCTCCCGTCCGCCGGCAGGGTGTATATCGGGCTCGTGCTTACGGCCGTTCCGGCCGAGTCGAAAAAGGTAAGATACATCGTCGCCGCCGAACCGTTGGGGTTGCAGACGTAGACGATGGTGTCCCAGGTCGCGTCCTGGGCCACGTGGGGGACGTACAACGTTGTCATCAGTGTGGAGATGAGGGTCATGTCGAACATGAGCTTGTCGTCTCCGGTCATGGCGACGAACCCGAGACCCGTGAGCGGCTCGTTCGAGGTCACCTTCACCCAGCCCTCGTTTTCCAGCCCGGACCCCGCCATGAAGGCGGCCTGCCCTCTGGGGGGGAGGGACGCCTCATGCGAGTCGAGAACCGCCCCGGTGGACTCGTACACCGTGGTGGTCACCGAAGCGGTGAAGAACGGGTTCCCGTTTTTCAGCCCCACGCCCGTCCAGTATCCGCTTTCGGAAGTGTAGTAGGGGAGGTAATAATTATGAGTGTCGAAAAACCCGAGATCCAGGGTACCCTCCCCTCCCGGGCCGAGGACCTGGACGGGGATCAATCGGTTCGTCGTGGTGTTGTCCCCCACCTGGCCGTCACCATTTCTCCCCCAGGCCCAGACCGACCCGTCGTTCTTCACGGCCAGCGTGTGCCAGTATCCCATCGCGATGATTCTCACGTCATCGAGTGATCCCGTGCCGTCGGGGCCCTTGACAAAGGCCGGCTTGTCCCGGTCACCCGTGTCATCTGTCCCCAGCTCGCCGTACTGATTTTCCCCCCAGGTCCAGATGTCGGCATTCAGCCCGGCCATCAGGGCCGCCGTGTGTCGGTCTCCCGCCGCGATGGCCGTTATGTCCGCGAGGAACCCGGACCCCCAGGGGCTTACGACCTGGACGGGAGTCAACCGGTCCGTCCTGGTATCGTCCCCCAGCTGCCCGTAATAATTGTCTCCCCAGGCCCACACCGTTCCATCGTCCTTCAGCGCCACCGTGTGGGTTCTTCCCGCATGGACGGCTTTCACCCCGGTGAGGAACCCGGCACCTCCCGGGCCCAGGACCTGCACGGGGCTCTCACTGCTCGTTGTCGTCCCATCCCCCAGCTGGCCGCTACTGTTGCTCCCCCAGGCCCATACCGTTCCGTCTTCCTTCACGGCCGCCGAATGGTCACCGCCCGCCGAGACACCCGTCACATCCGTGAGAAACCCCGCGCCCCCGGGACCTTTCACCTGGACGGGGGCGGTCCGGCCATTGTGGGTGTCGTCCCCCAGCTGGCCGATATAGTTATATCCCCATGCCCAGACAGTTCCGTCGGTTTTCAAGGCCATCGAATGCGCGTACCCCGCCGAGACGGCCTTCATTCCCGTGAGGAACCCCGCCCCCCCGGGACCTTTGACCTGAACCGGGGCCGTCCGGTTGTCGGAGGTGTTGTCCCCCAGCTGGCCGTACATGTTATACCCCCAGGCCCAGACCGTCCCGTCGTTCTTCAGGGCCACCGTGTGCAGGAATCCCGCAGAGACGCCCTTCATGCCTGTGAGGTACCCGGCGCCTCCGGCGCCTGTGACCTGGACAGGGGTCCACCGGTCCGTCGTCGTATTGTCCCCCAGCTGGCCGTAATCGTTTTGCCCCCAGGCCCAGATCGTCCCGTCGTTCTTCACTGCCATCGTGTGGTAACCTCCTCCGGCAACCGACGGCTGGACACCCCAGCCTGCGGCCGGAAGCATCAGGATGGACAGGAACGGAAGCAGGATGACCCATCCCATGAAACGAGCAAGGTGTTTCCCCCCGGCAAAACATCGCCCGCAACGACCCGAACGAATTTTCCTCGGATGAAGAATAGATGTACTCTTCATGTCCCATTGCCCCCTTTCTGCTTTTTCCCCGGGTAAGAAAAGGAATGGAATCCGTTTTAACGTGTCAGGAAGGTCCGTTTCACCTGGACAGGGCCCTTACGCAAGACAACGGCTTTTCAGGCCTGTCGCAATCCGCCGGACGATAACGTGAACCGCATGGCGTGTGCCGACATCTAACCCCTGAAAATTGGTAACATAAGGCATAAAAAGTGTCAAAGAATAATCAAAATATCTGCAGGGAAATGAAGGATGGTGCAGCCCGATCACATGGAAACCAGCCATGACCGTCGAAAAAATAACTCAAATCATCGATAACCTTTTCGCAACCTTGAGTTCAACCGGCATACTTCTCATACATGACGGATATTACGGACGTTTCATCTTCACCCGCCGTGTTCGATTTCCCATTCCCCGAAGCCATGAAGGCCGTCCCGAAGGACGGCCGCCATGATTTCATTGGGCGGGCCGCCGATACACCCGCAAGACATCGTCCGTTCCTGATATTCATGTAACGCTTTCGGGAATCCTCGAACATCCAGCCGGCGATTCCCGGATTCCAGGCAACATGAGGAGCCGCCCGGTTTCAGGAAGCGGAATATCCTGGTCACTGACAGGGACTTACCGACCTCACACCGGAACACTCTACGGTGGGATCGATCGGGTACTGCGTGCAATTCGCGTTCATATCAATCGATGTGAGTATTCCGGTTAAAGTGACCGGATCAAGAAACATCGTCGCCATCGTTCCATGAACGGACCCGGAGGTCATACCCGATGCCGTGGCATGTATTCTCACTTTCGTCTCCCCTTCCACCGTTACGATCTCCGCCGCCCCGATGAATGGAGTCGTTCCATCCTCCTCGACGTTCCTGCCCAGCACCAGGTAATGATCGTCTCCCATTTTTTTCACGTACATGTACACGGTTCCATCAAGTTCCGTTCCATTGTAAATTTCCAGGCAAATTTCACCCTGTTGGCCCGGCCACAGCCATGCTTGCCCTGCTTTGGCGCCCGCAAAGGAAATCGAAGCTGCCACAGCGACAAACGACAGAATAACCAGAAAAAGAACCGCCTTCGAAACTCTCATCGTTCAACCCCCCCTTTCCGTTTTCTGAAACATAAAGCATGGAATGTCCGCTAACTTTACCAGAAAGAATAATGCGATCCGGGTAAAAAAGCAACATGGGACTCGAAGCGTTCTCGAAATAAAGAAATCTGGAATTCCCGGCGAAATGAGCGGTTGATGAACTCGTAAAAAGGACAATTCAACACTTCTTCAAACGGCAAAGTAAAAAGCTCCATAGGCAGGGCTCCCGAATCACGAGGAAGGCGTACTGATGGTACGCCAAAGGGTCGAGGGAGGAAGGGGAACGCAGCATATGGGCCTTTTGCGAAGCCGTCATTTTTTAACCGGCCTTTAACCCGGCAATGCCGCCACCCTGGACGGGATTTGAAATCGGGATTCCTCTTCCTGCCGACCCGGTTCATTCCATTTCCGCTTCGCCCTCCTCCCCGGTAACGGGGTAAATTCAAGCCAGTATAGACCCGTGCATTGATCCGGCAACCGGACATGAATGACCCGGTAAAGCGATGAACCTGCGAATCAGTACATTCAGCGACGATGCAGTGGTGCGAACTCAGTTTCGGCGGGGGGTCATGCCGCCGAATCCGGTCGTCCTGAATCGGGGACACCGATCATCATTGAGACATCCAACCTGGACGGCTTTTCGTCCAGGACCTCACGGTGTCACGGATCCACGCCTCGATCTCCCTGACGACATAGAATTTCGGCATGAGCAAATCGTCATCCTTTGAAACCATGCCGTCTCTGACAGCGATTTCCGCCAGTTCCGTATAGGGGTAGATACGAATACCGATAGTGATTTTCAAGGCATCCAGGTCAATCGAATCGGCAAAAACCAGGCTTCGCTCCACGGTTTCTTTCGTTTCACCGGGTCCTCCCAGCAGTAAAAATCCCGTTTGTTTCATTCCGGCGTCTCCGAGCATTCCGGATGTTCGGCGAACGGCATCCAGGCCGAATGTCTTGTTCATGTTACGCAGCATCCGCTCGCTGCCGCTTTCAAAACCCAGGCTGACCTCCCTGCAACCGGCCTTTCCCAGCAATCCGGCAAACTCCGCATCAATCAATTCCGGATAAACAATACACCTCCAGGAGATGTCCAGATCCCTTTCAATGATTTTCCGGCAGATTTCCCCGGCATGGCGCAAGGGAATATTGAAGGTGTTGTCAACGAAGTGAAACATTCGATAGCCGGCGGTTACGTAACGTTCAATCTCCTCGAGAACAAGCTCCGGCCGGCGTATTCTGACCGTGCGGCCCTCTATGACGGGTGTCGAACAATAACTGCAGCCCTTGGAACACCCGCGTCTCGTTTGAATAGGCACCCGGAAGTCACTGTTTTCAGAAACCGGGGGAGACCACAAGCGCGGATCCGAAAGAGGCAGTGCGTCGAGGTTTTCCACAAACAATCTTTCGCCCTGCAGACCACGTCCACGCAGATAAAGACCTGGAAATCCCGAGAGGTTCAACCCCTTGCCGATGCGATCCAGAAGCATCGGGAAAGCGACTTCTCCCTCTCCCTGGATTCCCATGTCGACTTCCAGATAATCGAGGGTGCTCTCCGGAAATATGCTGTATCCTGCACCGCCCAGAACGACGGGAGCATCCGATGCGTTCCGGCATTCCCTGACAACCTGTCTGGCCTGATCCAGCAGGAATCTCGGCGAATCCATGACCTGGTCATCGATATTTCTTACGGAAATGCCGATGATCTCCGGATGAAAGGATCTTATCGTCAGACTCAGAACCTGTTCGGTTTCCCTTTCCGTCATGAGATCCAGGAAACGTACCTCATGTCCCGCATTTCGCGCGGCCACGGCAACGCAATTCAATCCCACGGACAGAGGGAGCGCGTTGGTACGCTCGGTATTGGCGGAAATCAGTAAAACCCTCACGGCCTGCTCTTTTTCATTCTTCTTTTAATCCTGCCCCAGGATTTCGTGATCAGAAAGCTTTCATCCATGTTGCCCGCCATTCGAACGAACTTGGGCCACGGAACGGCGAAAGTGAGCTCATCAGGAGAAACGAAAGGCCTGGCGGAGACGTCGAACATGCCAAGCACCGCGCAAGGCCTTTCGGATTTGAGTTCCCGGTACGGATAATAAACGATCGTACCGCAGCCCGCCCCGAAGGGGGCAATGACCTTGTCGGGCTCCGCCTCGTCATAATTCGCCAAAGTGAAAAGCCCTGACAGAACGTCCGGGGGAGCGAAGAAAATGATCACCAGCGGATCATCCCTTTCTTCCATGGCATCCCAGCGTTTGAACACGATATACTTTGCAGGCGCTTGAAACAGGGCCTGTCGCTTCATGATCTCTCCAACGAGTTCCGGCGATTTCTTATACCTTTCTCCCTCCAGTTTTCCCGGAATGCCGCAAGAAAGAAAATATTCAAAATCGGGGGGTTGCTTATCCTCGAAGCCCAGGTATCGCCTGCCGCCGCCGCAGCCTATCGTATGGACATCGAAACTTCTCGTATGGCCCTTGCGGACACTCGCCAGATCACCGATGATGCAGCGATGTCCCTTCGGAATTTTTGACATGTTTTTTTCGTCTCTTGTATCGGTAAAGTAAAATCCGATGGGTAACTGGGCCCCGGGAAAATATTGACCCCATTTCCGTTCGAATTCACTCTTAAATGCTCTTTCCATGATGATCCTCCTTTGTCTTGAGGGTTTTCATCGAAACCATGCTCAAACCGATACGGAATCGGGCCCGGAAGGGTCTCCCCCGCTTCGTGTAAAAGACCCCGACCCTGTCATCTTCCATAATGGGAAGGAGCGGGCTTCCTGAGTTCGGCGCGGCGGATCACACGGTGAAAAGTTGATTTATGCTCATTCCCGCCGTTTTGACCGTGTCAGCTTCATGGTCACCAGGTTGATGGGATCCGGGCATGCAAGTTCGATCGTGTCGCCTTCCCACCACGGCATGGTGCCACCGAACTGGAAGGTTGAAAGGCTGGGGAATATGTCGTGATAAAAAATGCCGCACAAGCCGGCCGGATTGTGGCAGCTTATCTCAAACGTGTCGCCTGCTGCGTGACCCGCGCTGCACGCGCCTTTCACGCCCGTGATGATGCCCACCACCTTGCACCCGATCCGTGGATCCCTCGCCATCGATCCCACCTCCTCACCTTATTGTCCTCACGCCGGTCCCATGTTCCGCCGGTCGTGTGCCTGTTCATCGTTCCCGCAATGCGGACATTGCGACACGAGCGGCCGAGTTTGTCTCCCATTTTAACGGATTATCGAAATACCGTAAAGAACCCATTGCACTCCGATCAGGGCCATGAAGGCATAACTCAGGGTCAGCGTGGAAAGAATATTTTTCCGACGAACCATGCCCCCGTAAAAAAGTGCAAGGGCCGGCGGCATCGATCGAGGCCGCCGGGAGGTCCCGGCGGACGGTTTATTCCGGGAGCGGGCAAAATAAGAACACGAGAACAATCCGCCTCCCAAAGCCGATACGGATTTCCGGCAGGGACGATGGGGCGCCCATGGATCATCTTGTCCTTCGCAATATTTCTACTATTTTTGCCGTTTCAGCATTCTACACCGTTTGGAAGGACTCCCATAGTAGAAAATACGTTGCATCCGATCGAAAATCCTGTTACATCCCCAACAGCACTTCACCGGGTTTCCATGTTATAGACAGCCGACTTTCACTCGATGCACCGCACCTTTTCCAAAACCCTCCAGGAATGATGGGAGCGTGGGCGGCTGTTGAAGTGATCCATCCATGAGAATGGGTCTGCGGAATCGTTGCGGGAAAGTTCGAAGTGACGCTCATGAAACCTCATCTTTCCGCTTCAGAGCAGATGGCAACACATTTCCTTATTGTTGCCGTCACAATTGAAATATTGCTGGTAACGATATTTCTCACCGGCGGGATGCTCCATGCGCCGGCTACGATTGTCGACCTGTTCGATTTAGACGGCGAAAGAAACATTCCGGCACTGTTTTCCTCGGCACAGCTTTTCCTTCTCGGAATCGTATTTCTATCCCTGGCATACAGGACGAAGCAGGAGCGTCTCCCGTCACCGCCCTTCCTTGCCGTCCTCGGCATCGGGTGCCTGTTCCTGTCCTGCGACGAAGGTCTCGAAATACACGAAAAGATGTGTTCGATACTGAACAACATCCATTGGGTGCCGCGGTTCAAGGATAATCACGGAGCATGGGTTGCACCGTATCTTGTTGCAGGACTTATTTTTTTGATATTCAGCTACGGAAAATTCCTGAACATGTGGAAGACACACAGGCGTCAAACGGCGATCATGGCATCGGGGTTTGCGATCTTTCTCATAGGTGCCGCCGGCCTGGAAGTCATCGGCCATGAGTTTCTCCGCGGGGAGCCCTCTCTTTCGTATTTTTATCAATTGGAAGTGGCACTCGAGGAATTCCTGGAAATGATCGGCATCAGCATCACCGTCTACGGGGCAATCCTGCTGCATCGCTGAGCGCCGACTCATTGGCCAGCCGCGGACATGACGAAGTACCGAAAAGACGCCCGGCGAAAAGACGCTCGCCCGGTAACGGGGTGATCTCATGAATATCGGGATCGCCCCGGTCATCCAGACCTCGGAAACGTTGAAAATGTCAAAATAAAGAGAAGCGTTACAAAAGAAACCGGCGAGGTTTCGTGTTGTTCCCAAAGGGCAGGACCGTTTCCGATCCTGCCCTTCCCGTCCGGATTTCGATTCGTATGCCCGCAGGGTCGCCGCTGCGCGGCGCGGTTATTTCCGGAACAGCCGGTCCATCTGCATGAGAACCGACATGTCGCCCAGCACCCTGTACTTCCCTTCTATGAACATTTTCTGACCGTCGGCCCTGCCGCTCATGATATCCATCCAGACATCAAAGGGCGCCTGAACGGTAAGGTCCGGTTTGTCCGCTCCCCCCGGGAAGGCGGCGATTTTATTCTCCTCGATCCTGAAATGGCATGAACCCTCGACATCGCCCGAGAAATCGAACTGAATGACGGTACTGACGGCGCCGGCGGCGCGGGGATTGAATCCCATGGCCATGACCGCCATAAAGGTGCCGATCGAGTCGGGACGCGGCACGATCCCCTTTGCATCCAATTCCCTGGGCGTCAATCCCTCGGCGATGCAGGTTTTCCACATGGCATTGCCCACTTCGTGCAGCAGCGGCACGTCATCGGAAATGGGCTGCATGATCCGGGCCGTCGTCGCGGGATCCACCTTCAGGGTCTTCACCATTTCCCCTCCCGCCTCCTCCACGGCGGCGAGGATGTTTTTCGCCTTTTCCTCGAAGGCGGGCACTGTCAGGTATTCCGCACCGGGGCGATAGATCTCCGCGACAAGCGATCTGTTGAAGACGAAATTCGCCCAGGTCGAGAGCAGGTCAAAAACCGAATTTTCAGGAAAGCCCGCGACGGAAAGAAGCACGATGGAAGGGGGCTTGAAGCGCAGCGGATGCGTCGTTTGGTCCCTGCGATCCTCGAAAAAGGGTTGAATGGATGGAAGCGTGCGTTCGATGAAAGCCTTCATCTCCGCATTGACGGTGAAGTGGTAAAGCGGGGAGGCGTAGATCACCAGATCGGATTCCCTCCATTTCGGGTACAGTTCATTGCTCATGTCGTCCTTGTGAAGGCAACAGCCGGGAGTCTTGGTCCAGCAGGTGAAACAACCGATGCAGTGATTGATCTTCTTCTTGCGAAGATGGACGATTTCGACGTCGGCGCCCGCCTCCCGCATGCCTTTGACGAGGTGGTTCAACATCAGTTCGGTTTTGCTTTCCCCCGCGCTCCGGGGACTTGAATTCAACGCAAGCACTTTCATGGTTCTCTCCTTTCCGGAAGTATTGTCTTGATCTGCGTGATCGTTTTCACGACAATCGGTCGATCCTCAGTAAAACGGGATTTTCCGGGCATGATGAACGGTAAAAGGATCCATCAGACAAATCCGTCCCGCCTTGGGCGCTTTTTTCCATGGGTCCCGCCTTTTGCGTCGGCCGAAGCACGGGAAGATCAGGGTTTCGATCCCGTTTCCTCGTCCTCGAGAGCCCTGACGACCGCCGATATGTTGCGCACCAGATCCCGGCACGTGTCCACGCCGAATTGAAAACACAAAAGCTGATGACGATCGGCGTGGGCCTCGATCCGGGGCCGGGCCGATTCGAGATCCTTCTGCGCCTCCCTGATGGAGTTCAGATATCCGGTCGCCACTTCGAGTCTTTCCTGCCTTGAAAGATGGGCAAAGAAAAAGAGCCTCACCAGAAACGCGTTTTTGTGCCTTTCAACGGGCAGGGGGGTCCTGAGGGCGGCGAGGAACGCCTTCCTGCCCGCACCGGTGATCGTATACACCTTGCGGTTGGGCGAACCGTCCCGCACCTCCAGACGCATGGTGATGAGGCCCGCTTTTTCCATTTTCCCGAGCGCGGGATAGATGGAACCGTAGCTGAGCCCCGAAAAAAAGGAAAATGAAATGGAGAAGAATTTTCTCAACTCATACCCGGTCATGCTTCTGTACATGAGAAATCCCAGGAGTATCGATCCGACGTCCATCACGCTTTCCCCATCGCGATATATTATGCCGCTATATATCTGTTCGATATATATTCGTCAACGAAAAAATTCGTTCCGTTGAACCGGGCGGCCGCAGACCACCGGCACAACCGGCAGGAGAGCGGGGAATTGATACCGCTCCGGCATCTGTGATACGTGTGTCGTATGGACTCGAATGGTTGCCACGACAGGATTTCGGACAGGAACAATGACGGAAGGGGAGAAAAAGCCGCTCCCGCTTCATTTCGAGAGAGCTGTTTTTCGATATGAGACGTTACCTTATTTTCGGCGCTGCGACTCTGGGACTTCTGATGTATTCCATCGACAGCACGGTGGTTTCGGTGGCCGTCCCCCGCTTGATCCAGGACCTGAACACCAATGTTCTCTGGGCGGGGTGGACGGTTTCGATCTATCTCGTCGCCGTGATGAGCGCGATGCCGCTGATGGGAATCCTGAGCGATCACTACGGACGCAAAAAGGTCTACCTGTCATCCCTGGCCCTTTTTACGGCCAGTTCCCTCGCCTGCGGTCTTGCGCCGAACATTTACAGCCTGGTCGTCTTCAGGTTCCTCCAGGGCATCGGGGGGGCGAGTTTCCTTCCCACGGCCGCAGGCATCGTCAGCGATGAGTTCGTCGAAAACCGGGAAAGCGCCATCGGCCTGTTCACGAGCATTTTTCCCATCGGCGGCATCATCGGCCCGAACCTGGGAGGGTGGATCGTCAGCGAATATTCCTGGCGGTACATTTTCTATATCAATCTGCCCATCGGCATCGTACTGATCGGCCTGATCACGGTCCTGCTTCATGACGGAAAGGTCCATTCCAGGCTCGGCATCGATTTCAAAGGCGCCGGATTTTTCTTCGGGGCGATCATCTTCCTGATGTTGACCCTGAATCATCTCGCGGAAAACTTCTCCGTCCTTTCGGTTCTCCTGTCCGCATGTTTTCTGGGCATCAGCTTTTTTTTCCTCTACCTTTTCTCCCGCCAGGAAAGGAAGGCTTCCAACCCGATCCTCGACATGGCCCTCCTGCACTCGAAACCCTTTCTGGCGGCCAATCTGTTCAACATGATCATCGGCGCCGGGGTGTTCGGGATCTTTGCATTCATTCCTCTCTATGCCGTGTCGGTTCAGAAACTGACCGTCCTGGCCAGCGGCATGATCCTGACGCCCCGCTCGATAGGAACCATCCTGGCCTCCGCGCTTACCAGTTTTCTGATCCGGCACCTGGGATACCGGCGTCCCATGCTCCTGGGCGTGGTCCTGATCGCGGTTTCGACGATCCTCCTCAGCGACCGGAACTTCCTTCTGTTTCAACTTCTCGGAATCCACACGGGCGCGACGGGAAGCCTGATCATCCTGATCATGGTGACGGGCATCGGCCTGGGGATCCTCCTGCCCGCGTCCAACAACGCCTGCATCGAGCTGATGCCCGAAAAAGTCGCCACGATCACGGGACTGCGGGGGATGTTCCGGTCCATTGGAGGGATTTGCGGCATCTCGACGATCACCATCATCCTCCATTTAAGCGCCACACTCGAGCAGGGCTTTCGAACCATTTTCGTGTGTTTCGGATTCGGGTTGCTGCTCGCCGTTCCGCTGGCCTTTCTCATGCCCTCGGGAAGAAAAAGGGGAACGCAACAGCCGCCTCTTGAATTCACGGCGAAATGACGCATCCCCGGGGAACGCGGGACCGGTCACAGGCAATCATTTTTCGAAGAACGAGACCCCTTTGACAAAAACGGACCTTTCCATTATGCTTGCATACAAGTATATTGTAAGCAAGCGATAAGGACGGATCATGAAACCGGAAGACTGCATCTTTTTCCAGTTCGCGAAGGTCAGCCAGCTCGGGAGCCGTTTTCTGAACCAGAAGGTGGCGGAGAGGAACATCACGCCGGTTCAGGCCATGGTCCTGGGCTTCCTGAACGAAGAAGACGGAATCACCGCCAGCGAACTGGGGAAGCGTACCGAACTGGACAGCGCGACCATGACGGGAATCGTCGATCGCCTGGAGGCGGCCGGGCTGGTCGAGCGCCGGGGCCATCCCGCCGACCGCCGGTCCATCGAGATCCATCTGACGAAGCGGGGAAGGACCCTGGCGGACGGGGCCGTTCGGCTGATCGTCGAGGCCAACAGGGAATTTCTGAACATATTGACGGAACGGGAGCAGGAGGAACTGCGGGCCGCGATCCGGAAGCTCCGTGACCGCGCAAACCGCGGTTGAGGAACCGCATGACGGCAATCACGGAAAGGAAGACCCATGGGAACCATCCATAGGACGGGCTGTGTCCTCTGTGCGCAGAACTGCGGGCTGGAAGTCGAGGTGGAGAACAACCGCATCGTGAAGGTGAGAGGGGACAAAGGCAACGTCCGCAGCGAGGGGTACGTCTGCCGGAAGGGGATGAACATCGCCTATCACCAGCACAACGCCGACCGCCTCAAGCACCCGCTGAAACGGGTCGGGGACAGATTCGAGAGAATCACCTGGGAGCAGGCCATCGACGAGATCGGGGCGAAACTCGGGGAAATCGTCGACCGGCACGGTCCCCGGTCCTTCGCCTACATGGGCGGCGGCGGCCAGGGATGCCATTTCGAGGCGGCCTTCGGCGTCCGTCTGATGCGGGGGCTGGGATCGCGTTACCATTACAGCCCCCTGACCCAGGAATTTTCCGGGATGTTCTGGGTCGACGGACGGATGTACGGGCGCCAGAACAACCATCCGGAGATCGATGCGGAAGATACGGATTTTCTGCTGGTCTTCGGCTGGAACGGGATGCAGAGCCACCAGATCCCGCAGGCCCCCAGGCGGCTCCAGAGGATCGCCAGGGATCCGGACAGGCTCCTCGTCGTCGTCGATCCCCGTCTGTCCGAGACGGCGAAAGCGGCCGACATCCATCTCCCCATCCGTCCCGGAACGGACGCCCTCCTCATGCGGGCCATGATCGCCGTCATTCTCCAGGAAGGCTGGGAAAACAGGGACTACATCGAAAAGCACACATCCGGTCTCGAGGAAGTCCGCCCCCTGTTCATGGAATTCGACGCCCGGCGGGCGATAAAAACCTGCAACCTCGACTATGACCGGGTCCGCGAGATCTGCCGTCTCTTTGCCACGCGGAAGTCCTGCCTGCGCTACGACCTGGGGATCATGATGAACCGCCACAGCGCCGTGTCGTCGTATCTCGCCGTGACGCTCCTGGCGATCTGCGGGCGGATCGGCGTCCGGGGCGGCAACGTCTTTCACGGCATGATCATGCCCCTGGGATCCCATTCCGACGAGCGGGATCCCGGGACCTGGCGAACCGTGGCCACGGACTTCCCCGCCATCGTGGGCTGTTTCCCGCCCAACGCCATGCCGGAAGAGATCCTCTCGGACCACCCCGAGCGCCTGCGGGCGGTCATCGTTTCCGGATCCAATCCCCTGCGTTCCTATGCTGACACGACGGCCTACGAGGAGGCCTTCAAACGCCTGGACCTTCTCGTCACCGCGGAGATGGCCATGACGGAGACGGCGGTCCTTTCCCATTATGTCCTGCCCTCACGGTCCGCCTACGAATCCTGGGACGGGACCTTTTTCGCCCTCACCTTCCCCGGGATTTATTTCCAGATGCGGCGGCCCATTATCGAACCCGATGGGGAACCGTTGGAACTTGGGGAAATCCACCTGCGCCTGGCGGACCGGATGGGCCTGATACCGCCCATTCCCGAAAGCCTCCACAAGGCGGCGGAAGAAGGACACGCCGTCTTCGGCGCCGCCCTCATGGACTATGTCGCCAGAGAACCGGCGGCCATGAGGGCCCTGCCGTTCATCGTCGGCAAAACCCTGGGCAGGGCCATGGGCTCCGTGCATCTCGCCGCCCTGTGGGGCATGATGCAGACCGTTCCCAAGTCGTTCCGCAGGAATGCCGCCCGGGCCGGGTTCACGCCGGGAATCGGCATGGGGGAGGAACTGTTCCGCAGGATTCTGGACCATCCCGAGGGGCTCTGGATCGGCACGGTGGATCCGGACGAAAACCTCGCCGACATCCGGACGGCGGACGGAAAGATCAACCTTGTCATCCCGGAACTTCGGACCGAGTTGGAAACCCTCGCTGCGGCTCGGGAAGAGGAAGCCCTGAAGCCGGATCCGGCATTCCCCCTCGTGCTCATGGCGGGACGGCATTTCAGCATGAACGCCAACACCCTGATGCGCGATCCCGCGTGGAACGAGGGCAGGCGTGCCTGCACCCTCATGATGCACGCCGCCGACGCCGGTGCGCTGAACGTGAAGGACGGTCAGACGGTGCGGGTGACGACGGAGGCCGGTTCCGTGGAGATCGAAGTGGAGGTGACGGAAACGGCCCACCGGGGCCACGTCGTCATCCCCCACGGTTTCGGGATCGTTTACGACGGGAAAATGCACGGGGTGAACGTGAATCGTCTGACGAAAAACACAAACCGGGACTGGCTGGGAACGCCCATGCACCGGTATGTCCCATGCCGGGTGGAGGCCGTCGGATCGGTCTGACGCCTCCCGCCGGCACGCCGGCAAAAAGGCAAAATGAAACCGTCAGGCGCTCCCCCTGTCGAGCGGGGAGCGCCTGACGGTCATTGCCGCTGTTCCCTCATCCGAAGCGGCCGCTCGGCCATCGATGACTCCCGCGGTTCGCTTCCCCTTTGCCTTTCACTGATCCGCGAGCGCCCTCTTGCAGAGTTCCGTGATGAAGACCGGTTCGATGGAATCGTCCCTGCAGAGCTTCCGCAGATTGAGATAGCACATGGGACACAGGAACACCATGGCCTCCGCGTTCACTTTTTTCGCATCGTCGATGTTCCACTTTTTAACGGTCGCCGCCCGCTCCTTGTCACGGGCCATGAGCGGGGCACCGCAGCAAAGTGCGTTCATTCTTTCGTATTTCCGCGCCGGCCTGTCCACTCCGAGGATCTCGAATATCTTGTCCAGATAAATATCCTTTCCCTGCGTATAGCGCGAGGCGCAGGGGGACTGGTAGGCGACACGAACGGGAACCTGCTTCAAAGCGCCCTCGCGCTTCTTGAGTTCCCGATAGAGATATTCAAAAAGATGGACCGGTTGAAAAGGCACGTTCAGGCCGTATTCCTGAGCCAGGGTGGTCAGCATCGTGTAGCAGTCGTCGTGGAAACATACCACTTCTTCGGCGCCCAGGGCGGCGAGGTTGTCGATGAACCTCTTTGCCTCCTTCTCGACGGGGCTCGGTTTCCCGAGGTGAATATACCCCACGGTACAGAAATAGTCCGCCCCCTCCACAACCGTCAGACCTTCGAAAAGAGGATTGTCCAGAAGCTCCCGCACCATGTCTCCCACGATGCACAGATTCAGGACGGCCTTGCCCTTCTCCCCTTTTTTCACGACCGTCTGCAGATTGTGAAGCTTGGAGAAATTCTGCATCGCCTGCTCGGGGACTCCGAGGGCGCCCGTTTCCTCCTGGCGCCGGTTCAGCAGATCGAACGGATTCGCCTGAGTGGGGCAGACCAGGTTGCACGATGCGCAGGTGACGCAAAGGCCCACGATGGGCGGCGTCCCTCCCGACACCAGTTCCTTCATCTCCTCTTTGGCACGGGCAAGGTCGTACTCCACATAAGGACAAAACTCCAGACACTTTCCACACAGATTGCACTTCTCCCGATAGAACATCCAAACCTCCTTCCTTTTGATCTCCTGCCTGCTATTCGATCCGCGGTCGTCGACCGCGGCAGTAAACAGGGTTGATCGTTTTCCCCTGCCAGGCCTCCCTCCAATCACAGCCCCCGATCCCGCCCCCTGAAACTGTGCAAAATCCCGCATTAACAGGCCTCGGACTTTTTTGTACGAGATAGACGATCTTGTCAAGACGGAAAATCGGTTCCGTACACAGCGCCCCGCATCCGGGAAAAGTTCTTCGACTACGTCGGTCCCGAGGAAAGCTGGGAACCGAGAGACATTGATTTTCATGCTGAGTGAACATTTTCATACAACGGACCCCGCTGCGATATTCGTACTATTACCGATAAAAAAATCAGACCACCTCGCCTCATTTATCAGTGTTTGTCTGATGGAATCCAGCATACCAAAGGATTATAAATACTTGTAAGCGTGGATTTTCGATCTCGGGCCACCTCTTCGGGACCCAGGAGTCAGTGGATATTATTTGCGGAGGAGAAGACATGAAACCCATGGAACGTTTTATGAACGAACTGAAATCATTCACCAAAAGACAAGCGGCGGAAACCATTTTAACCCTTCTGCCCCACGTATCGGAGGAAACCTTTCTGAAACTGGCGTTGCTTGCCGAGAAAACCGTTGACGGCGACACGAAGGATGCGATTCGCGTCGTCATCGACCATCTCCATAATGGCTCGGACGACCCCGCCGTGAGAATTTTCCGGAGGGTCATGACGGAGTTGTCGCCCCATTGCCTTCGGAAGTTCTCGAAAACGCTGTTCCTCAACACCCTTCTCGCGAGTGCCGACACAAGGGACGAATTCGAGCGGAAACAGGGGTATCGGCCCCCCTTTGCGCTGCTCCTCAGTCCCACCATGCGATGCAATCTGCACTGCACAGGCTGCTATTCGGGCAAGTACAAACAGGCCATCGGGCTGCCCTATGAAACCCTGGACCGCGTCATCGGCGAGGCACGGGGCATCGGGACCCGCTTCATCGTGCTCAGCGGCGGCGAACCGCTGACCCGCAAGGAAGAAATTTTCAGTCTGATATCGAAATACAGCGATATCTATTTCATGTTCTACTCGAACGGCACCCTGATCGATGACGAAACCGCCCGCAAAATGGAAGAATGCGGCAACATCGGTGCCGTCATCAGCCTGGAAGGATTCGAGAAATCGACGGACGCCCGCCGGGGAACGGGGACCTTCCAGAAAATCATGGAGGCCTTCGACCATCTCAAAAGATACGGCATCCCCTTCGGCACATCCGTAACGGTCACCCGCAACAACGTCACCGAAGTTACCTCGGACGCCTTCTACGACATGATCATCGACAAGGGCGTCATGGTCCTGTGGTATTTCCTCTTCATGCCTGTCGGCAAGAATCCGGATACCAGCCTGATGCCGACGCCGGAACAGCGTGAATTTCTCCGGCAGCGCGACATCTATCTGCGGGCGACGAAATCCATCTTCATCGCCGATTTCTGGAACGATGCCCCCACGGTGGGCGGATGCATCGCCGCGGGCAGAAACTACCTGCACATCAACGCCAACGGCGACGTGGAACCCTGCGTCTTCGCCCATTACGCCGTGGACAACATCGAGGGCAAGTCGCTTACGGATGTCCTGAACAGCGATTTCTTCAAATACATCCGGTCGAAACAGCCCTATAACGAGAACCTGCTTCGGCCCTGTCAGTTGATCGACAATCCCCAGGTCTGGCGGAATGCCGTTTCCCGGTTCCACGCGTACCCGACCCATCAGGGTGCCGAGGATCTCGTTGAAAAAATCAGCGGCGAGCTCGATGATTATGCGCGCCGTCAGGGTGAAATTTCCGACGAGGTCTGGAAGACGGAATTTCTGCCCCTGCAGAAAAAGGAAGAAGACCACAGCGACTATCGCTCCGACCGCAGAGAAGAGCGGCCGGCCGGCCGTGCGGCGCTTCATCCGTGACGGGTAACCGTCAAGTCCCTCCCTGCGATCGCCTCTCCCCGCCCTGCGGCGGGGAGAGGCGGATTTTTGACGAAGTCATGAACGGCCTATAACACGCATTTCCTCACGACACGGCCCGCCAGGTAGGCGGCAAGACGAAACCCGAAGAAAGGGACCGCCTCCCGCATGCCGCGGAGGACCTTTCCCGACGGGAGGCAACCCTTTTTCAGGGACAGGCAGAAGTGTCTCGAGATCTCGTCATGGATCCTTTTTTTCGATCGGGGCGGAAGGGAGAGGTTCTCCGTGAGATAACGATACACCCAAAGCACCTCCCGGAGGTACAGGTCATCGGCGTAATACCGGTGAACGGTCGACCCGGCGTGGACCCGAAACCGATTGAGGGGCTTCGCCACGTGTCCCACGTCCGCGGAAAGCAGGATGCGCAGGTAGAGAAACCAGTCGCCGCAATACTTCATTCCCTGGTCGGCCGGCCCGGCGCGGAGGTAGTCGGATTTCCGGAAGAGGACGCCGCTTGCGTTGCGGATGGTGTTGAAGGCGCAAAGGCCGTTTTCGATTTCATCCCTTCCGCCGGCGATCCGGAGGCATGTCTCCCCTTCCCCCGGCGCATCGACGGTCCGGCCCCCTTCATCGATGGTCCGGGTGTCGCAATAGCAAAGCCCGACACGGGGGTTGTCCTCCAGAACCGGAACCGTCTCCTCCAGGAACGTCGGCGCGGCGGCGTCGTCGGACTCGGCGATCCAGACATAGCCGCCCGCCGCCTGCCGGACGCCGAAATCCCATTGCCGGAACGGACTGCCGCCGTTCCGGTCGTTGAGATACACCCGGATACGGGGAAACCGTTCCCCGTACCGGAGAACCATCTCCCGGCTGCCGTCCCCGGAACCGTCGTCGAGGAGGATCAGTTCGTAATCCCGGAAGGTCTGGCCGAGGATGCTCTCCACCCTCTCTTCCAGAAACCGCGCGTGGTTGTAATTGGGAACGACAACCGACACCGAAGGCATTCAAGTTCCCCCGTTACGTTCGCAAACAGGCACATTCCCGCCGGCATCCCGGCCCGGCGCACCGGAGGCCCCTCCCCCGGGCCCTTTCAGGACGCTATGCCCCCCGCCCGCCCTCCCGGCGGCCCGGCAATGCGAAATCCAGTATCCCGAGAAGCCGCGCTTTCATCCGGGACAGGCGTTTCCACGTTCCGCTCGCGTTCAGCCATTCCGACGAATCGACGCCGAAGAGTTCCAGGCTCGCGGCATCGAGGAGGGTCGAAACGGGACGGCCCGTCTTGCGCCAGATCCGCAGGAGGAGCCTCCGGCCCCTTTCCTTCCTGTTCAGCCTGTAGCAGAGACCGGCGAGCCTCCTCGCGTGGACGCGGTAGAGCCCCGGGTACCGATCCGTGAAATCGGCGTTCTCGTCCAGGATCCTCTGATGGAAATCGAGGCGGAGCGCGTCCCTGTCCCCATGGGTGAGCTGCCCGTCCCCGTGGTGATGGATCTTCACCAGGATTTCCGGGACGGCGGCGAAATCGAACCGCCTCGCCAGGCGGAACAGATGCTCCGTATCGGCGCACACGGGAAAATCCTCGTTGTAGAGCCCGACGGCGTCGATGCACGCCCTTCTCATGGTGAATCCGAAGCCGTTGCCGATGGTGGTCGCCTCGACGTACCCCCCTTCCCCCGGCGGCAGGGGGGAGGGATATGACCTTTCATACCGCACGACCTCCCCCTCCGGGGTGTCCGTCACCCCCCGGATTCCGGTCCACGCGAACCCCACGGTCTCGGGGGCCGACCGGAAGAAGAGGCGCACTTTCTCCAGGAAGGTCGGGAAGTACTCGTCGTCGTCCCCCAGGATGGAAATCAGCGGGCCCCGGGAGGCCTTGATCCCCGTGTTGCATGCCGCGGCGGCCCCCCGGGTTCGGTCGTGGCGGACAAGGACGATCCGCGGGTCGGAAAACCGGGCCGCCGTCCGGCCCGTCTCCGGCCCTCCCCCGTCGTCCACGATGACGAGTTCGAATTCCCGGAAGGTCTGGCAAAGAACGCTGCGGACCGCCCTTGAAAGAAGATGCGGCCTGTTGCAGGTCGTTACGATCACGGAAAAGACGGGGGGAGCCATTTTCCCGGACGCTCACAGGAGGGTTCGTCTCTCGCGGCACAGGGTCCAAAAGTGGTGAAGCTCCCTGAGCCATCGAAGCACGAAAGGTTCTTCGTTCCACAGGCGTTCCAGCTTCTCCATGCGATCGTACTCCCCGGGATATTTTTCGTACAGTTTCCTGTGCCGGCGGAACACGGCCAGGACGGAAAGCATCGCTTTTCTCCGGCTTCTCTTCATCCTGCCCGACCGGCAGTCGCCCAGCCTGCCGTAAGTCCTGTAAAATGACAGGTCTTCCGGGATCTTATAAACCTCCCGCCCCAGTTCGATGAGGGAAAGCCAGAAATCGTAGTCCTCCAGCCCGTAGGCCAGGTCCCCGGAATAGCCGCCGACCCTCTCCCAGTCGTCTTTCCTGAAGAAGGACAGGGAGGGAATGACATTGTCCCGCAGCATGGCCTCCGGAGAGTAGGGCGGGAGTTCATACCGCCCCGTCCCGGCGCCGAAGAACTGCTGCCCGCAGTAGACGATGCCCGCGTCCGGGTGGCTCTCGAAGATCCCGACGGCCCGCTCCAGATAGGTGGGGGCGATCTTGTCGTCGGCGTCGAGATTGAGAATGAGGGGCGCCCGCCCCGCGGCGATCCCCGTGTTCCGGGCCGCCGACGGGCCGCGGTTCGCCGTGCGGAGGACCCGCACCTTCCCGTGCCGGATGCCGTCCAGGATTTCTCCGGTATCGTCCGTCGAACCGTCGTCGACGATGATGCTCTCCCAGGAGTGAAAGCTCTGGGCGAACACCGACTCCAGCATTTCCCGCACATATCTGCCGTGGTTGCGGCACGGCGTGACGATGGACACCCGGGGACCGCCCTTCATGGCCGCTCTCCATGGAATTCCCAGCGCGGCGTGAGGTACAGGAGGCCTCCCTGTCTCATCAGGGCCCTGTTCGTCACGCAGTTGTTGACCATGGTGAATCCGATGCATGCGCCGGGGTCGTCATAGACGTCGCAGGTGTAATTGAAGATCTCGCTGCACAGCAGCACGGTGACGAGGTACCTGCCCGGGCAGAACCTCAGGTCGCCGATCCCCAGGGAGACGTGCACGGGGAGGGAAACGTCCTTCAGGGAAAAGCCCGAGTCGTTCTCGTACATGGTACAGAGACGTTCCCCGCCTGGCTCCTCGATCCCGACGATGATCTTCACCTTTTTGAGGGGACGCCGGGGTTCGAGAAACAGGTGAATGTTGAGGTCGTCGCCGATGGCGTAGGTGCCCGTCGTCTCGCCGCCGCGGTTTTTCAGTTCGATTCTCGCCAGCCGGATCTCCTGGGTGCCTCTCCTGCGCTCCACGGAGGCGAGATCGGCAAATCCCGGGGAGTCGTCCCGAACCGTCGACCGGTAGGCATCGATCACCTCGTCGGGCGTCCCCGTCCGCCGGATTTTTCCCCTGCCGATCCACAGGCACCGCGTACAGAGCCGCCGCACCGCCGGCATGTTGTGGCTGACGAAAAGGATCGTTCTCCCCTGCTCCGACACGTCGCTCATTTTCCTCAGGGACTTGTCCTGAAAATCCGCGTCGCCGACGGACAGCACCTCGTCGACCAGGAGGATTTCCGGTTCGAGGTGTGCGGCGACGGAAAAGGCCAGCCTCGCCCACATCCCCGTGGAATAGTGTTTGACCGGCGTGTCCAGGAAATTTTCAACCTCGGAAAAGGCGACGATCTCGTCGAATTTCCCTTGAATTTCGCGCCGCGACAGGCCCAGGATGGATCCGTTGAGGAAGATGTTTTCCCTCCCCGTCAGCTCCGGATGAAATCCCGTCCCGACTTCCAGCAGGCTCGCCACCCTTCCCCGGACGACGAGGCTGCCCTTTGTCGGAGGGGTGATCCTGGCGATGATCTTGAGGAGGGTCGTCTTCCCCGCGCCGTTCTCCCCGATGATCCCCCATCTCTCACCCGGCAGGACGTCGAACGACACCTCGTCGAGGGCCGTGAATTCCTTCCGGTTCCCGGCGGGCCGGAACCAGGACGACAGGCTTTCCCGCAGGGTCCTGTACCCCGCCGGCAGGTTTCCGGCAATCTGGTATTTCTTGGTGACGGACCTGGATTCGATGACCGGCTTCATAGGATGTCCGCGCAATCGATCTCGTTCCTGTTGAACAATGCGAGGCCGCCGAGAAAAATGAGGACGGAGGCGGCAAGTCCCGTCGCGACGAGCTGCCAGTTCATCGATTCCACTGAAATGCCGGCCCTGGCAACATGGATGGCCGCAGCCATGGGGTTCAGCGAAAGGACAAAGGCAAGGGCTTCCGACCGGACGACGGACAGGGGAAAAACGACGGGGGTGGCGAAAAACAAAAGCTGCAACAGAAAAGGAATGGCGTATCTCACATCGCGATAGCGGATGTTCGCCGCGGCGAAGAAAAAACCGCACCCCAGGGCCGCGAAGACGGTCATGAGGAGTCCGAGGGCGAAACAGCCGAGGAACACCGGGGGGTGTATCTTCACGCCGTAAAAAACGATCAGCGCGACGTAGAGGACCAGGGTGACGGCGAAGTCCAGCAGGGACACCAGCACCGCCGACGCGGGAATGATGATGCGCGGGAAATAGACCTTCTTGATGATGTTGGCGTGATCGATCATGCTTCCGCCCGCGTTGCCGGCGCCGGAAGCGAAGAGCCCCCAGAAGATGAGTCCGGAATAGACGAAGACCGGGTACGGGACGCCCGTGTCGACGCGGATGACCCATTTCCAGAAGACGCTGAACAGGATCATCAGCGCCAGGGGCTGAAGGACCGCCCAGCCGATGCCGAGCAGGGTCTGCTTGTACTTCACCTTCACGTCGCGCCAGGCCAGAAACCAGAAAAGCTCCCGGTATTCCCACCACTCGCGCACGTTGAAGCGCGTCCAGCGGGGACGGGTGATTTCATATTCGATCCTGCTCAAGGGCCGGTCCTTTTACCGTCCCCGGGGGGACGGCGTAAGATTCCGCCAACGGTATCCGTTGACGGCTTCGTAAAAAGCCCATATGCTGCGTTCCCCTTCTTCCCTCGTCCCTGCGGCGTACCAAAAGTACGCCTCAGTCCTCGGGATTCGGGCGCCTTGCCTATGGAACTTTTTACTTTGCCGTTCGAAAAAGTGTTGAAGCGGCCTTTTTACGACTTTGTCATCCGTTGAAGTACCTTTTTTCCGCATACGAGTCCTCGTCGAGGAGGCCCGCTTTCCTCAGATGAACGGGGATCGCCGCAAAAGCGTCGGCGACCCGTTTCTGCGCCGTTCTCAGCATGGAATACCGGTTCCCCAGAGATCGCTTCATTCTTCTGACCCTGTGGAGATACAGGCCGCTGTCCCAGTCCCGGTCGTCCATGGCGAGCGACGGAAGGGCCGTTTCGATGGTGACGCACGGCGGGGTGAGGACACGCAGCGCAACGCCGATCGCCGGCGAATGGCCGGTCAGGAAGTCCATGGGCATCCTCAGCGGAAAGGCGTGCCGCAGCAGTTTGACCGCCGCCGAGCGCCGGATGACGTACGCATGCGTCCTGTAGGGGCACTCGACGGGCGTTGCGATGTGGTAGCGGGAAAACACCGGTTTCTTTTTCGGGGAGTGTTCCGCTCCCCGGTGGAAATCCCGATTCCGGCCCGAGTGTCCGAGAAGCAGCAGTTCATGATCGGCCCCGGTGAGCCGCCCGTCCGCCAGGAGCCTTCCCAGATCCTCTCCGAGAACGGCGTCGTCCTCGAACACGCAGGCCCACTGGATGTCCTCGTCGACCATTTTTTCGTAGATTCCGAGATGGCTGAGAAGACAGCCGATCTCCCCCCCGGAAAGCCTCCTGCCGTTCCAGGAAGGCCAGGGAGGAAACGCCGCCACTCCCGGCACCCCGATCCCTTCGCCGGGCAGGTTCCGCCCGTCGACGGCTTCCGTGAATTCGTAAGCCATGTTCAGGCCTTCCAGCTGCTTCACCATGTGGGCCTTCCGGTCGGCGGACACCGGAAGATTGATGACGAATATCCTGATGGCGCCACCTCCGGCAATCTACGGCCGGACGGGCCGTCCCTCCCGTCCGGCGGCCCCCGGCCGATTCGACCCGGGACTTGCGGAATGTGGCATATTTTTTTTATTTCCTCAACTGGAGAATGAGGACATTTGCGGACCCGTGCCGGCCCGCCGCAGTCTTCCCTTGACAGAAGGGACGGGTTTCCTTTATGAACAATTTCTCATGTCCGATTCAGGCGCATCCAACTCGCGAGGTCATGCTTCCCCATGGAGGATCGCATCCGGAATTTTCTCATCGCCCTCGTTCTGGCGTTTCTTCTATTTCCCGTCACGGCATCGATCGGAGCGATCATCCGCCTGAGCCGAGGCAGGCCGGTTCTCTACTCGGAAAAGCGGGTGGGGCTTGACGGGAGGGCGTTCACCCTCCACAAGTTCAGAACCCTCGATCCGGCCCCGGCCCGCCGGGACCCGCGGGACGATCTCGCAGGCAGGGTTCTCAAGAACGGCACTCCCGGCGGATGCCGGGGACCGTTTTTCCGGGCCCTTCGCAAATACAGCCTGGACGAACTCCCCCAGATCTGGAACATTCTCAGGGGGGAAATGGCCGTCGTCGGCCCCCGGCCCATGCCGGAGGAGGAACTCCTGTACCGTTTCGGCGCCGATTCCCGGAAGGTCACATCCGTCCGCCCCGGCCTGACGGGCCTGTGGCAGATCAACGGGCGGAGCGACCTGAGTCCGGAGAAGCGGCGGACCATGGACCTCTTCTACGTGGAACACAGAAGCAGGCGGCTCGATCTCGAAATTATTTTCAAGACCTTTTCCGCCGTTCTGTCCGGCCGGGGGGCCTATTAGCCGTCCCGTCCCCGGACGGCGGGTGGGAAAAAGGACGCATGGGAACGGGTACCTTGAGAATCCTCCAGCTTGTGAAGTGGCTTTCACCGAGGGAGGACACGGGCGGCAAGATCCGGTCCTGCCGGATCGGCGGCGCCCTGGCGTCCTTTGCCGAGGTCGACGCCGCCGGTTTCGTTCCCTCCGGGGAGCGGCCGGACGGAACGGAGGAGCACCTGTCCCACTATGGCCGGATGTACCCCCTGGCGGCGGGCGGGGCGAAGGAGAAGGCGGGGGAGATCCTTTCCGGCTTCGCCGCGGGACTTTCGCTGCGCACCGCCAGGTTTTCCCCCGGTCGCTTTCGTTCTTTCCTCGAAAAGATCCTCCGGAAAGAACGGTACGACGTCCTCCAGGTGGAAGAGCTGCCCCTGATGAGCGCCCTCGGTCCCCTTTCCCGTGCCCTTCCTGTCGTTTACAGCGCCTACAATGTGGAATCGGAGCTTTCGCCCCACCTGTTCCGCCGCCGGAACCCTCTCCTGCGGCTCCTGGCGGAGATGGAACAAGGGAGAACCCGGCGGGAGGAGATCAGAGCCCTGAAACGTGCCGGGGCCTGCCTCGCCGTCTCGGACAAGGACAGGGACGCCCTGCGCCGGCTGTCCCCCTCATGCGCTCCCCCCGTCTTCGTCCTTCCCAACTGCGCCCAGGACCGTTTCAGACCCTCCCCGCACCGGCCCGGGCGGGAGGGGATCCTTTCCGTGGGGTCCTTCGGCTGGCATCCCAACGCCGACGGCATGTCCTGGTTCATGGACCACGTCCTCCCCCTTCTGAGAAGAGAAGTGCCGGGTGCGGCGGTCCGGATTGCGGGGAGCGGCATCGGCCGGCCGATGCGCCGCAGGATGGAAGAGCGGGGATTTCAAGTCCACCACGACGTGCCGGACATCCTGCCCTTCCTCCAGGAGGCCCGCCTTCTCGTCGTCCCGCTGCGGGTCGGCGGCGGGACCCGGATCAAGATCCTCGAGGCCTGGGCGGCGGGCCTTCCGGTCGTCGCCACCTCCGTCGGGGCGGACGGTCTTTCCTGCAGGCCAGGAGAGGACATCCTCATCGCCGATGACCCCGCCGGGTTCGCCCGCGCGGCGGCCCGGCTCGTGAAGGACGACGGCCTGTATGAAAAGCTCCGTTCGGAGGGGCTGAAGAGGGCCCGGGATCACCGCTGGTCCGGCCTGGCCGCCCCGTTGCGGGAGGCGTACCGGGTCGTCCTGCCCGGGAAGGGGGCCCGACGCCCATGAGGATCGCCGTGAACGCCCGGATGCTGAGCCAGAGGAGGCCCGGCGGCATCGGGAGATACTCCCTCGAAACCCTGAAACGAATCACGGAACGCCACCGGGAGCACGACTTCCTCTTCATCGTGGACCGGCCTTTTTCCCGGAGAAAAAGTTTCCCGGACAACGTCTCCGTAACGAGGATCTTTCCCTCTTTCCACCCCCTCCTGTGGTACCCCTGGTTCGAATGGGCCGTTCCCCCGATCCTGAAGCGATTCGGGGCCGACCTCTTCCTCTCCACCGACGGCTTCGCCTCTCTCCGTGCGCCGGTCCCGACGGCCGTGGCAATCCACGACCTCAGTTTCCGCCATCACCCGGGAGACATGCCGCCGCTCCACAGACGCTACTTCAACCATTTCTTCCCGAAGTACGCGAAAAAGGCGAAGGTGATCGTCACGGTCTCCGAATATTCCAAGAGGGACATTGCGGCCGTCTTCGGGGAACCGTCCGGGAAAATCACCGTCACGGGCAACGGGGTGAGCGATCTTTTTTTCCCCCTCCCGGAAGGCGAGCGGGAAAAAGCGCGGAGCGGGCTGACCGGCGGCGCACCGTACTTTCTCTCCGTGGGTCTCCTCCATCCCAGAAAGAACCTGGTCCGGATGATCGAAGCCTTCGAACGGTTCAGGAACGAGACCCCGACGGACGCGAAGCTTGTCCTGGCGGGCCCCCGGCTGTTCAAAACGGAGGAGATCTACCGGACATGGAACCGGATCGGCCACAAACGGGACGTCCTTTTCCTCGGCATGGTCCCCGAAGAGCGGCTCGCCGGTCTCTATGGCGGCGCCCGGGCATTTCTCCTCGTCTCCACTTTCGAAGGCTTCGGGATTCCAGCCCTCGAAGCCATGGCCTGCGGCGTTCCCGTCATCGCCTCGAACCGGACGTCCCTTCCGGAAATCTGCGGAGACGCCGCCCTCCTCGTCGATCCCTATTCGGTGGCGTCGATCGCCGGGGCGATGAAGACCGTGTTCTTCGACGATTCCCTTCGGGGGGGCCTCGTGGCGAAGGCAATGGAACGGAGGAAACGGTTCAGTTGGGACAGGGCGGCGGACCTCCTCTGGGAGGCCGCGGAAAGGGCCATGGCATGACGGCCGCGGAGATTCTTTTCTGGGTCCTGGCGGGGGTGATCGCTTATGCATATCTGGGATACGGGGCGCTCGTCGTCGCACTGGGCCGCCGGAAAGGCCCGCCGTCTGCGGGCGGGGACAGGGAATCTCCGGACCTTTACGAACCCGCCGCTACGCTTCTCGTGTCCGCCTACAACGAGGAGACCTGGCTGGCAAGAAAAATAGGGAACTCCCAGAGCCTCGATTACCCGGAGGAGAAGCTCGGGATCGTGGTCGTCACCGACGGCTCGGACGACGGTTCCGCGGAGATCCTCCGTAAATTCCCCCGGGTCCGGCACCTCCACGCGCCGGTGCGGCGGGGAAAGATGGCCGCCATCAACCGGGCCATGAAGTTCGTGGATACGGAAATCGTCATTTTCTCCGACGCCAACGCGATGCTGAACCGGCAGGCCGTGAGAGAAATCGTGCGGTGCTTCCGGGATCCCGCCGTGGGATGCGTATCCGGGGAAAAACGGATCTCCACGGAAGGCGCCGGGGGGGCGGCGGACAGCGGAGAGGGGACGTACTGGCGCTACGAGTCCCGGATCAAGGAGGCGGAAGCCCGGCTGGGTTCCTGCGTCGGCGCGGCCGGGGAACTCTTCGCCATCCGCGCCGGCCTCTTCCGGGAAGAGGCCGGGGACACGATCCTGGATGATTTCACGATCTCCATGAGGATCGCCCTCAGGGGATACAGGGTCCGGTACGCGCCGGCGGCTTTCGCCGTCGAAACGGCATCGGCGGGCATCGGCGAGGAATTCAAGCGGAAGATCCGGATCGCCGCGGGAAACCTTCAGGCCGTCCTGCGGATGCCGGAACTTCTCAACCCCTTCCGGCATGGCCGGCTCGCCTTCCAGTATGTTTCCCACAAGTTTCTTCGTTCCTTCGCAGTCCCCCTGTGTTTCGCCGCCCTCATTCCATTGAATCTCCTGCTCCTCCGGAAAGGGGGCGTCCTCTACCCCACCCTGCTGGCCCTCCAGGGGATCTTCTATCTCGCCGCCGGGGCGGGATGCCTTCTGCGGAACCGCCGCCTTTCCTCGCGCCTGTTCTTCGTCCCCTTCTATGTGGTCGTCATGAACCTGTCGGCCCTGGCGGGCGCTTCCCGTTATGCCGCGGGGAGGCAGTCGGTGCTCTGGGAAAAGGCACTCCGCAAAGAGCCCTCCACGGTCGGGGAGGACGGCGGACCGTGACGAAGCGCGAAATCGTATTCCGGTCCTACATCGTTCTTCTCATGGCTTCCATGGCGGTGGACGTTAACCTCTTCCCGGTGGGAGTCCTGTCCGTCCAGTCGCTGCCCCTGTCCATCCCCGTCGCCTTCATCGGGGCGGCCTTTCCCCTCTATTTCTTCCGGGACTTCCTTCGATTTGTCCGGGAACGGAGGGCCCTCCTCGCCATCGGTCTTCTCTTCCTTCTTTCCGGCCTCGTTTCCGTGGCCCTTTCCCCCTTTCCCGGGCACTACGGGCTGAAACTTCTTTTTCAATACGGGGCCTTTCTGGGCGTCTCCTTCCTCCTGCTGTTCCTCTTTTCCCTCGACCGGGGGCTGGGTGCCTTTTTTCTCCGAACCGCGGCGGGCCTCGCCCTCGTTCTGGCGCTGGTCGCCCTTTTCGAATCGGCGAACGGGAGCTTCTACCGGTTTCTTGCGGATACGTTCCGGTACGGGGAATACCAGATCGTCGACGGGCGGGGGCGGGTGGGGGCCACGCTGTCTCATTCGAACATTTTCGGATGCTTCATGTCCATCGGGATTCTCCTCCTCGTCCACCTGAAGAAAAGTTCCGGGATGAAGACATGGGTCTTCCTCCCCGCCGTCCTGTTCCTTTGCACCGCCATGGTCCTTTCGGGCTCGCGGAACGCCGCGATGGTCCTCCTGGTCCCCGCCGCATTGCTCCTGTTCAACGGGAAAACGGCGAAGGAGGCCCTTGCGGTTATTTTTCTCGGCGTGTTCCTCCTTGCCGTCCTCACCCCCTCGGCGGCGAGGTTCGCCGATTTGTGGAAAATCGCTTCCGGGAGGGACTGGTCGACCGGTGAAAAGGCGGCGGCCGGCGCGCCCGTTGAGGACAATACGGCCGCCACCCGCTTCCTGCTGTGGCAAAGCGGCCTCAGGATGTTCCGGGACCATCCCCTTTTCGGGATCGGGCCGGGCGGAAGCAACCTGGCGATGAAAGACTACGCCCCCGAACCGCTTCTGGCCGTCGAACGGGAGAAAATCGACCGGGGGTACCTGCATACCCACAACGGCCTTCTCAACATCCTGGCGGAGTTCGGGGCCGCGGGAACGGCCGTCGGGCTGGCCGGTCTTTTCCACGTACTCGTCCCGCTGGTCCGCCGGTACGGGCTCTTCCCGCCTGCGCCGGTCCACGCCCTTCTTCTCGGCGTCGTTCTTTCCTTCGGACCGGACGCTTTTTTCTACAGCCGGTTTTACATGGTCCTCGGCTCAACCCTGTTTCTGCTCTTCGCCTTCCCGGGAGAGGCCCGCTCCGGTTCCTCCCCGCCGCTTCAGGAAAAAACGGCACCCTAAGAGGAGGAAGAGGAGGATCTCCGTCGCCACCGTCGACCAGGCGGCACCGGCGGCAAGGAAAGACGGAATGAGGAGAACGTTCAACCCCACGTTGAAAAGGGCGCACAGCGAGGCGGCGGCGGCGTAGTATTTCTCATCGTTCAGGGCAATCATGCCCTGGGTCAGGACATAGTTCGGCAAAAGGAAGAGGAGGGCGAACAGAAGGATGGGAAGAATTTCCGCGGAGGGGCCGTACGCCTTCCCGTAGGCGATGAGGATAATCCCGGGGGCGAAGAAAAAACCCGCCACGGCGCCGGCCAGGCCGGCGAGGGCGGCCCCCGCCAGGATCCTTTTCAGAAGGCGGGAAAAGGCCTCCCGGTCCCGCCAGGAAACGCGAAGGAAACGGAAACAGATATGGGCGACCGGGGCCGTGAAAAGAACCACCGCTTCCAGAATCTGGAAAGCGGCCCCGTAATGACCCACGAGGGCGAGATCGGGCTGGAGATGCCTGAGGAGTACGATGTCGCTTTTGAAGTACACCGTCGTCGCGCCGCCGATGACGACAAAGGAGAGGCAGGTCTTCCAGAGGCGCCAGGGAGGAAGGGACAGTTTCGGCCGGGACAGGATCTCCCGGCCGTTCTTCGTCAGGAGCAGAAGCGCCTGGCCGGCGACGAGACCGAGGAACACCTTCTCCGGCGAGGGTGTCGTCAACCCGATGATGAGAAAAACGGGAAGGACGAGGAGCGTGTTGAGCTGGATGCGCCAGAGGGCTTCCGCTTCGAAGGCGCCCCGCCCCTTCAGGACCGACGAAACCAGATTGGTGACGCACCGGAAGGCGAAGTAGAGAAAGGCGAGGAGGAAGACCCCCTTGCCGGCCGCGGGGGAGAGAAGGACCGCGGCCGCGCCGAGAAGGGTGGCAAGGGCGAGGTACCCGAAATATCCGGACATGAGGTCGCCTGGACTGAGGCCGATCTCCCGCGACGGGTCGATTTGTTCCCGGAAGAGGAGAACCTGGAACCCGCCGTCCTGGACAATGGCAAAGAGGGACGCGATGGCCTGCACGTACAGGAATATCGCCAGGGACGAAGGGCCCAGACGGCGGGCCAGAAACAGAAGAAGAATGAACGTGGCTCCTGCCCCCCATGCGACGGAAGCCCACTGGGCCAGCGCCGGCCGGACGAAGCCGGTGTATCGGTTGGAGGGATTCGGTGGGGGCATCGAGGGTCGTCAGTCAGCCGGGGCGATCGATCTGGCCGGTTGCCTCTCACAGCCGGCCGCGCCATCGATGTTCCTACCACGGTTCCCCTGCCCGCTTCAAGACCCGTATCCGCCGGAGAGAAGCGGAGGCGATCGCCGCCCCTCAGGCTTTCAGGCCGAACTTTTCGATGCGATAGACCATGGTCGGGCGGGAGATGCCGAGAAGCTGCGCCGCCTTCGACTTGTTCCCCCCGCTGAGATCGAGCGCCTGAATCATGAGGTCGCGGATCAGCCCGTCCAGGTCGATGCCCGTCGGCGGAATCCTGAAATCGGAGGAGCCCTCTTTCATCGAGGAAGGATGTTCCTTCTGCAGGAAAGCGAGATGTTCCGACCGGATCAGGTGGTCGTCCTCCATGAGGATGACCCGCTCCATGGCGTTTCTCAGTTCCCTCACGTTGCCCGGCCATTCGTAATTGACGAGCAGGTTCTTCGCTTCCGGGGAAATGCCCTGGACGTTCCTGCCGCATTTGACACTGAACCGGTCCATGAAAAAAAGGCAAAGGGGCAGGATGTCCTCCCGCCGTTCCCGGAGGGGGGGAAGGTCGATCTTGACGACGTTCAACCGGTAATAGAGGTCTTCCCGGAAGAGGTTCTGTTCGACGAGGTCCTCCAGTTTCCTGTTCGTGGCGGCGATGACCCTCACGTCGACCTTTCTCGTTTCCGTCCCCCCGAGGGCGAAAAATTCCCTCTCCTCGAGGAACCGGAGCAGCTTGACCTGGACCGGCGGGATGAGTTCGCTGACCTCGTCGAGGAACAGGGACCCCCCTTCGGCCAGTTCCACCTTCCCCTTCTTGCCCGCCTGGAGCCCGCCGGTGAACGTGCCTTTCTCGTACCCGAAAAGTTCGCTTTCGATCAGGTCCCTGTTGATGGCGCCGCAGTTGATTCCGATGAAGGGTTTGCCGATCCGCGCGCTGTGGTAGTGAATCGCCCGGGCGATGATTTCCTTTCCCGTCCCCGTTTCCCCCTCGATGAGCACCGTCGTGTCGGAACTCTTCGAGATCTTCCTGGCGATCTCCAGCGCCTTCCGCATCCCCTCGCTCTCGCCGATGATGTTGTCGATGCCGAACTCGCACCGGTACTGCCTGCGAAGTTCCTCCACCTCCTTCTTCAACCGGAGCGTGTTCGTGGCCTTCTCGATGATGATGTCGAGTTCGTCGATGTCGAGGGGCTTCACAAAGTAGTCGTAGGCACCCATCTTCATCGACTTGATGACCGTCGAGATGTCCTCGTAGGCCGTCATCATGATCACCAGGAGGTCCTTGTCGGTCTTCAGCATTTCCTGCAGGGCGTCGATGCCGCAGATTCCGGGCAGCCGGATGTCCAGGAGAACAAGATCGGCGGGATCCTTCTTCTGCAGTTCGACGGCCTCCTCGCCCGATCCGGCGATGGAAACGTCGTATTTTTCACCGAGAATGTTCTTCAGGGAGTTCTGAAGAAGCTTGTCGTCATCGACGATCAGTATCTTGTATTTCAGCATGGCCGGCCCGATCCACTTCTTCGACGGGGAACCGGATGGTGAAGGTGGTCCCCTCGCCCTCCGTGCTCTCGGTCTCTATGGTTGCGTGATGCAGTTCCAGAATCTTGTGCACGATGGAAAGGCCCAGTCCCGTCCCTTCCGCCTTGGTCGTGAAAAACGGATCGAAAATCTTCGAAAGATTGCGCGGCGGGATGCCGAGTCCCGTGTCGGCAACGTGGATCGTCACGCAGTCGGCCCCCGCCCTGCGGTTCCGCTCCTCCCGGCACTGGATGATCACCCTGCCGCCCGACGGCATGGCATCCATGGCGTTGATCAGGAGGTTCACGAACACCTGCTGGATCTTCATGGGATCCAGGAAAACGGCGGGCATCGGTCCGTCCATGTCCAGGATGACGCTGATATGCTTCTTTTTCATCTGCGCGGAAAGGAGACACACCGATTCGCGGACGATTTCGTCAAGACGGCACCGTTTGAAGGAGGGGGTTCCCGGTCTCGCGAAATCGTGAATTCCCTTGACCAGGCGGTTGATCCTCGTGATCCCCGTCAGGGTGTCCTCGAAAACATTTTTCGTACTCTCGTCGCCGCCGAGCTTCTTGAAGAGCATCTGGACATTGAAATTGATGCTCGCCAGGGGATTCCTGATTTCATGGGCGAGTCCCGCCGAAAGCTGTCCCAGGGAAGAAAGGAGGTCCATGCGCCGGATCATTTCTTCCGTTTTTTTCTGCTCCGTCAGGTCCCGGACGATGAGAATGAGATCGGTGACGTTTCCCCGCTGGCCTTTCAGGAGGGAGGACGTGACCGCCAGAACCTGGGGATGCCCGTTCCCGCCGGCCACCTCGATTTCCCGGTCGTCGACGACCTCCCGGCGCAGGAGGCCCCATTGGACGATGCCGTTCATTTCCGCGCTCAGCACCGATGTCGCTTCCCTGCCCAGCACGGACGGACGGGAAAGCCCGAAAATCCGCTCCGCCTCCCGGTTGATCGACCGGATCCTGCCGTTGCTGTGAACCGTGATGATGCCGCTCGGCGAACTTTCCAGGATGTTTTCCGCGAATTGCCGGCCTGTGACGATTTCCTCGTACAGCCTGGCGTTCTCGATCAGGGTGGCGGTCCGGTCCGCCAGGATCATCAGGATCTCCATGTCCTCCCGGTGGAAGGCCTGGGCCTGATAACTTCCCACCAGCAAAACGCCCATCGTCCTGTTTTTCGTGATGAGCGGAACGGCCAGCTCCGAACGGAGGCCTTCGAGGAAACCGGTTTCCCGGGCGTCGTCCCTGATCTCGTTGATCAGCAGGGGCATGCCCATTTCGGCGACATACCCCGCCACGCCGGTTCCCATTTCCAGGCGGAAGCCCTTCTTCTTCACGGCCCCGCACCCCCTGTGGGACGCGATGGTCATGTACCGTCCTTCGCCGCGCCTCAGAAGGAGAGCGCACACATCCCCCTGGGTGATCTTCAGGGCACTCCGGACAACGAGGCCCGCAAGCCGTTTCCGGTTCAGCGCCTCCGCGGACTGCTTGCTCAGCTGCTGGATCGTGAGGAGCTGGGCGATTTTTCTCTTGTTCTGTTCCAGCAGCCTCGCGTTTTCGATGAAAACGCTCACCTGGTTGGCGAAGGTCGTGTAGAGCTTGATCTCGTTCCTCGTCAATTCCAGGGTCCGGTCGGAGCGGTCCGACGCCATGACGCCGATGATCTCCTTCCGGATCCGCAGGGGGGCGGTGATCGTCGAGACCCGGTTGTACAGCTTGTTCATCCTCAGATCGAATTCGGTGTTTCTCTCGTCCCACTCGTCCGTGATGATGACCGTTTTTCCCGTCTTCGCCACCAGGGTTTCCCGGCATTTGTCCACGTCCAGATCGAGAGGGCGGCTCCGGGCCCTTCTTTCCTGTTCGGGCGTGAATCCCACCCAGTAGCGGCACTCCATTTTCTTCCGCGACTCGTCCAGCAGGATGATGGCGACCCGGGCGAAATCAAACCTCCGCTGGGTTTCCTGGATGATGGCGTTGATGATCCTGTCGAGGGAAATGGAACGGGACTCCATGCTGCCGATCTTGTAAATGGAGGAAAATACTTTTTCACTCGTTTTCAGATCGGAACGGCAGCGGGCGAGTCTTTCAATCAGACGCCTGTAATTTGCTGCATTCATGGCCGGTCGGGTCGATTTTTTCAATAAGGCGGAGGATTTCCGCCGCTTAATGTTATATTTTACCATTTTTTTTAAATCCCCGCCCGTGAAAAATATGCATCCTTCCCCGAAAAAGCCCCCGAAACGCAAGAACCTGCGGCTTTCTGGAAAGGCCGCAGGTTCTCACGATTCATATCACTGTTCTTTACGCCCTCCGTCCCTCCGGGGGCGGCGGGACGTTCTCCCTTATCCGCCGGAAGGACTCACTCGTTGTCCTTCAGGGCGATCGACACGGCCTTTCTCGTGCTATCGCTGATATCGGGAGTGAAGTAAGGCTCCCAGCACTCCTTCGGCGCATGCGGGAACGCGTAGCTGCAGACGATGGCGGCGACCACGGAGACGATGACGCTGCACAGGATCGCCGGGATCCCCCAGAGAACGCTCCAGACCTGGTAGATGCCGATGAAGGAGATGGTGCCGAGGATCGCAGAGGCGTATGCGGCCTGCCGGTTCATCCGTTTCCAGTATAGCCCGAAGAGGAGCGGGACGAAGAAGGTGGAGCACCACAGGCCGTGGGTCCACATGGCGAGCATGGCGATGAATTTCGGAGGCCAGATGGCGGCGATGGTGAGAAGCACGCCCACTCCGATGATGAGCACCTTGGTCCAGGTCATGAACTTGTCTTCCGGGATGGGGGTCTTCTTGATGTTTCTCGCGATGTCGTATGTCAGGGCGAGGGAGTTGTGCAGCAGCTGGGCGTTCGCCGTCGACAGGGCCGCCGCGAGAATGGCCGCCAGAATGATGCCTCCCACGACGGGGTGCATGAACTGGGTCAGCAGCATGGGGATGAGCCAGTCGCTCCCCTTGCCCGCGGGGATCGATCCGAGGAGGATCTTGCCCCCGAAGCCGAGGATCAGGATCGGGATGAAGCAGATGAAGAGAAATCCGATACCGTAGAGAGGCATGAGAAGGGCGGTCTTGACGTTTCTCGCGCCCATCATTCGCGCCGTCATGTGAGGGGACACGGCGCCGCCGAAGGCATTGGCGAAGAAGATGCCCACCATGGCCGCCACGCCGAATGACCCGACGGAACTCAGCATCGATCCGGGCGCGAGCGGTGCGCCGCCCACGGCCGCCGGTGCGGTGGTCGTCGAAATGGCGACCCACATGGCGTGCCAGCCGCCGACCTTGCTGAGGACGATCCCGCCGGCAAGGAAGAGGCCTATGGCGATGAGCACGGAATTGATGAGGTCCCCCCAGGCCACGGTCCACATTCCACCCGAAGCCGTGTACACGAGGAAGATGAGGAATGCGAAAACGGCCACGGCATAGGGCAGCCCCGTGACGGTGGCCACGATCATCCCCACCGCCTTGATCTGGAGAACGATGTAGGCGATGTACGCGGCGACGACCGACAGAGCGGCGATGACCTGAAGACCGCTCTTTTCCGCGTACGGCTCATACCGGAGCTTGAAAAACTCGGGCAGCGTTCTCGACGGCCTTTCCGGCATGCGGATTTTATAGGCCACGATGGCCATGAGCGAGGTCGCGAAGAACCAGCCCGCGAACCATCCCGTGACAGTGGGAACGCCCCGGGTGAAAAGCATGCTGGGGATTCCCGTGACCGAACTGGCGCTCAACCACGTGGCGACGAAGGCTGCAATGGTAAAGATGAGGCCCAGCCGGTGTCCGCTCGTGGTGAATTCGGTCAGGCTGGTGACCTCCTTGAATCCCCGGTTGGTGAAAAGGACGAGTCCCACCAGGTACAAAATCAGAATGACGCCGATGATGATGGATGTTGACATCTCGCTAGCTCCTTTTTCTTTTCATTGCCGAGTCGGTTACCCGGCTCAGTCCCCCGTGGAGAAGAGCCGCCCGCAGGCACCCCAGCGTCTAACCCCGGACTTCTCGATTTTCATGAGGCACCAGATGATCCAGGGGATCTGGACCACCGTGACCAGAATCCAAAGCAGAAACGGACCCCATGCCTGACTTGGAATCAAGAAAAAATCTTCCATGCCCTTTCTTCCTCCTCTCTTGATTTATAAGCAGTCATTGGAACAGCCCAATTGACAATGCTCCACCTGGTTTCCTCCCCTCCGGGCTTCGCCCGGTACCTAACCCACATGGATGATGCAGCCTGAACCCTGGGTCAGGCCGCCGCAGATCGCGCAGGCCGCGTAACCGCCTCCGTGTTCCTTCAGGTTGTAAGCCGCCGTCATCATGATCCGGGCGCCGCTCGCGGTGTTCGCGTGCCCCGCCGCGATGGCGCTGCCGTTCACGTTCAGTTTCCCCTTCAGTTCCCGATAGCGGACCCCTTCGCTTCCCGTGATGGTTCCCGCGGAGGCTTCCTTTACCATATCCCAGAAGGGAGAAGACAGAAATCTCGGATTCGAGAGAAGCTTCGAGGATACGAGCGGCACGCAGGCAAACGCTTCGTTGATCTCGACGAAGGTCATGTCTTCGATGTGAAGACCCGACAGATCAAGGCATTTCCGAATGGCGAAGGCGGGGCTCACCGGCATGATCCTGGGCTGGAGCGCGATCGTCGACATGGCCACGATCGTGTAAAGAATCTCCCAGCCTTTCTCCTCCGCCGTCTTCCTCGTCGTGATGATCTGCGCCGCGGCACCGTCGTTCATTCCGGGCGCGTTTCCCGCGGTACACGTGGGATTCCCGAAAATGGGCTTCAGCTTCGCCAGGCCCTCCATGGTGATGTCCGGCCGGTACTGTTCGTCAATATCCAGCATCTTTTCGGAGAGGACCTTTCCCTTGCCGTCCTTCCTCTGGAGGGTATACGGCACCATCTCGTTCTTGAAAAAGCCGCGGTTCCATGCAGCCCCGTAATTCTTGTGGCTCGCCAGGGCGAACGCGTCCTGCTCTTCCCGCGACACATCGTATTCCAGGGCCACATTGCCTGAATCCACGGCCACCGGCGCATAGTCCTTGTATCCAAGGGGGATGATGGGATCTTCCACCAGGAAGGAACTGTGCCGCTTCCCCTCCCACCGGATCCCGCGAAGAAGGAAGGGAACGGTGCTGAAACTCGTGGAGCCGCCCGTCATGACGATGGAGGCTTCACCCGTTTCGATGCTCCTTTTCCCGTAAAACGCGGCATTCATTCCGGAAACACAGGCCTGGTCGAAGGCGATCGAAGGCTTTTCCGGGGGGATCCCTGCTTTAAGCATCGTCTGCCTCGCCACAACGGGCGTATAGGGGTCCTTGGTGTTCGTCGTATCCCCGTTGCCCCACCAGACTTCGTCGATAAGACCGGGATCGAGCTTGATTCTTTCCATGGCGTTTTTCATGGCCACGGCGCCCAGGTCGTAGATGTCCACATCACGCATCGAACCGCCGAATCTGCCGAAAGGCGTTCGAGCTGCGCTCACACACACAATGTCGGTGTCTTTCTTTTTAAAGGTCATCCCGATTCTCCTGTTGCCCGTGTTATGCACTCCTGACGGAATGCGAGAGGTTGCCCGCACCCCCGTGCGCCCATGGATGAACGACGCTTGAAACCCGGTCCCTCCGCTTCGGGACCGACCGCATCGGTTCATTAGCAATCGTTGTGCCACACCTCGTGGGTTTCTAAGCCTTCAATTTCCAATGAAATAAATAAATGCCGGAGGACGGGCCCGCCGGAACCGGAGGATATCCTGCCGGCCCTCGGGGCCGCATCAGGAGTTATACAGCAATATCCGATGGTTACCAAAGCTGGATGAAAAGATGCAACGATGAATCATTTCCTCGACCCCTCCGGGAACCATCCGGCGACGCAGGATATGGTGCATGAGTGAAGCATATGCTTCCATCCTTATTAAGCTAAGGAATCCCGTCATTTTTTCCGGAACCGGACCTCCCGGAACGGGCCGGCGGCGGGGATCGCGTGACTTTTTACTTTGCCCTCCCGGGGCCGCGGTCGTTTTTCGTTTAAATTTCATTCGACATCCCGATTACTTACACATTATCTTCATCCTGGCACAATTCTTGATTGAACTTGGCGGCGTAGGGAGCATCGAGGATACAGTACCGCCCGAAGCGGCTGAATCCCGGAGGACGACGCGATCAATTTCATGGAGGTCTGGCTATGCGGAAGTCGAAAGTCATGTCAGCGAAAGAAGCCGTGTCCCAGTTCATCGGAGACGGGATGACCGTCATGATCGGCGGTTTCTTTCACGCCATTTCCTATGCACTCACCCACGAGATCATCCGGCAGAACAAGAAGCATCTGACGATCTGCCAGTCCAGTTTCAACGACCACGCCGATCTGCTCATCGGCGCGGGATGCGTGGACCGGATCATCTCGTCCTACGTCTGGATGGAGGTTTTCGGTCCCCTGTACTGTTTCCGCCGCGCCATGGAAAAGGGGATCCCCCATCAGGTTCTCATGGAAGACTATTCCAACTTCGCCATGACGGCGAGATTTCTCGCGGGCGCCCTCGGCATCCCTTATATTCCCCTCAACTCGCTCAAGGGAAGCGACATGATGACCCACTCCCAGTGGATGGGGGACCAGAAAGTGAAACTCATGGAGGATCCTTTCGGATCGGGATACAGCCACGCCCTCGTCCCGGCGCTGAAACCCGAGATCGGGTATCTTCACGCCCAGCGGGCCGATGAGGAAGGAAACGTCCAGATGTGGGGCATTCTCGGCGACGGCCCCTGGAGCCTCAGGGCCTGCGAAAAGGTGATCGTGTCGGTCGAGCAGATCGTGAGCCGGGAGACCATCGGGCGGGACCCGAACCGGACCATTCTTCCCGCCTACAAGGTGGTCGCCGTGGTCGAGGAGCCTTTCGGGGCCCACCCGAAGAACACCCAGGGATACTACGACGTGGACCGGGATTTCATCTTCCACTACATCCGGATGGCCCAGAAGGAAAACACCTGGAAAGAGTTCATGGACGAATGGGTCTACGGTGTCGCCGACCGGTCCGAATACATCGCGAAATTCATCTCCAGGTACGGATACAGGAAGTTCGCCGGTCTCAAGGCGAAAGACATGCCTTCGGGTTCGATCAATTACGGGTATTAAGAGGAGGAGCGTTATGTCGGAATACAGCAAGGATTTCACGCTGCAGGAAATCATGGCGGTGGCGGCGGCGCGGGAGATTCGTGATTACGAGAAGGTGATCATCGGCACGGGACTGCCTCTGCTGGGAGCCATGCTCGCCCTCCGGACCCACGCTCCCAACATGGTCGCCATCTACGAATCGGGAACCATCGAGGCGCGGCCACTGAAAACGCCCTTCTCGGTGGCCGACGCCTGCCTGGTCCCCGGCGCGGCCATGCAGGGAGGCCTGATCGAGGGGCTCGGCATCGTCCACGCCGGCGACCTGGATGTCGGGTTTCTCGGGGGCGCCCAGATCGACAGGTTCGGGAACCTCAACGCCCACGTCATCGGGGACTACTACCATCCCGAAGTCCGCTTCGCCGGGAGCGGGGGCTCCAATGACATCGGGGCGGGCTGCCAGCGGACCATCATCATGATGCTCCACCAGAAAAGAAGGTTCAAGGAAACCGTCGATTTCATCACCACCCCGGGATACCTCACGGGGGGAAAGAGCCGGGAAAAGATGGGGTACCCCGGAAAGGGTCCGGCCGTCGTCGTGTCCACCCTGGGGATCCTCCGTTTCCACCCGGAAACGAAGGAAATGTACCTGGAGTCGTACCATCCCGTGACGGATCTCGCGACCGTCAAGGCGAACACGGGATGGGACCTGAAGATCGCCGACGACGTCCGGGAAACGGTGCCCCCCACCGTCGAGGAGATCCGCATTCTCAGAGAGGAACTGGATCCGACGGGAATATTCCTGAAGAAGACCTGAACGGAAGAAAGGCAGGAAGATCCATGACTACGGAACAAGATGTTGTCCTTTACGAAAAGATCGATCGTGTGGCCCTCATCACTTTCAACCGGCCGGCGGCACTGAACGCCCTCAACGGGGAGGTCAACGCCATGCTCATCGCATCGCTCGACCGGGCGGAGCAGGACGCCGAGGTGAAAGTCGTCGTCCTCACGGGATCCAAGGGCAAGGCCTTCGTCGCCGGCGCCGACATCAAGGAAATGGTGACCATGAACCCCATCGCCGCGAGGGAACACGCCCTGAAAGCGAAGAAGGCGGCCGACAAGATCGCCTACCTCAAGAAACCAGTCATCGCGGCCGTCAACGGCTTCTGTCTCGGCGGCGGAATGGAATACGCCCTGGCCTGCGATTTTCGCGTTGCGTCGGAAAAGGCCCGGTTCGGGCTTCCCGAGATCACCCTGGGCATCATGCCGGGGTCCGCGGGAACCCAGCGCCTGTCGAGGATTATCGGAATCGGGCGGGCAAAGGAACTCGTCTTCACGGGGTCCATGATCGATGCGCAGGAAGCGTACCGGCTCGGAATCGTGAACCATGTCTACGAGCCCGACGCCCTCCTCCCGGAAGCCATGGCCCTGGCGAACAATATCGCCTCGAAAAGCCCGGTGGCCCTTTCCCTCATCAAATCCGCCATAAACAAGGGATCGGAAACGGACCTGGAGACGGCTTTCCAGTTCGAGATCGACTGCTTCGCCCTGTGTTTCGCCACGGAGGAGCAGAAGAAGGGTATGGCGGCATTTGTCAACAAGAAGAACGGCTGACAGGGAAACCAAACAGCAAATCCAAGGAGCAAGGAGAAGAACGATGGCAGATAAGGTAACGGTCATTGGCGCGGGCACCATGGGATCGGGCATTGCCCAGGTCGCACTCGAAGCCGGATTTCAGGTGATCCTCGTGGACACGGAGGCACGGTTCTTCGAACGGGGGATCAATTCCATCAAGAAATTCATCGCGAAGAAGGTGGAAAAGGGGAAAATCACCCAGGAAAAATACGACGAAACCGTTTCGAGGCTTTCCGGGACGACCGACATCGCAAAGGCCGTCGCGGGCGCCGTCATGGTCGTCGAGGCCGTCTTCGAGAGCCTCGATCTGAAAAAGGACATTTTCAGGAAGATCGATGCCGCCTCGGGGCCCGACACCGTCATGGCAAGCAACACCTCGACGCTCAGCATTTCGAAGATCGCGGCAGCCGTCAGCAAGCCGGGCCGTGTGATCGGCACCCACTATTTCAGCCCGGTGCCGCTCATGAGGCTCGTCGAGGTCATCCGGGGCACGGAGACGAGCGAAGACACGGTGAACCGGACCATGGAACTGTGCCGCAAGTTCGGGAAAACGCCGGTCCTCGTCAAGGACATCCCGGGATTCATCGTGAACCGGTTCCTGTGCCTCCTCTACAACGAGGCGGCGAACATGATCCACGACGGCATCGCCAAGCCGGAAGAGATCGACACGGCCCTCAAGCTCGGCTGCAACTGGCCCATGGGGGTCAACGAGATCATGGACCTCGCCGGCGTGGACGTGTGCGGGCTCGCCATGGAGGCCATGTATGAAATGACGGGCGAAGAGCGCTACAAACCCTCTCCCCTCTTCCGGAAGATGATGGCGGAAAACCTTCTCGGACGGAAATCGGGCAAGGGCTTCTACGAATACAACAAATAACTTTTTCGAGCGGCCGGGGAAACCACTGATGATTGAGAATCAACACAGGGGCTTCACCGGAGGCTTCTGATGCCACCGCCCCGGGACACGAGGGTGTCCGGACCTTGCGCAGCGGTCCGGACACCCCGTTCCCAAGGCAGCGTGTCGCGGGATATCCGCTGCAGAATCAGCATATCAAGAATCTCCGAGGTGTGAATCATGGCAGAAAAATTTGTCAGCGAGAGAAATCTGAAGTTCCTGTTGTACGAGGTCTTCGATACGGAAGCCCTTACCCGGTATCCTTATTTTTCCGAACATTCCAGAGAAATGTTCGACATGATCCAGGATACCGCCATGAAGCTCGGAAGGGAAAAACTGAAGGCATGTCTCGTGGAAATGGACAGGGTGTCCCCGCGGCTGGAAAACGGGAGGGTCCTGGTCCATCCCGCGGTGAGAGATCTCATGAATGAATTCGGCGAGGGCGGCTGGATCTCGTCCACGGCCCCGATGGAACTGGGCGGGCAGCAGCTCCCCCACGTCGTCGATCTCGTTCCCAGGTTCATCTTCGCCGCCGCAAACTATTCCGGGAGCGTGTACCCCATGCTGACCACGGAAGCGGCCCTCCTCATCGCCTCGTTCGGAACGGAAGAGCAGAAGGAAACCTACCTGCCCCCCATGTTCGCCGGCAAATGGCAGGGCACGATGGCCCTGACGGAACCGCAGGCGGGCAGTTCCCTCGCCGACATTTCGACCACGGCGGAACCGACGGATCAGGGGTACTACAAGATCCGCGGGCAGAAGATCTTCATCTCCGGGTCGGATCATGACGGGGTGGACAACGTGGTCCAGCTCCTTCTCGCCCGGATCAAGGGCGCTCCCGCCGGGGTCCGGGGGATCTCCCTCTTCATCGTTCCCAACAAGAGAATCGCGGAAAACGGGGAACTCGTGCCGAACGATCTCAGCATCGCCGGCGTTTACCACAAGCTCGGCTACCGGGGCTGTCCCATCAACCAGCTCAGCCTCGGCGAGGAGGACGACTGCCGCGGCTGGCTCGTCGGAGAGCCCAACAAGGGACTGTCCTACATGTTCCAGATGATGAACGCCGCCCGGATCGGTGTCGGCCTCGGCGCGGCCGCCATCGCTTCCGCCGCGTACTATGCCTCCCTCGAGTACGCCAAGGAGCGCCCCCAGGGGAGACGATCCTCGGAAAAGGACCCCTCGCTGCCCCAGGTTCCCATCATCAACCATGCCGACGTCAAGCGGATGCTCCTTTTCCAGCGGGCGGTCGTCGAGGGTTCCCTGGCGCTCCTCTGCCAGTGCAGCCTCTATCACGACCAGCGCATCGTGCTCGAGGGTGAGGAGAAGGAAAAAGTCGAGATGCTCCTCGATCTGCTCACGCCCGTTGCGAAGAGCTATCCCTCCGAAATGGGCATTGTGAGCGTGAGCCAGGGGCTCCAGATCCTCGGCGGCTATGGGTACTGCGACGAGTTTCCCCTCGAACAGTATTACAGGGACGTGAGGATTCACCCGATCCACGAGGGCACCACGGGCATCCACGGGATCACTCTTCTGGGGCGCAATGTCCCCATGAAAAAAGGGAAGGCCTTCGAATGTTTCGCCGGGGAAATCCGCAAGGTCATCGGCGAGGCGGAAAAACTTCCCGAAACGTCCCCTCTCGCCCGGAAACTCGAAGAGGCCCTGGTGACGCTCGAAAAGGTCTCGGCCTTCCTGATGAAGCAGGCCGGCGGCGATCCGGACATCTTCCTCGCCGACGCCACCCTCTATCTCGAGGCGTTCGGCATCGTGACCATCGCCTGGCAATGGCTGATCCAGGCCATCGCAGCGGCGAAAGGACTGGGCGGCGTGACTCTGGAGGACGAGACCCATTTCTACCAGGGGAAGCTCTTCACGGCGCGCTACTTCTTCAGCTACGAACTTCCCAAAATCGATGGTCTTGTCAAAAGGTTGTATGAAAACGACGGGTTGACCGTCGCCATGAAAGAAACCTATTTTGTCGACTGAAGGTCCGGGGTGGCGGGGCGGTTTGACTCCCTCCCGTCCCATCACCCGGACTGAACTCCAACGGGGACCGGTTCGCGGCGTTGCGCCCGGTCCCCGGAGGGGGGATCATCGGAGAGTGGATAAGCAAGGAAAGGAAGGAAGCCAATGAACGATCAGGATGTGGTCATCGTAAGTGCGGTGCGTACGCCTTTTGGCAAATTCGACGGTGTTCTCAGAAGCGTTTCCAGTTTCGATCTCGGCATCATGGCCCTCAGGGAAGTGGTCAAGCGGATCGGTCTCGAACCGGCAGGTGTGGACGAAGTGTACTACGGTACCTGCATTCCTGCGGAATATGCTATACTGACCAATGTGCCGGCCCGGCAGATCACCCTGGGCGCGGGGTTTCCCGAGGAGAACATCTCCCTCACCATCGACCGGGCGTGCTGCTCGTCCATGACGGCGCTCCGTCTCGGGTACCGGGCCATCCGCTCGGGAGACGCGGAAGTCGTCGTCGCCTCCGGTGCGGAAAACATGGGGAACGTTCCCTTCATCGCTTCCGCGGCCAAGGCCCGGTGGGGAAACCGGCTGGGTCCCATCGAACTGGAGGATGTTCTTTTCGAACTCGGCTACGGGCGGAGGGGATTCGCCCCCGTGGCGACGGACGCCGGCCATGTGGCCCTCGAATACGGCGTTTCGAGGGAGGAACAGGACGAATGGGCGATGGGAAGCCACCAGAAGTGGTTCAGGGCTTTCGGGGAAGGCAAGTTCCGGCCCGGCGGGGAACTCATGGAAATCGAGGTTCCCGGCGGGAAAGGCGGTCCGGTACGGATGGACAGGGATGAATCGCCCCGGGAGGGCCTTTCCTTCCAGAAACTGTCCGCCCTCAAGACCGTTTACGGCAGCCCCACCGTGACGGCGGGCAACGCGCCCGGCATGAACTCGGGGGCGTCGGCCATGGTCATCATGTCCCGCCGGAAGGCCCTTTCACTGGGCTTGAAGCCGCTGGCGACCATCCGGGCCTGCGAGGCCGCCGCGGGAACCCCCAAGTACATGGCGTGCATCCCCGCCCGGGCCATCGAAAAAATGCTGGCACGGACCGGGAAAAACCTGAAAGACGTCAATCTCATCGAGATCAACGAGGCCTTCGCGGCGGTGACGCTGGTCTCCCTGAAGATGCTCTCCGGCGGGGATCCCGCCGTATTGAAGGAATTGAAGGAAAAAACAAACGTGAACGGCGGGGCCATCGCCATCGGCCACCCCGTCGGGGCGAGCGGCGCCCGGGTGACGATGACCCTCATGTACGAACTCATGAGGCGAGGCGGTGGAACGGGCGTGGCGGCGATCTGCGGCGGCCTTTCCCAGGGAGAGGCCATCATGGTCGAGGTTTGAAGCGGAACATCGCGTTTGGAGGGTGAATCATCCATTCACCCGTATTATGAATGAAAAGGAGGTGCTTGATGATTACGAAAATTTTGCTGCCCATCGACGGGTCCCAGACGTCCCTGAAATCGGCTGAGTACGCGGTGTGGTTCGCCGGCATGCTCGACTCCATGAAGGGCACCCCGTCCATTTCGAGAAGGGCGGCCGACAAGGGCGCCAAGAAGGAAAATGATGCTCCGACGACGGTAATCCTTCTCCACGTCATCAACGAAAAGATCTTTTCCTCCATCTCCGCACCCGTCGAGGGCGGGATGGCCCAATCCCTGGCCCCGATCGAGGACTTCCTGAAAAAGGAAGGCGAGCGGTACATGGAACAGATCGAATCCATGATGAAGGACAAGGGGATCCGTGTCCTGAAGTCGGTGAGGCGGGGCGACCCGGCGGACGAGATCATCCGGGAAGCGGAAAATGCGACCGCCGACCTGATCATCATCGGTTCCCACGGCCGGACCTCCTCCAGGGCCGCCCTTCTGGGAAGCGTGGCTTACAGCGTCATTCACAACACGAAGAAAATTCCCGTGCTCGTCGTCCGGAAGGACTGAGCGCGCAGGTTTCTTCCCGCACGGGGACGGCCCCGTTCGGGGAGAGACGGAATGAAAAGGACGGACGGGGGCCTTGCGCCCCCGTCCATCCGTTTCGACGGCCTCCGGGTACGCCGAAACCCGGAACGGTCCCGCGTCCGCGCGGAGGGAGGAACAGGCATGAACGACGATCAGTTGAAGAAACTCATCGGCAAAGTGGCGCAACTGCCCTATCACCGGTTCATGGACTTCAGGATCGAGAGCTACGGGAAGGGCGCATGCGAGATCCGAATCGACATTCATGAAAATATTCTGAACGTTTTCAATACGGTACACGGGGGCATCCATTATTCCATGTGCGATGTCGTCGCCTTTCTGGCGGCATGCACCCTCCTGGACGGCGATTCGCTGTCCGTGACCTCGGACATCAACGTTTCCGTTCTTTCCTTCGCGTCCTCGGGAACGCTGATCTACACGGCGAAAGTCCTGAAGATGGGAAAACGGATCGGGTTCATCGAATCCAGGGTGTACGACGGAGACCGGAACCTGATCGCCGTGGCGCGGATCACGAAGACCATCATATCGCCCCACCCCAAAATGAAGGAACTCCTGGAAAAGCCCTGAAGGGCCGGACTCCTGCCATAACCTCCTACCTCTCCCCTCCCCCCTTCCACGGGGGGAGGGGAACAACATTTCTCATCCGAACGAACGCAGAAACCGCGCCGGACCATTGACAGGACGGGGCCGCCGGCATAAAATCCCCAGGATGTCTGCCAGCCCCATCATTCCACTCCCCATCGCGGGGAATGGAAAGGGGCGAATCCCATGAGGCCGAAAGCCGATGCCCCCTCATCCCCTCACACGACTGAGAGGCCAGATCGAACGCGTGACCTATTCCGACGAGGAAAGCGGATTCGTCGTCGCCAGGGTCAGGGTTCCCGGCCGGCGCGACCCGGTCACGGTCATCGGGACCATGGCCAGTCCCGCGCCGGGGGAAACCATCGAGATGGAAGGGGAATGGGGGAACCATCGGAAATACGGGGAACAGTTCCGGATCGTCTCATGCCGGCGCACCGCGCCGGCCACGGTTCAGGGAATCGAAAAATACCTCGGCTCCGGCCTGATCCGGGGGATCGGGCCCGTGATGGCCCGCCGCATCGTCGAAATGTTCGGAAAGGACACCCTGGACATCATCGAGAACGAACCGGGCCGCCTCGCCGGCGTCGAGGGCATCGGCGGGAAGCGGATCGAAGGAATCAAAAAGGCGTGGGCGGAACAGAAGGAGATCCGGGAGATCATGATCTTTCTCCAGTCCCACGGCGTGAGCGCCGCCTTCGGTGCGAGGATCTACCGGCAGTACGGCAACGATTCGATCCGGGTCGTCCGGGAAAACCCCTATCGTCTCGCGGCGGACATTTTCGGCATCGGGTTTCTCACCGCCGACCGGATCGCCGAAAAACTCGGGTTCACCAGGGATTCAGCCCTCCGGGCGGAAGCGGGCATTCTTCACGTCCTCCACGAGCTGGCCGGCGAAGGTCACGTGTACTGCCCCCGGGAACATCTGATCGAAAGCTGCGGGAAGATCCTCCAGGTCGACGGCGAGGTCGTCGTCCGCGCGCTCGGGGCCGCCGCGGCGGAAGGGACCGTGGTCATCGAGGACCTGGGCGGGGATGCGGCCGGGGAGGAGGAAAACCGGGCCGTGTACCTGGCGGGGTATCATGACGCGGAAACCGGGATCGCCGCCCGCCTCCGGGAACTCCTCGGGGCCCCCCGGACCCTCCGGAAGATCGACGGCGAAAGGGCCGTGCCCTGGATCCAGGAAAAGCTCGCCATCGCACTGGCGGAAAAGCAGATCGAAGCCGTCCGGACCGCGGCGGAAAGCAAGGTGATGGTCCTCACCGGAGGACCGGGAACGGGAAAGACGACGATTCTTCTCGGGGTCCTGAAAATGTTCTCCGCCGCCGGCGCCGGCATTCACCTCGCCGCCCCCACCGGCAGGGCCGCGAAGCGGATGGGCGAAGCGACGGGACGGGAGGCGAAGACGATCCACCGTCTGCTGGAGTACAACGTCAGGAAGGGGGGCTTTCAGAAAAACGAGGAGTCCCCCCTGGACTGCGACCTCCTCATCGTGGACGAGGCCTCCATGATCGACACCCTTCTCATGCACCACCTGCTCAAGGCCCTTCCCCGGAATAGTTCGCTCCTTCTGGTCGGCGATGTGAACCAGCTGCCCTCCGTGGGGGCCGGGAACGTTCTCCGGGACATCATCGACTCCCGGGTCGCCCCCGTCGTCCGGCTCGAGGAGATCTTCCGGCAGGCCAGGGAAAGCGCCATTGTCGTCAACGCCCACCGGATCAACGGGGGGCTTCTGCCGGAGCCTGCCCCCCCGGGGGACAAGACGACGGAGGATTTCTATTTCATCGAGCAGGGGGAACCGGAAAAAGTCCTGGAACTGGTGATCACCCTCGTCCGGGACAGGATCCCGAAACGGTTCGGCTTCGACCCCATGAACGACATCCAGGTGCTCACGCCCATGCACAAGGGGACCGTCGGCGCCGCCAGCCTGAACGCCGCCCTCCAGGACGCCCTCAACCCGGGGGGCGCGGAGATTCTCCGGGGAGGCCGGCGGTTCCGGGCGAACGACCGGGTCATGCAGACCGTGAACAATTACGAAAAGGAGGTCTACAACGGCGACATCGGGAGGATCGCCTCCATCGACGAGGAGGCCGGCGAGGTCGCCGTGATCTTCGACGGCAGGGAAATCCGATACGATTTCAGCGATCTGGACGAACTCATCCTCGCCTACGCCGTGTCCGTCCACAAGTCACAGGGATCGGAATACCCCGCGGTCGTCCTGCCCGTCCTCACCCAGCACTATGTCCTTCTCCAGAGGAACCTGCTCTACACCGGGGTGACCCGGGGGAAAAGGCTCGTCGTCGTCGTGGGGACGCGGAGGGCCCTGGCGATCGCCGTCAGGAACGACAGGACGAAGAGGCGGTTCACCCTGCTGCGGCAGCGGCTGGAGGCGCCGGATCCCTCGTCCCCGGGCGCAGGTGCGAACCGTCCCGCCGGTTGATTCCGAAGGACCGGAGGCGGTCTTCCAGGGAGTCGAAGAGGGAAGCCTCCGGGGGAAGGGCGGGAACGGGAAGGGACCACAGGCTCCTTCCGACGGAGTCGCAGCCCTTGACAATCGATGTTCTGTATTTTCTCAAGGGAGGGGGCGTGTAGAGAAACGGGTGCTACTGGATCTGTTTCAGTTTTTTCAGGAGATCCCGGGCCTTTTCCATGTCCCTTTTTGCATCCGGGTGCTCGGGGTTCAGGGCGAGGGTCTCCTGCCACTCGGCAATCGCCTGGTCCATTTTTTCGTTGATGAAGTACTTCACTCCGTTCCGGTAGTGGGTTTCCGCTTCCGAGACCATTCGTTTGAGGAAAGACGAGGCCTCGGCGTTGCCCGCATCCTCCTTCAGGATCGCGGCGAAACAGGTGCGGGCCTCGGAATATTTCCCGTCGTTGTAGAGGCAGGTCGCCTTCAGCAGGAGGTCGTCGTATTCGTCCTCCTGGCTGATCGATTCACGCTCCCCCGGCGGAACCTCGGAAGCCTCCTCGACAAGGGGGGCCACCTCGAGCCTCGGCAGTTTCAGGACCGTTCCCGGCTTCACCGGCCCGTCCTTGGGAAGGTCGTTGAAGTATCGGATCATGACGGCGCTCGCTCCGTCCTTGTAGACTGTCGCGGCGATGCTCTCCGCGGTGTCTCCCGGCTTGACGGTATACGTCTCGAAGTGCTCCTCCCGGGAGATTTCCCGGATATGACGGAGGGCCCCCTCGTGGGCCGGATCGTAGGCCAGCGTGAGCAGGAACTCCTTTTTCGCCTTTTCCGGGGCGGCCTGCCTGAGAAAGTCCTCGCCCCTCCTGTAATGGAGCTTCGCCTGCAGGAGAATCGACTTCTCGAGCTGGCCGATTTTCCTCACCGCCCCCTTGTCCCCGGGTTTGAAGGCGGCGACGATCTTCCACTGGGCAAGGGCCTCGCGGAGTTCCCCCTTCTTCTCGAAGTCCGCGGCCCGGGCGGCGAATGTGTCCGGAAAGGACTGGAACTCGTCCACCGTGTCCGTCTTGACCTGAAGGCCCACGCAGCTGCTGAGAAGAATCGTAAGAAGAATCAGTCCCGGAACGACCGTGCGTTTTCTCATGTCACCCTACCTCATGGCTTTGTTGCTGAATGTGACCAGGTTCTTCTCGAATTTCTTCAGATCGTATTCCCCGTAGATTGCAGAACGGCCGATCCGGTAAGGGTTCGCAAAGAAGGGGTTGCTCCCCCGCTTGACCGTGAAGGCCCCTTCGAAATCCATTTTCTCCAGGAAGGCGATGACCAGGGATCCCGTATCTCCATACGGGTAGGCCAGGAAACGCATGTCCTTCTTCAGCCCGAACCGCTCATATTCCTTCGAGCAGGCCAGTTCATCCTGGAGCTTTGAGAATTGCTCCTTCGCCGGGACATCTCCTTCCCCATCGGTCAGGTTGCAGTGGGTCGCCGTGTGGAACTGGATGTCCAACCCCCCGTTTTTGAGCTGTTTCACCTGCTCCCAGTTGAGGGTATTGCTTTTCGCGTTCCGGATCATGTCGGTGCAGATGAACAGCGTCGCCGGATACCCGTATTTCTTCAGGATGGGAAAGGCGATGTCCAGGGTGGAACGCCATCCGTCATCGATGGTGATGACCACCGATTTCCGGGGAATGGGCGCCCGGTACTGGATGAAATCGAACAACCGGTTCAACGAGATGACCGTGTACCCCTTCTCCTTCAGGAATCGCATCTGGGCCTCGAAGTTGTCCCGGGTCACCGTCATCTTGTTCGATTCGTTCACGGCAAAATTGTGATAGCACAGGACGGGAACGGTCTGGTACCCTCTTGGCGTAACGCCGCCCGGGGGAGGCGGGGTAAGGGGGATAATGAGCTGCTGCCCAGGTTTCACCTCGGTGATCCCGTTGAAGTCCCCGATGACCCAGCCCTTGGAGGGGTCCTTCAGATATTTTGCCGCCAGGGTGGAAAGGGTTTCCCGGTCTCCGGGGATGACCGCCACGAAATCGGGGAAGGATTTGTCCTTCGTGGGAATCCCCGCGCACCCTCCCAACAGGAAAAGCAAAAGGAGAATCCCCGCCTGGAGGGTTCCCCTTTTCCCGGTAAAACAATTCTTCACTGTTTCTCTTCCTCCTTGCTCTCCGTCAATCCAATCACCCGGTAGGCCTCGACTTCCCGGGATTTGCCCTTGATCTTCTGGGGCGGGAGGACCTCGGCGCGGACGATTTCCCTCACCTGTTCATAAACGGGGCGGCTCACGATGATCTCTCCCGGAGCGGCCAGGTGATTCAGCCGCGACGCCAGGTTCACGCTGTCCCCGATGATGGAGTACTCCATCTTGACCTGGGAGCCGAGGTTTCCCGCGACGACGACCCCCGAATTGATGCCGATGCCCACTCTGCCCAGGAGCGCCCGTTCCTTGGCTGCCCCTTCCCGGAACCGCGCCTGCATTTCCACGCAGGCACGGACGGCCCGCTCCCCGTGGTCCGTCACCACCGCGGGCACGCCGAAAACGCCCAGAACGGCGTCGCCGATGAACTTGTCCACGTATCCGCCGTACTCGAGGATGCACCGGGTGGCGATGGAGAAATACTCGTTCAGGTCTTCCACGATCTTTTCCGGTTCCGTCGATTCGGAGTAGGCGGTGAATCCCCGGATGTCGGTGAACAGGATGGTCGCTTCGGACCGGATGCCTTTGAGCCATTGCTTTTCCGGGTCCTCGAGGATCAGCTTCAGGATCTCCGGGCTCACGTACCGGCCGAAGGTTTCCTGGAGAAGAGACTTCATCTTCAATTCGTCGGACATGTGGTTGAACGAATCGGCGAGGGTTCCCAGTTCGTCCTTCCTTTTCATGGCCACGTGGAAGCCGACGTTCCCCCGGGCGATCTGCCGGGTGGCGGTGACGAGCTTCTCGAGGGGGCGGGACAAGGTGAACCCGAAGAACACGGCGAACGCGATCCCGAAGAGGGTGATGACCAGCCCGAGGAACAGGATGAACATCCGCTCCCGGTGGATCTGCTGCCGGATGAACTCGATGGAGATCCCCACGTGGGCTTCCCCGAGTCTTTTTTCTCCGAAGGTGATGGCCCTGGAGAGGTTCAGGACCGGGATATTCGAAGCCGTCCGGTAGGTGAAGTATTCGATCTCCCCTTCCTTTTTCGTTCCCCCTTCCATCCCTTCGAAAGGTTTGAATTCACTTCCGATCTTCTGAATATCCGAGTGGGCCCTGATCTTTCCGTCGCTGCCCACGATAAAGGCGTACAACAGCCCTTCCACGGACTTCGCTTCCTTGACGATGGCGTTCAGTTCCAGGATGTTGTCGTCCAGAAGGGGAACCTTGGCGTTGCTCGTGAAGTAGGCGAGGCTGACCTTGCCCGTTTTGACGGTCTCCTGGTAGAGTGCCTCCTGCTGTCTCTGGAGCACGAAAAAACTCACGATCATCAGGGTCACGCTGATCAGGAGGACAAAGGCGACGGTCAGTTTCAGCTTGATGGGAACGCGAAGCTGGACGGCCCGGGTGCGGAGCTTGGCCACCTTGGCGCGGAGGTTTCCGGCCCCGTGGTGGCGGAGCTTGTAAATCCTTTCGTCGAGCGCTTCCGCCTCGATGCCGAAATAACGGTTCACCGCGGAAAGGACTTCCCCTTCCGAGGCGATCCCCATGGAAAGGACCTCCCGGCACAACGCGAGAACGGAATCCCGGCGGGCGGTAAAGGCCCGTCCCTTTTCCACGATCCGCCGCGCGTCCTCTTCGTCCAGAATCCCCTCTTTCTGAAGAAAGGCGACGAACGCGTGGAACTCCTTCTCGCCTTTCCCATGGAACCGGAATGAAGACCCGCGGACTTTCCCAAGGATGGACTTCCAGAACGACACCCGTTTCCCCCTGTCATGAATGCCCCGGAGTGCTCCGAATGTATTCTTACCTTGATAGAAAGTCAAGGCATTTGACGGCACTGTTGATGAAAAACGTGTCATGGAACCGTTGACACCGGGGGGGCCTCGAAGTAGAATCGGAAAATTGCCGGCCCCCCACCCTTGACGGGGATGCCTGGATAAAGGAGGGAACATGAACATCAAAGCGTCGGGAAGAAAAAAATTCTTGCGGATTCTCACAGTTGCAGCGGCCCTTGTAACGGCCCTGGCTTTCTGCGGCCCCGCCGTGGCGACGGAGGGCGGCGGAGGGGCTTACCCGAACGGTGCGGAGGACTTCATGACCGGGGCCCTTCCGCCTCCCGGGACGTACTTCCTGAACTACCTGACCTGGTACCATGCGACGGAGTTCAAGGACGGTGACGGGAACGAGATGATCCCCGATTTCAGCCTCGACGCGGTGGCCAACGTGTTCCGCCTGGTTCACGTGACGCCCTGCGAGATCCTCGGCGCCAACTGGGCGATCCACGCCTTCGTTCCCGTCGTCTACATGGACGTCGATTTCCCCGCCACGGGGGACAACCGCTGGGGGGTGGGCGACGTCATCATCGATCCCTTCATCCTGGGCTGGCACTCGAAAAACTTTCACGTCACCGCCGGACTGGACATCTATGTTCCCGTGGGATCGTACGATGAAAAACACCTGGCGAACCCGGGCAGGAACTACTGGACCTTCGAACCGGTCGTGGCAGCCACGTTCCGGTCCGACTCGGGCTTCGAAATCTCCGGAAAATTCATGTACGACTTCAATCTCAAAAACTCCGACACCAATTACCGGTCGGGGCAGGAATTCCATTTCGACTACGTTGTGGGCTACCATCTGGGGAACTGGGCGTTCGGCGCGGGGGGGTACGTCTATCACCAGACCACCGACGACGAGGCGGACGGCGTTTCCGTGGGCACGGACGGGTTCCAGGGGCGGGTCTACAGCGTCGGGCCCGTGCTGAGCTACGGCTTCCGGAACATGAGTTTCACCCTGAAATGGCAGTCCGAATTCAAGGCGGAAAACAAGCCGGAGGGGGACAAGTTCTGGTTTAAATTCCTCTACGCCTTCTGACGGAACGCCGGTCCCGGCTCCCGCTCACGGCGGGATCCGGCGGCCGGTCAGCGACGGGACGGGGGGACGGGCGGATCCGGGGCCCGTCCCTGGCCCTCGGAACCCGCATCGGGCGGTCGTTTCATGACAGGCCGACAAAAATTCAAAAACACGCTGCGAAGCCGTCATTTCCCTGCGGGCGGGCCCTTCAACGTCCATTTCCCCTCAGAAGAGAACGGGACGGTCCGGGACGGCGTCGCCCCCCCGGCGAGGCGGAGCCTGCCCTTGAGCCGGTAATCCAGTTCCGCCTTTTCCTGGAGCCCCATGACCCTCCTGAACAGGCTCACATGGGAGGAATAAAGGGGAACCTGAAGGACTTCCGTCCCGAATGGGGGGATGTTCACGTCGACGGCATGAACGCCCGCCGCGAAGGGTTCGCCGTTCAGATCGATCTCGCAGTCGACCCCCCGGACATGGAGGGCCCCGTCGTTGGGGTTCATCACACGGAGCGTGATCCGGTAGGAGGTCTCCATCAGCGTCACGTTCGTGACGGCCATGTCAACGAGGCCCACCCTCGGAGGGTCGGGAAGCGGCACCCCTCCCGCGCAACCCGCGGGGAGAACGGCCGCAAGGACGAGCAACAGATAATACCTCCCCCTTGTTTTCATCGCGGTCTCCTTTCTCCGGACACCGTTTTCACGTTACTTCCCCATCAGATCCTTCAGCAGCGTCTTTGCAGGCTCCTCGATGTTCTTCACCCCTTCCTTCTCGAGGAACTCCTTCACCGGTTTCGTTTCCAGGAGCCCTTTATCGATTTCCTGCTTGAGGATCGACTTCAGGTCGGGCATGAAAACGGGCTTCTCGAAGGTGCCCGAGATCAGGACGGGCACCATGATTCCGGAACGGGCGGTCTCGTCGCCCTGCCCCTTGATGGTCGCCACGGCCTTGGGAACGACCCGGAAATCCAGGGTCCTTCCCGCGAGATCCGCCTTTCCCGATGCCTCCAGCCGGAGAAAGGGGGATTTCATGGAGGCCTTGGGAATGGTCACGACTCCTTTCGAAACCGTAAAAGGGACGTCAAGTTCCGCAAAGTCCGTCCGGGGACGGGGCCCGCCCGGGGCTTCCATGCCGAAGGCGGCTTTCACGTTTCTCGCCATGGAGGCGAGGTCGATTCCCTTGACGGCGCCGTCTTTGAACTTCACATCCCCGCCGCCTTCCAGGGACTTGAGAATCGCCTCCGGCGCGTCCCCCCTCGCGGAAATCTTCAGCTCGGCCGCCGCGACCCCTTCCAGAAAGTCCTTTTTCAGAACGTCGCTCAGGAGGGGGCCGGCCTGGACGCCCTTCAGGGAGAAAGATCCCGTCGCGGCGGGAACCTTCCCCCGGAGGTCGATGGTCTTCCAGCCCGATCCGGTGCCCCCGTAAAGGCGCATCTGAACCGGCTTGATCGTGAAGACGCCGTCCCTTCCGCTGATTCCGACCTGCAGGCCCTCGATCCCGGCGTTCATGATCTTGTACGCGTCGACCTTCAGCCACCCCTCCACGACGAGACGGCGCAGGGGCCCGTAATCGATTTCGGTCTTCCCGGAAGACGGCGCTTTCCCAACCTCCGGCGGTACCTCTTTCGAACGGGGCGGCAGGTACCGGTCCAGGTCGATCTTGTTCACGTGAATGTCGAAGGCGATGTCGGGCCGCGAGAATTCCTTCGCCTTGACGAAGAAGTCCACCGCCGTGTCGTCCAGCTGCAGTTTCCCTTCCGACACCGAAACGTCCGCCTTTCCGCCGGCGATCCGCGCGGCAAGGGCGAGTTTTCCGAAGGCGGCGGGGTCCGCCGTCGCCACGGGAAAGGGTTTTCCAAGGACGCCGGCCAGCTTCCGCGGGGAAAAAGCATCCACGGACACGGAAAAATCGATCCGCGGGTCGGCGGCGGGGTCCGTCAGGCGGCCTTTCACCCGGACGGTGACCTCGTCGAGAGCGGCAACGACGAAATCGAGGGGCACATCCCCCCTTCCCGGTCTCGGACCGAGCGGTCCGGCGGTTCCTTTCACGGAAACGGGCCTGCCGTCCCACCGTCCGGAGAGGCTGATTCCAACGGGTTTGTTCAGTGAAATGTCTTCGAGTACAAGGTCAAGGGCCGTGATTTCCGTCTTCCCCCCACGGCCGTCCATCCAGAGAACCGTCCCGTTTCTGACGGCGAACTCTCCCGCCTGCAGTGTTCTGACGGGCAGGGAAAACCCCTCCGAAGGCGGGCGGGCCTCCGCCGTCTCCGGCGCCGGGGGTTTCCTCGCGGGCATTTCCCAGTTTCCGCGGCCCTGCTCGTCTCGCACGAGGACGATCCTCGGCTCGTTGAGGATGAACCGCTGGATCTCCACGTCCTTGAAAAGGAGCGGGATCAGCCGGACCCTCGCATCGAAGGATTTGATCGCCACGAATTCGCCGTCGGGGAAACCCGGCGGATTTCCCAGCCGGAGATCCGAAAAGGATATCCCAGCCCAGGGAAGAAGGGAAAAATGGAGATCGCCGCCGATGGAAAAAGGCCGCCCCGTCGCCCTGGAGACCTCTTTTTCGATCATCGGCCTGTAATGCTTCACGTCCACGAACAGCGGAACGACGAGAAGCAGAACCACCACGAGGATCACAACGGCGATCCCCGCCAGCGCCACCCGTTTGAGGACCTTTTTCATGGGAACCCTCCTTGTGCCTCAGCGATCGGCCGGGACGAACCCGTCCCGTCCGTCCGAAGGGTGTCATAAAAAGTACTTTAGTCCGATTTCTTTTTTATTTCCAGCGGTAAAGAAGAGAGCCGGCGGGAACGTCCGACAGCGTAAGTGGAAGGCGGGCATCGCCTGCAGGCGCCCGATAAAAAAAAGGGGCATCCCCCGGTTGTCCGGAGGTGCCCCTTTTCGGGTTCAATCGAATCAGACGGCCTTTACGTTCGCCGCTGCGGGACCTTTCTTCCCGTCCACGACGTCGAAAGACACGCGCTGGTTTTCGTGCAAAACCTTGAATCCGTCACCCTGGATGGAGCTGTAATGAACAAACACATCCTTGCCGTCATCGCCGGTGATAAAGCCGAAGCCCTTTGCCTCGTTGAACCACTTGACCGTACCTTGCTGCATTCCGGTACCCCTTTTCTGCTTTTTTCTAAAGATGGAGCCTTTACAAACAGGAGTGTACGAAATGCCGAAAATCAAATGGTTTTCTTCGTACTTCGGGTTGTTTGCATCCAATCTTTACTGTGCGCCCCCGGCTTCCTGCCGTGACTGCACTTTTCAGGTTGCGGACTATACACCTTTTTTCCCAGTAGTCAAGCTTTTTTTCCGGCACCGTCACTTCGGCGATCCGACGAACGAGATTCTCCTCAGCATGGTGTCCACCGGGATCTGCTGGCGCACCCAATGGAAACCGCCGTTGTCGGTGAAAAGGACTTCCCCGAAGGGCCGGCTGGCGGTGAAGGAAACTCCCGTCACCCAGAGGGTGTCCTCGTCCGTGGCGCTCACGCAGATCAGATGGTAGCCGTCTCCCACGGACGGAGGAATCTTGAATTCACTGAAGGTCGTTCCGCCGTCCACGGTCCGGGACATGACGTCGTGGTCCACGGCGATCCAGGCGCTCAGGCTGTCGAAGGCGCACACGCCGTTGACGTGCGGCCCGGCATTGGGCACGGAGGTTTTCAGGACCCGCCAGGACATGCCGCCGTCCGTCGTCTTCAGGATCGTCTCGTCGATTCCCACCGCCCAGGCGTTCATGCCGTCGGGGGCGCTGATGTCGATGAGGCCTGCCGCCATGACCGTGCCGGCCGTTCCCTGCCGTGTCCAGTGGGCACCCCCGTCCGTTGTCCTGTAAATCACGGCATATCCCCCATCGTCGTCCCCGACGATCCAGGCATTCAGGCTGTCCAGGGCGGCAATCACGTACAGGGTGGCCGGCGTCAACACGCCCGGCGCGGACTGGACGTCCCAGTGCCGCCCGCCGTCGACCGTCCGGAGAATCGTCCCCTCCTGACCGCAGGCCCAGGCCGTTTCCCCGTCCACGACACCGATCCCGCAAAGGTCCACCGCCGGGATCGTGGCGTCGTTTCCCTGGCGGTACCAGGTCTCCCCGCCGTCCCAGGTTCTCAGGATCGTCCCGTATCCGTCGCTCTTGCAGCCCGCCGCCCAGGCATTCAGGGAGTCCATGGCCCGGATGTCCGAAAGGTCCGCGTCGGGAACCGAGCCCGGCCCGCCCTGGCGTTCCCAGGTCACCCCGCCGTCTACGGTGTGGAGGATCACCCCGTATCCGTCCCCCAGGGAGGAACCGACGACCCAGCCGATTCCCCCGGAGGCCCCGTCGGAGTCGGAACCGGAACAGCCCGCCAGAAAGGCGGCCAGTAGAAGGGCCGCGCCGATCCCCGAAAACCATCTGTATTTCCCGTTCACTCCCCAATCCCTCCTTTCGGATTCATCGCTCCCGAAACATGACGGCTTCGTAAAAAGCCCATATGCTGCGTTGCCCTTCTTCCCTCGTCCCTGCGGCATACCCTAAGTACGCCTCAGTCCTCGGGATTCGGGCGCCTTGCCTATGGAGCTTTTTCCTTTGCCGTTCGAAAAAGTGTTGAATTGACCTTTTTACGAGTTCGTCAAACATTCGTGAAACAACGGCGGAAGACGGCGTCACGATACCCCAATCGGGAGGGAACATCAACGGGATAATCCGCACGCGTCCCCGCATGTTCCTTCCCGGTCTCCGTTCCCGGGGAGGAAGGCCCCGATTTACCCATCACCGGATCTTTCCGCCCCCTTCCCTTTCTGGTATACTCGGACGGCGACGGCTTTGTAAAAGCCCATATGCTGTGTTGCCCTTCTTCCCTCGACCCTTTGGCGTACCATCAGTACGCCTCATTCCTCGGGATTCGGGCGCCTTGCCTATGGAGCTTTTTCCTTTGCCGTTCGAAAAAGTGTTGAATTGACCTTTTTACGACTTCATCAAACGATGCCGCAGCGGGAATTCCCGCACAACGCTCACGGGAGGACCGTCCCTGGTGATTCTCTATTACGACTGCTTCGCCGGAATCAGCGGCGACATGAACCTGGGAGCGCTTCTCGACCTCGGGGTCGACGCTTCCTTTCTTCTCGAGAACCTGAAACGGCTGCCCCTTCCGGACGTCGAAATCGCGGTTTTGAAGGATTCCCGGAGGGGCGTTTCGGGGACCCGCTTCCGCACCGGGAGGACGGAGCACCCGGAACCGCCGAGATCCTACGGGGACATCCGCGACCTCATCGAAGGGGCCCCCCTGCCCGATCCGGTCCGGCAAAGAAGCCTGAGGATCTTCCGCCGCATGGCGGAGGCGGAGGCGAAGATTCACGGCACGGCGGTGGAGGCGGTTCATTTTCACGAGGTCGGAGCGGCGGATGCGATCATCGACGTCGTCGGCCACGCCCTGTGCATGGAGTGCCTGGGGGTAGACGCGGTCGCTTCCTCCCCGCCGGAACTCGGCGGGGGCTTCGTTTCGGGCCGCCACGGCATCCTGCCGGTCCCGGCGCCGGCGACCCTGGAAATCCTTTCCGGAATACCGGTCAGGATCGGCGGCGTAAACCACGAGGCCACCACGCCGACCGGCGCCGCCATCCTGGCGGAATCGGCGGACCTCTTTTCGAGCCGCATTTCCATCCGTCCGGAGAAAATCGGTTACGGCATCGGGACACGGGACCCGGAGGTCCCGAACGTGCTTCGGGCCGTCCTCGGGGAACCGGCCGGCGAAGATTCCCTGCCCCGAAGGGAATACCGGACGATCGTAACGGAATGCACCATCGACGACATGAACCCCGAATTCTACGAGCACATCCTGCAACGGCTCCTGAAGGCGGGGGCGGCGGACGCATTCCTGACGCCGGTGATCATGAAGAAGTCCCGTCCCGGCACGAACGTCACCGTTCTTTCCGATCCCGGTTCGGCGAAGGCCGTGGAGGACATCCTTCTCGAGGAAACGACCACCCTCGGCATCCGGAGGCACCCGGTGGAAAGAAGCACGCTCCACCGGGAAACGGAAACCCTCCACACGAAATACGGTCCCGTCCGGGTGAAGCACGCCATCCGGGACGGAAGGAAGATCCGGACGAAACCGGAATTCGACGACTGCCGGAAGCTGGCCGACGAATGCGGGGTCTCGCTCTGGGAGATCCTCCGGAGCATCGGCGGGGAGGATCGGAACAGGTGAAAGCGGTCCCATCCGCCGGGAAAGGCCCTTACGGGCGTCTCGTCGCAGCCATCGGGAGCATCGGCCCCTGCGCCGTGGCCTTTTCGGGCGGCGCCGACAGCACATTGCTCCTTCGTGCCGCGGGGAAGGCCCTGGGCGGCAACCTGCTCGCCCTGACGGTCGCTTTTCCGTACACCCTTTCCCGCGACCTGGGAGCGGCGAAACGGACGGCCCTGGATCTCGGCGTCCGGCACAGGGTGCTTTCCCTTCCCCTTGCCGGCGGCATGGGAAGGAACCCGGAGAACCGCTGCTACCTCTGCAAGCGCAGGATGATGGAAGCAATCGCGGACGCCGCCCGTTCGGAGGGGTTCGCGACGGTGATCGAGGGCACGAACCGGGACGACGAAACGACCGGCCGGCCGGGCCTGAAGGCGCTGGAGGAACTGGGGATCCGAAGTCCGCTCCGCGAGAGCGCCATCGGAAAGACCGACGTCAGACGATCCCTGTCCCGAACGGGGGGAATCGACGGAATCCGGCAGTCCGACTCCTGCCTGCTGACCCGGATTCCCTTCCACTCGGAGGTCGACCCGGGGAAGCTGAAACGGATCGAAGCCGCGGAGGACCTCCTTCTCGTTCTGGGGTTCAGGGACGTGCGGGTGCGGGACCGCGGGGGGATCGCCGTCATCGAAGTCCGCAGGGCGGACCGGCAACGATTTTTCCGGGAAGAAACAGGGGATTTCGTGATAAAAGAATTGAATGCGCTCGGACTGGGCCGGGTCGCGGTGGATCTTCGGGGATACGGGGCGGACTGACCCCGAAACCTGACCCCGGATCCGGAAAAAACCACGGGCAACGATGAAGGAACAGGATCTTCGAAAACTGCTGGACGATCTTCGCCGTGACCGTCTTTCCGTCGACGAGGGCGTCGCACTGCTCAGGGACCTTCCCTTCCGGGACCTGGGATTCGCCGTGCTGGACACCCACAGGGAACTTCGGCACGGCTTTCCGGAAACGGTGTTCTGCGAGGGGAAGACGAGGGACCAGGTTGCGGGGATCTTCCGGGAACTGCTGGAACGGCACCGGAATCTCCTGGCGACGCGGGCGACGGAGGAACATTTCGAGGACGTCCGGGCCTTCTGCCCGGAAGCGGAATACAATCCCCTGGCGCGGACCCTGTCCGTCGTCCGGGAGGAAATTCCGAAGGCACCCGGTTTCATCGCCATCGTCACCGCCGGCACGTCCGATCTGCCGGTGGCGGAAGAGGCCGCCGTGACGGCGGACATGCTGGGAAACCGTGTGGTGAAGATCTACGACGTGGGCGTCGCCGGGATCCATCGCCTTCTGGACAGGCTGGAACTCCTCCGGGAGGCAAGAGTGCTCATCGTCGTCGCCGGCATGGAGGGCGCCCTCCCGAGCGTCGTTGGGGGGCTGGTGGGCGTTCCCGTCATCGCCGTTCCGACCCGCATCGGATACGGGGCGAGTTTCGGCGGGATCGCCGCCCTTCTCGCCATGCTGAACAGCTGCGCCCCCGGCGTTACGGTGGTCAACATCGACAACGGCTACGGGGCCGCCTGCGCCGCCAGCCGGATCAACCGCCTGCCGGCGGCCGTGCAGGGAAAGGGGCCGGACCCCGGACCGGAGCATCGGAGGGAGTAACCGTTGGAATGAAAAAAAGACTTCTTGTTGTAGTCCTCATCCTTCTCGGGGCCGCCGCGGCATGGCAGATCTTCCAGAGGATATCCCCCTCCCCGGCGAAATCCCCCGCCGGGAGAGGAACCGCCATCGCCGTGGAAACGGCCCCGGTCACCACCGGACCCATCACGGAGGAGGGCATTTTCACCGGCACGCTCCTGCCGGAATCCCAGTACACCGTCGCTCCCAAAGTGGCAGGGAAACTCGAGAAAATCCTCGTGAACATCGGCGACCGGGTGACCCGGAATCAGCTCATCGCCCTCCAGGACGACGCGGAATACCTCCAGCAGGTGGACCAGGCAAAGGCCGAGCTGGATGTTGCCGTGGCGAACGTGGAGGAGAACCGGAGCGCCCTCAGCCTGGCGGAGAGGGAATTCGAACGGGCCCGGGCCCTCCGCGAAAAGAAAATCGTATCCGAATCGGAACTCGATGCCGCGGAGGCCCAGTTCAAGGCGGCACTGGCCAAGCGGAAGGTGGCGGAAGCCCAGGTGGCCCAGAAGGAGGCGGCCCTCAAGGCGGCCGAAGTCCGTCTGGGATACACCCGGATCCGGGCCGTCTGGGACGGCGGGCCGGACACCCGTGTCGTGGGGGAACGTTTCGTCGACGGCGGGACCATGCTGGCCGCCAACACGCCCGTCGCGACGATCCTCCGGATCGATCCCCTGACAGCGGTGATTTACGTGATCGAAAGGGATTACCCGAGCATCCGGCCGGGGCAGAGCGCACTTCTTCAGACGGACGCCTATCCCGGCAGGACCTTCCCCGGCGCCATCACCCGCATCGCCCCCCTCCTGAAGGAATCGGCCCGTCAGGCGAGGGTCGAGATCACCGTGCCCAACCGGGAGGAGTTCCTGAAACCGGGAATGTTCGTCCGCGTCCGCATCGAATTCGGCCGGAGGGAAGCGGCCACCCTGGTCCCGGCGAACGCCCTGGTCCGGCGGAACAGCACCCAGGGTATCTTCCTGGCCGACAGGGAAACGGGCAAGGCCCGGTTCGTCCCCGTCACCGTGGGCATCGTCAGCGGCGACAAGGCCGAGATTCTCGATCCCGCCGTCTCCGGGCTGGTGGTCACCGTGGGACAGCATCTCCTGGAGGACGGGGCTTCCATCCTTCTTCCCGGGGATCCGGGGCAGCCGCCCCGGAAAGACGGCCCCGCCGAATACTCCTCGCCGGCCTGAACCCATGAACATTCCCCGCATCGCCGTCCATCGCCCCGTCTCCACCGTCATGATGGTCCTCATCGTCCTCATCCTGGGAGGAATCTCCCTGGCGCGCCTTCCCATCGATCTCATGCCCAACGTCACCTACCCCACCCTGACGGTCCGGACTCTGTACGAAAACGCGAGCCCCGAGGAGGTGGAGCAGCTCATCACCCGGCCCATCGAGGAAGCCATCAGCGCCGTCCCGGGAGTGGAAAGCGTTTATTCCTCCTCCTCGGAGGGGACAAGCAACGTGCGGGTGACCTTTTCCTGGGGCACCGACCTGGACACGGCATCCAACGACATCCGGGACCGCCTCGACCGGGCGATTTCCAGGCTTCCCGAGGACGCGGAACGCCCCACCCTGTATAAATTCGACGTCGCCAACTTTCCCATCGTCATCTTCGGGGTTCACAGCAGCCTCAATCCCGTCCATCTGGCGACCTTCATCGACAAACAGGTGAAGAACCGGATGGAAAGGATTCCCGGCGTGGCGGCCATGGACGTCTGGGGCGCCTACGAACGGGAAATCCAGGTCAACATCGACGGGGAGAAGATCAAGGCCATGGACCTCTCCCTCGACCAGATTCTGGACCGGGTCGAGGAAGGCAACGTGACCCTGCCCGCGGGTTCCATCGACCGGGGCAACTTCGAGATCACCCTGCGCACGCGGGGGGAGTTCACGAGCCTGGACCAGCTCGCAAACACGGTGGTCGCCATCCGCGAGGGGGCCCCGACGCGGCTTCGTGACATCGCCCGGATCGACGACACGTGGAAAAAGATGACCCGCCTCATCACGGTGAACGGGAAACCGGGAATCCGCCTGGGAATCCGGAAGCAGTCGGGAACGAACACCGCCGAAGTGGCGGCGCGGGTCCTGAAACAGGCGGATGAAATCAACCGGGATCTCCCCCAGATCCACCTCACTCCCATCATCGACACTTCCAAGTACATCCGGAACTCCATCACCAACGTGGGGACCATGGCCCTGTACGGCGGCATCCTCGCCGTCTTCGTCCTCCTGTTCTTCCTCAGGAACGTGGTGAGCACCCTCATCATCGCCACGGCCATTCCCGTCTCCATCGTCGCCACCTTCGCCCTCATGTACTTCGGGGGATATACCCTGAACATCATGACCCTGGGAGGGCTCGCCCTGGGCATCGGGATGCTCGTGGACAACGCCATCGTGGTCCTGGAGAACATCTACCGTCACAGAGAAGCGGGGGAAGGGGCCGAAAGCGGAACCATCCGGGGCGCCGGGGAGGTGGTGGCGCCCATCGTGGCAAGCACCCTGACGACCCTGGCCGTTTTCCTCCCCCTCGTTTTCGTCCGGGGCATGTCGGGCGTCATGTTCATCCAGCTTGCCTCCGTGGTGAGCTTCGCCCTCCTGTGCGCCCTCCTGGTATCGCTCACCATCGTTCCCGTCATGTCGGCGAAATTCCTCCACCTCCGTGAAGGGGGCCCGGACCGGCGCTGGACCCGCGGTCTTTACGAATGGAGCACCCGGCTCCTCTCGGCGCTGGAAAAAGGTTACACGCGGCTTCTCCGGGCGGCCATGGCGAGGTCCGGAACGGCGATTCTCGCGGCGTTCCTTCTCCTTGCCGGAAGCCTCGCCCTGATTCCCCTCATCGGGGTGGAATTCATGCCCTCCGCCGACGAAGGGGAGGTCCAGATCAACGCCGAAATGGAAGTGGGGACCCGTCTCGATCTCCTGGCGCAGAAGTTTCGCGTCATCCAGGAAATCGTCGACCGCGAGGTTCCCGAGGCGAAAAACACGGTGACCTCCATGGGCGGATCGGGATGGCGCTCCCGGGGTTCCCACGCCGGGCAGATGCAGATCGCCCTGGTGCCCCGGTCGGAGCGGTCCCGTTCCAGCGAGGACATCGCCGCCGATCTCCGGAAGAAGCTCGCCGGGATTCCCGGGATGGTCATCCGGACCCGGGCGGGACAGGGGCTCTTCCTGTTCCGGATCTTTTCGGGTGGCGTCGAAAAGATCCAGCTCGAGGTGCGGGGATACGACCTGGAAACGGCGACGACGCTGGCGGAAACGGTCCGGAAACTCGTGGAATCCGTCGACGGCGTCACCGACGCCCAGACAAGCAGCGAATCGGGAACCCCCGAGGAAATCGTCTCCGTGGACCGGGGGAAGGCGGCGGACCTGAAGCTCACCGTTTCCCAGGTCGCCAACACCCTTCAGACCATCCTGTCGGGGACCCTGGCGGGCACCTACCGGGAGGGCGGCGACGAGTACGACATCCGGGTGAAAATCGACGGCGCCGACCGGATGGCCACCGGGGAGATCCTCGACCTGACCCTGACCGGCGCGGACGGGGAGCCGGTGGTGCTCAGGAACGTGGTCTCCGTGGAACCGCTGAAAGGTCCCGTCCAGATCGAGCGGAAGGACCAGGAGCGCGTGGTGACGATTTCCGCCAACATCACCGGAAGGGACATGGGTTCCATTCTACGGGACATCCGCGGGAAGCTCCGGTCCGTGGCGCTTCCCAAGGACTTCAGCATCGTCATCAGCGGGGACTACGAGGAACAGCAGAAGGCCTTCCGCGAACTCGTCGTCAGCCTCGTCCTCGCCCTGATCCTCGTTTACATGGTCATGGCCTCCCTCTACGAGTCGTTCCGCTATCCCATGGTGGTCATGTTCTCCGTTCCCATGGCGGCCATCGGCGTGATTCTCGCGCTGTTCCTCACGGGCAGCACCTTCAACGTCCAGTCCTTCATCGGCTGCATCCTCCTGGCGGGGATCGTGGTGAACAACGCCATCCTCCTCGTGGACCACACGAACCTGCTCCGCCGCCGCGACGGGCTGCCCCTCCGGGAAGCCATCGAGGAAGCGGGCCGGCGGCGGCTTCGCCCCATTCTCATGACCGCCACGACCACCATCCTCGCCATGCTCCCCCTCGCCTTCGGGCTCGGCGAAGGGGGCGAAGTGCAGGCCCCCATGGCGCGGACCGTCATCGGAGGCCTTGCAAGCTCGACATTCATCACCCTTTTGATCATTCCCTCGGTCTACCTTTTCTTCGACACCCGGCTGGTGAGGAGGAAGAAAGAAAATCCGCCGGAAAAGGAGCATCCCGGTCCGTCATGAACATCACCGCTTCCGGAAAAGCGTTTCTCGTTCTCCTGGCGTTCTCCTTCCTCATCGGGTCCTGTGCGGGCCCGGCGGGAACGGACCGGGAGGATTTCGTAGGTCCCAGGCCGCTGTCACCGGCCGCGGCCGCTGCCGCGGCTGCGGAAACGGCCGCGGCGAAGGAGGAGGTGCCGCCCCCCGCGCCGGCGCCGCCGCCGGAGGGCCCGCTGGCCGTCCGGGTGGAGGACGCCGTCCTCCTTGCCCTGGAAAACAACAGGTCCCTGAAAATCGAGAAGCTCTACCCGGCGATCATGAGAACCGTCGAGGACGAGGAACGGGCGGCCTTCGATCCCCTGCTTTCGGCGGGGGTCTCCAGGTTCCGGGAAAGGATCGACACTCCGGAACGGAAAGACAAGGAGTCGCTGGACAACGAGGACAGCGCGTTCCTCGGTCTGTCCGAATATCTTCCCACGGGAACGGAGATCGGCGTGAACCTTTCCACGGGCCGGTCATGGTCCGATCTTTACAGCGACGACTTTCACGGTTCGCGGATCGGTCTTTCCGTCACCCAGGCGATTCTCCGGGGGGCGGGGATCGGCTACAACCTCGCGGCGCTCCGCCAGGCCCGGACGGACACGAGGATGTCCCTCTACGAACTCCGGGGATACGCGGAAACCCTGATCGCCCAGGTGGAGGAATCCTACTGGAGCCACGCTTCCGCGGAACGGCAGATCGACATCTTCCTCGAGTCCCTGCGACTCGCGGAACAGCAGAAGTTCCAGACGGAGGAAATGATCCGGATCGGTTCCCTCGCCGAGTCGGAGCTCGCCGCCGCGGAAGCGGAGATCGCCCTCCGCCGGGAGGGCCTGATCAACGCCCGGAGCACCCTGGAAAAGAGCCGCCTCCAGCTCCTCCGGCTCCTCAACCCGCCGGGCGGCGATCTCTGGGACCGGAAGGTCACCCTTCTTTACGAACCGAAGATTCCCGACGTCACCCTCGACTGCGTGGACAGCCACGTGGATATCGCCCTCAGGATGCGGCCGGACCTGAACCAGGCCCGGCTTCAGGCCCAATGGGAAGACCTGGAAATCGTGAAGACGAAAAACGGCCTTCTCCCCAGGATGGATTTTTTCATCGACCTTGGGAAAACGGGGTACGCGGGCTCGTTCGGGAAGTCCCTCGACGATCTCGACGGCAAATCCTACGACATCCTGACGGGGTTCTCCCTCGAATACCCCCTCCTGAACCGCGAGGCCCGGGCGAAGCACCGAAGATCCCTTCTCCGGAGGGAACAGGCTGAAGAGGCCCTGTCCAACATGACCCAGCTGGTCCAGGTGGACGTCCGGTCCGCATGGGTCGAGGCGACCCGGACAAAGGAACAGATCGCGGCGACCCGGGCGACCCGGATCCTCCAGGAGGAAAAGGAACGGATCGAGACGGAAAAGTTCCGGGTGGGAAAATCGACGACCCTTCTGGTCGGCCAGGCCCAGCGGGACCTGCTGTCGAGCAGGATCTCCGAAATCCTGGCCATCACGAACCATCTGAAGGCCCTGATCGAGCTGTACCGGCTTGAGGGGTCCCTCCTCGAACGCAGGGGGATTGCGGCGCCCGGGGATGTTCCCGGCGGCGGGGGAAAAGGCCCCTGATCCGGCGGGGCATCACCGGGGGATCGATTCCTCTTCCCACCTCCGGATCGTCTCTCCCGCCGCGGCAAGCCCCATTTCATACCCTTCGTCGAGAACGGCGCGGTCGCGGCTCAGCCGGGAGACGCGGAACCGGGAAGGAGGACAGACCTCCACGACGGACACGCCCCGCGGAGGCGTTCGGATCAGCGAGACGGACCGGTTGTAACGCACCGCCCTTCCGGCGGCGGTCCTCGCCAGGGCCGGCGTTTTCCTCAGATACCACTCCATGAAACGGTCGGCCAGGCCCCGGCCCTTGACGTATTCCGGGGACCTCGAACGGAGGACCATGAGGCGGGATGCGCCCCTCCGGATCGCCTCCCCCGCGGGGAGGGCGTCGGCGATGCCGCCGTCCGCCATGGGCCTGCCGTCGATCACGGGGAACCCCCGGTACAGGAGCGGCATGGCGCTGGACGCCTTGAGAACGTCTTCGAGATTGTCCGGCCGGGTTTCCTCGTAGACCGCTCTTCCCGAGGCCACGTCGGTCATGACGGCGAAGAAGGGCTTCCCTTTCGAGTAAATGACTTTCCGGTTGAGCCGCATGTCCCGGATCGTGACCACCCACAGCCAGTCCAGGTCCATGAGATGGCCGCCCCGAAGGAACCGGGCGGGATTCACGAACTCGGGCCTCAGGGAGTGGTCCATGTAGATCCGGGCGTTCCGTCCCTCCATTTCCGCAAGGTATGCCGCGAGGTTGGACGCGCCGGACGACACGCCGATGGAAAAATCGAAGGGATTGAAACTTCGCCGGAGAAAACCGTCGAGGACCCCCGCCGAGAAAATCCCCCGGAGCGCCCCGCCCTCAACGATCAGCGCCGATTTCATCTCTCATCGAAGGGGCCCCACTCTTTCGGAACGAGGGGAAAGGTTTCCTTCACCCGGACGGGGATGCGGCGGGGCCGGCCCGACTTCGCGTCGATGAAGACCCAGTCCGTATTTCCCCTGGCAAGGAGGGTGCTGTCCGACGTTCTGAGGAAACGGTATTCACGGAACGACCTTGCCCCCTTGAATCCGGAGACCCAGGTCAGGACGGTGACGGGGTCTCCCGAAAACGCCGGCTGCAGGTATTCGATGAAATGGGAGCGAATGAACCACGTCGCTCCCGCCTCCAGAGTCGCCGCGGTGCACCCCGAATGGTCCGCATGGTCGACGGCCGCGTCCTGCATGATCCGGATGTAGGCCACGTTGTTCATGTGGCCGTTGTCGTCGATGACCTCCCCGGAAACCCTGAGCTCAAAGTGGTGTATCCCGTTCATGCTACCCGGATATCAGCGGAAACGGTGCGTGTCAAGGAGTTCCGTCGCCCCAGAGTTCCTTCAGGCGGTTGTCCCTGCCGCACCCGGAGTGGTAGAGCCCGTAACGGAGGGGGCTTTTCCGATAGAATTCCTGGTGGTATTCCTCGGCGGGATAGAAGTCCCCCGCCGGGACGATCTCCGTGTAAACGGTGCCGTCGGCTTTCCTCGAACGCTCCAGCTTCGCCTTCGATTCCTCGGCAAGCTGCCGCTGCGCTTCGTCATGATAGAAAATCGCCGTCCGGTACTGGGACCCCACGTCGCAGAACTGCCGGTCCTTCACGAAGGGATCGATGTTGTGCCAGAAGACGTCGAGCAGTTCGGCGTAGCTTATTTTCGCGGGGTCGTAACGGACCCGGACCGCCTCGGCGTGCCCCGTCGTCCCCGAGGAGACCTCCTCGTAGGAGGGGTTCTCCCTGTTCCCGCCGGTGTACCCCGCGGCGGTCGAAAGAACGCCGTCCAGCCGGTCGAAAACGTTCTGCAGGCACCAGAAGCACCCGCCGGCGAAGGTCGCCGTCGCAGGCTCGGTCTTCCCTTCGGACTTCCGGTCCGCGAAAAGGACCAGGTATTCCCCGTAACCCTCCTCCTCCAGTTTCTCCACCGGGATGAACCGGAGGGCCGCCGAATTCATGCAGTACCGCATTCCCGTCGGCGCCGGGCCGTCGGGAAACACGTGGCCGAGATGGGAGTCGCCGCGAAGGCTCCGGGCCTCCGTCCGGGGCATGTAGGGGATCTTCCGGTCCTCCCGGGTCACGATGTTGCCGGGCTCCAGGGGCCGGGTAAAACTCGGCCAGCCCGTTCCCGAATCGAACTTGTCGCGGGAACTGAACAGGGGCTCCCCGGACACCACGTCCACGTAAATGCCCTCTTTCTTGTTGTCGGCGTACTCGTTCCCGAAGGGCCGTTCCGTCGCCTCCTCCTGGGTTACGCAGTACTGCGCCGGGGTCAGCGTTTCCTTCAAGGCGGCTGCGTCCGGCTTCTTGAAATCCTTCCAGCTTCCCGGCCGGGCCTTTCCCTTCGAACCGGTGTCGCCAGCATTCGTATCCTTCATGGTTGTGCTCTCCGTTTTCATCATTTCCCCGTTCTCCCTTGCATCTGCCATGCCGTGGTCGGGAATCGCCGCAACCAGGAGCAAAAGCAGCATGCCCGCAATCGTCGCTTTTGTTTTTATCCCGGATTTCATGATTTCTTCCTTTTTCATATAATTTAATGCCTCACCGGTCGAAGTCAAACCTCCCCGTCCCCCCCGGGACGGTCACGGAATCGATGGATTTCGCCCTTGACGAAGTCGTGAAAATCCGAAATAACCCTTTTTCATACGGCAGGGACAACATACCCGGCGGCAAGGCGCCCGGATCCCGGCGACGGGAGCATCGGGACGGCGGGTCCATGGGAGGAGAAACAAAGGGCGGCGCGGGAGAGGAGATCGTATGAACTTCGGCGTTCTCGTGTTTCCGGATGTGGAGGAACTCGATTTCATCGGGCCGTGGGAATTTCTCGGCATGTGGAGAAAGTTCGCGGGAGGCCCCGGAAACTGCATGATCGCGGCCCGGTCTCTTGCACCGGTCTCCTGCGCGAAAGGACTCGTCGTCGTTCCCCATGTCTCCTTCGATGCGTGCCCTCCCCTGGACTTCCTTCTCGTTCCCGGCGGCGAGGGCACGCGCCGGGAGGTCGACAGCGAAGACCTGATCCGCTTCATCGCCGGACAGGCGAAATCCTGCAGGGCCGTGCTTTCCGTGTGCACGGGCGCCTTCCTTCTGCACCGCGCGGGTCTCCTGTCCGGGAAGAAAGCCACCACGCACTGGAATTCGCTCGATGGCCTTCGAGCCCTGGGCGGCGTCACGGTCGTCGAGGAAAGATTCGTCCGGGACGGCAGCATCTGGTCGGCGGCGGGCGTGTCGGCGGGGATGGACGCCATGCTCGCCTTCATCGAAAGCGCCGCCGGCGAAAAGGCCGCCGGGATCGTTCAGTTCGCGGCGGAATATTACCCGTCCTCGAAACGGTACGGGGACCTGCACAAGACCCCCAAGGCGCCCGCCTACGCGAGGGAATAGGCCCGCGACGCGGCCCCCGGGCCGGCGGGGTTGCGGCGGGACGGGGGCTTTCTCCGGAAAGGTTGAGGAAAAAGGATGACCACAGCCTACGTTCACGGGTACGACCCGCGGGAGAACCTTCGCCTGCAGGACCAGGCCGGCACGCTGGTCGAGCTGCTCCACTCCGACACCACGTACCCGCCGGGAAGCCGCGTTCTGGAGGCCGGATGCGGCGTCGGCGCCCAGACCCTGACGCTGGCGAAAAACAGCCCCGGGGCCTTCATCACCGCTTTCGACATTTCCGAAGCCTCCGTCGCCGAGGCCGGGAAGAACGTCGCCGCGGCCGGTCTCGGGAATGTCCGGGTGGAACGGGCGGACATTTTTCACCTGCCTTACGGTCCCGAAGCCTTTGACCACGTCTTCGTCTGTTTCCTCCTGGAGCATCTTGCGGAACCGGTGAAGGCGCTTCGACTGCTTGGAAGGCATCTCAGGCGGGGAGGGACGATCACGGTGATTGAGGGGGACCACGGCTCGACCTTCTTTCACCCGGACAGCGAAGCCGTCCACAGGGCGATCCGGTGCCAGGTCGAACTGCAGCGGAAAGCGGGCGGGAATGCCATGATCGGCCGGGAGCTGTACCCCCTCCTCACCGGGGCCGGGTACGGCGGCATCCGCGTCTCCCCCCGGATGGTCTACGTCGACGCCTCCAAACCGGGTTTCGTGGAGGGTTTCACGAAGAAAACCTTTACGGCCATGATCGAGGGGGTCCGGGAATCTTCCCTGAAGGCGGGCATGATCGAACCGGCCGATTTCGACGCCGGGATCCGGGACCTTTACCGGACGGCGGAGCCCGACGGGGTGTTCTGCTACACCTTCTTCAAGGCCGTGGGCGAGAAGCAGTGATCCTCGTGTGCCGCCGCAACCGGACCCCCGTGCCGGCCCCGTGAAACGCGCCTTTCGCAAAGCCCCCTCTCCCTTCTTTCCGATGTTGCAATCCCCTTCCGGACGGTGTACTTCCGTGGGAGAATCGATTCGGGAACGGATGCATGGACGCAAGCGACGGCAATCCCCTAAGACGGCTTTTCCGGGAAACGGCTTCCCGTCTCCGGGACGGGGGCGTCCCTTTCTGGCTGGAATACGGGACGCTTCTGGGCCTCGTCCGGGACGGCTCCCTCCTCTCCTGGGACCAGGACATCGACCTCGGCCTGTGGCGCCATGACGTCACCGACGAAGCGATCGCAGACCTCTTCGCCGGCGGCCCCTTGACCGTGCAAAGACGCCCCGAATCGGATTCTTTCTGCGTTCGACTGAAGGATTGGAGAATCCGCAGCTTCATCGATCTCAACCTCTACACGAAACGATCGGGCGTTGCGGTGGCGGTCCAGTTCTTTTCGAAACTCAGCAAAAGACAGCGTCTGATGGTCCTTGTGTGCGACTCCCTGGCGGGAAAGGAACACGGTCCCCACGGGAATCCGGTCGTCAACAGGGTCCAGCGGAGCCTTTATCTCATCCTGAAACACCTGGCCGCCCCGATGCTGCCGGAAGAACTCCGGCAAAGGATCGCACGCTACCCGGCCAGGACCCGCGACCGGTCGAAAGCCTATGCGGTCTACGAGTTTCCCTCCCGGCTCTTCGAAGACCTGGCCGGGATCGAGCTTTTCGGTTTGCCGGTAAACATCCCGAAAGACACCGTCGAATACCTGGAAAAGGCCTACGGGAAGGACTGGAGGATTCCCAGAAGATGGAAGCACTGGTCCGAAGGCGCCGCGTACGTCACGGACCGGGATCCCCGTCAGGGAGACCTTCGGCGCCGGCCTGCAGCAGGGCCGCGATGAGCCGGTCCACGTCCGCCCGGGGCCGGACCGCGAGCCGGACATACCGGTCCTTCGCGGGAACGGCCTGGGTCAGGGAATCCCGGATCATGATGCCGTGTCTTTCGTAGAGGGCTTTCCCCAGTTCCCTCGCCGGCAGGGCGCAGCTGCAAAGGATGAATCCCGCGAAGCTTTCGAAGGGTTCCAGATAAGAGACCTCCCTCAACCTCTCCATCATGTAGCGCCGGTCCTCCCGTCCCTTCCGCAGCGATTCCTCGAAATCGCCGGCATGACGGGGAAAGATTTCGATGAACCGTTCCGTCACGGCGTTGATGTTCCAGATCGGCAGCGCCCGGCGCACCGCCTCCCGGAGCGGCCGGTTCGAAGTGAGCATGTAGCCGAGCCGGAGTCCGGGGATGCCCGCCACCTTGGTGAGGCTTTTGACCACCGCCAGGTTGTCGTATTTCAGAACCATGTCCTCGCAGGAGTGTCCCGGTCCGCTCCAGTCGATGAAGGCCTCGTCGACGATGAGCCGCACGCCTCCTTCGAGGAGAAAGGCGATATCCTCCCGGGAGACGAGATCGCCCACGGGATTGTTGGGATTGCAGATGACGGCGGACGCGCTTCCCGAGCGGCGGACCGCCTCAAGAAAGCTTCCCGCGTCGAGCCGGAACCGTTTCTCCTCCGGCAGAGGAAAGACCTCGATCCTTTCCGCCGGCATTTCGAGGTACTCGTTGAAGGTGGGAACCGGGACCATCACCGGGGAAACGAGCCGCCCGAGGGCGCGGATGAGTTCCGACGAGCCGTTGGCCGCGACGAGCAGGTCTTCCCGGAACGACGGCTCGTCCTTCCACCGGGCCAGGAGGCGGGCGATCACGTGCTGGGCGGAAGGATAGTGGGTTACGAGGCGGGGCAGATCCTCCTGGAGGGTGCGCATCATCTCCGCCGGCGGGAAATAGGGATTCGTCGGGTAGTGGAAATCGAGGAAGTCGTAGCGCCAGTATCCGCCGTGGAAGCGGTGCATCTCCTCGACGCCGATTCCCGCCGGGCGCCGGCATCCGAAAAGGCGCTCGGCCCGCCTGAGATCTTCCGGGGTGTCTATTTCACACCAGCGGGCCCCGCTGGTCCGAAGGGCCTGGATGAGCCGCCCATTTCGCCCGACGATCCCCTCCATGGCAAACTCCATGGGGGCGTCTCCCCGGGAATCCGCCGTCACCCGCTCAAGCTCGGGGATGAGGGTCCCGCGGACAAAGGAAGAGGAAAAGCGGTGGAGATTCAAGGTTTTGAACTTGTCCTCCAGGACAAAGCCCCGGGACCGCCGGCTTGCGTGCCACCATCCCGTAACGAACGATTCCCCGTCGACCGCCGTGAAGGTGCCGTCGAGGTCGGGACGGTACTTTTCCACTGCCGTCACGTTTTCGCCCTTGTGGGCGAGCAGGCGGTCCAGGACCTCCTGTTCGAAGAACACGTCCCCTTCCAGGACGAGGAGGGGGTCGTCCACGGTCCCTAGGGCCCGGAGGGCCATCAGCAGGCTCGCCGCCGTGTTGGTCCGGTCGTACAGGCTGTTCTCCACGTACCGGATATCGAGCCGTCCCCGGCGGGCCCGGCCGAATTCCCGGATTCGTTCCGCCAGGTATCCCACCACCAGGACCACCTCTTTCACGGGACTTCGGTCGAGACAGTCCAGGGCATTGGCCAGGATTGCGGTGCCCGCCACCTCGGTGAGGCATTTCGGCATTCGGTCCGTAAGCGGTTTCAGCCGGTTTCCCAGACCCGCCGCCAGGATGATCGCTTTCATGGCAACCCATTCCCTTCCGTTTCAGAAGACCGCCCGGCTTCGTTCCGGCCGGTGAGAGATTCTCCGGGGCGGAACGCTGCCGCTCCTGATGCCACCCGGAAAGTACAGACTTTATAAACAAAAACGTATCGGGAGGCAAAGAAAAACATCCGGCCTGCGATCCGGCGATTCTACAAGGCATCCCGGCGGTTCCGCCCCTTCGAAACCTCCCGGAATCGATGCCGGAGACATGGCGGGCGTTTCCGTGTCCCGATCGTTTTTTCCTCCCCGATCCGTTTTCCATTGACAGGGAAAAACCTTGCGTCTTATACTTCCGCCGTCGGGAAGCGCCGTCTCATCGAAAAAGAGCCCCATCAGGAATTGTGTCGAACCTCCCGCCGGGGCGAACCCGCCGGAATGCCGGCGAATATCATCCGGAGCAGCCGCGATGGACAATGTATTTATCTTTGCCGCGAACGAGGCGGCCGGGGAAAGACCGGCCATCTCCAGGGAAGCCGTCTGCGACCTGGAAACGACGCTTCCCCTGATTTCCCACGGGCCTTTGAAAGAGGACCTGAAGCGGCTGTACCCGTACGGAACGTGCTACGTCCGGGGGATTCGGGAAGGGACGGACAATCACCTGGCGACATGGGACGCCATGGCCGCCGGGGACCTTGTTCTCGGCTGCCGGGATCGTTCCATCGTGTGGGCAACCTTCGTTTTTGCCAAAACAAACGATCCGGCACTGGCGGCGCACCTGCTGGGAGCGAATCCGGAAGGGCCGTTCGGGCTGATGTGCTTCACGGACAAACCCTATTTGGGAGAGGTTCCGATCATTCCGCAGATGGATCGATATCTCGACCGGGAATACGAGGATTTCGTCAGGTTGAATGCCGGCAAGGTCGGAAACATCCTGACCGACTACGGGTCGCTCGAAACCTTCGTCCACCTCTGCCTCCGGTACGATTTTCCTTTCAGTTTCCGCCATTCGTAGCCAAGTGAACGGAACGAAAAGGACTCTTTCCATGCGGTACACGGTTCATGAAAATTCCCGAATTCGAGTGGAAAGGCCAAGAGACCCTGCAGGCAACTAAAAGCTTGACATCAAATCTAATGCCTATTATATGACACAGAATGGTAGTGTCATATCAGTGATTCAAGGCATGAAACTCCCGCGGCGTAGGCAACCGCGGGATGAATAAAGAGTTTTTTTACACTTTCCGGGGGCGGCACAAAAGGTCCGGACGATTCACTGGGCCTTGCGTTCAATTACACCCTGACAAAGACAAGAGTTGGCGGAATGTACCAGGGAGTAGCGGTCACCGTTGAAATTTGCATTGGAACCGAGTTCAGGTGATCCAGGCGGCGGGAAAGATCTCTGCTCACCCCTTTGATTGTCCAACCGATTTCTGACAACGTTGTCGTGATGTACGTAAAAATTGCCCGGCATCAGAAAAACCTTCCCTTTCGCATCCCCGATTATCCGGCCCGGGAACCGGCCCGGAAACCCTGGATGCACAACTCCCCGGCGCACGGTGAAACTCCTTTCCCCCCTCTCTTCCAGGGCCCCGTCCGGGATATGCGAACATGGGGGCTCCAACCGTCGCCCGGCCATCCGGTGTTTCTCTGCACAAGCCCGTTTTACCGGTTTCCAAGGTTTACCGGGAATTAATAAAAACACGGAAAGGAGGGGATGAACAAAACGGAATCCATTCAAAACGTCATTTAAAAGAGTTCAGGAATGTGTGAAGGAGTCATTCGAGTTAGAATCTGCCTGACAGATTCGGAGTCGTATCAGGCCATTATAGGAGGAGGGAGAAAATGCCTCAAGAGAAAATCAAAGAACAATTTAAGATCACGATGACAACCCCTACTCAGCAGAAGCTGAGGGACAAGACGATCACCGCAAAACAGTGGGCAGACATGGTGAAACCCGGTGACTGGATCAACCGTGGCGGTCCCGGTTCCGATTCGCTTCCCACCATGGAAGCGCTGTGCCAGCGTTTTGGTGACGGTCCCGGCGATCTGAAAAACATCGAAGTCTGGAACCAGGCCATCATGCTCGGGAATAATTTCTTCGTCGATGCCGACCTCGAGGGGAAATACCACGTCCTTCATGAGGCCTTTTTGCTCCCGACTCTTCGCGGCATGCTGAAAAAGGGATACAAAGGGTTCGACTGGAAACACTGGGGATGGTCGCTCGGTATGGACTCGGAGTATGCTCGCTTCTACCGGAAAGAAAAAGCCAAACGGGCCATGGACTGGGGCGTTCAGGCATGCGCGGTGCCCGAGGGCGGTTACGTCAACGCCAGTTACGGCGTGAACAACTTCATGATCACCGCCAAGTCCTGCAAGAAGTTCGTCTGCGAAATCCGCTCGGACTATGCCTGGTGTGAAGCCGGACGGAGCATGGTTCTTCCCATCGACGAGGTCGACTACTTCGTGGAAGTCGATGTGGACAATCCGAAATACCAGTGGATGTACATCCCGGAAAAGACGATCAAACCGAAAGAGGTGGAAACGGCGATCGCCAACAACTGCCTCAAGATCATGCGGGATGGCGACTGCATCCAGGTGGGTATCGGCGGTCTTCCCACGGCCGTGGTCATCGCCCTGGCGAAGTCCAATCTGAGGCACATCGGCGTTCACAGTGAAATGATCGGCGAGTACGCCTTCACCCTGACGGAAGCGGGTGTCGCGGACAACTCGCGGAAGACCATCGACACCGGCAGGTGCGGCTGGGCGTACATCATGCCCGTCGACACGCCGCGGTACTACGAGTGGATGCACCGGAACCCGTACTTTGCCGGGTTCGACATCGGCTACACGAACAATGTCGCGACCCTTTCCCAGATCGACAACTTCGTGACGGTCAACAACTTCGCCGCCATGGACCTCAGGGGGCAGGACGCCGCCGGAAACGTCGGCGGAAGGGTCATTTCGAGTACGGGCGGCCAGTTCCAGTTCACCCTCGGAGCCTCCATGGCGAGGGGCGGACGGGCGATCATCGCTGCGACGTCGAGAGACGCGGCGGGCAGATCCCGTTTCTACCCCAAACTGCCCGGGGGAAGCGTCATCACCGTTCCCGACTGGCTGGTCACCTGGGTGTGCACGGAATACGGCATCGTCAATATCATGGGCTGCACCGATGCCGAGAAGGCCAGGAAGATCATCAGCATCGCCCACCCGGATGACCGGGAAGCGCTGGAGAAGGGCGCCGCGGAAATGGGTCTCGGATCGAAGCATTGGATGTTCAACAGCTGTCCGGACCGTCGGTTCCCCGAACCCAAGGATCTGATCAATCACAAGTATGGTTACATGGATATGACCCACGCCCCCGCCCCCATTGCCAAGATAACCGATTAAGGGACGGGAAACATTCATTCAAGAGCGAAAGGGCAAGGTTCCACCTTGCCCTTTTTCTTTTTCTCCCGATGCCTCCGGTCCCCGGGGCCGGGCCGGGACCGCATTCCTCCGGCTGGAACGGGACAGCCGGCAATCCGGGCGCGAACCGCGCATCGAATCCATGTCAAAAGCAGACCGAAATGGAGATTGCCGCGACATTCGGCGGCTGAAGGCCGCGTTGTCTCCAATCATCGGAAATCCATGAGCGGAGGCCCCGGGGGCCGGCGGTTGCCCCGGACCCGGTCCGATCCCCCCTTGCGCAGGCCTTGCCGCAATGCCGGACGCCATGTTTCAGGGCGGGTTATTTGATGATATTCTTGATCGGATCGCACCGCCTGTGGGCGGTTTCCATGAAGTGTTCCGAATTGACGATGACTCTTTCGTGCCGTCCCCGGCTGATCTGGCCGAGTTCGTCGAAGGCCGTTATATCGAACACCAGTCTTTTCCGGTCGATCTCGATGAGGGTCGCCACGACGGTGATGGTCGAGCCCAGGAACGTCGGATTGAGATAGTTGACGGAAAAGGACAGGGCGACGGTGACATACCCCGGGGGCAAAAGCGGGTCCACGAGGAGGATAGCCGCTTCTATCATGAGGCCGGTGAGCGGCGGTGTCGGAAGGAGTTCGGTGAGCGAACCGTGACCGTATGCCAGGTTGTCCGATTCGCCGATGGTTTTCTGAATGGTCCTGGAAAGCCCGGGCTTCAGGTCCGGCAGGTCCCACTGGAGGTTCAACTTGTTCATGTTTTGTCAGTCTCCCTTTCCTTTTTATTTCAGATCCGTTCCGTGCCTGTGACAAACAACCCCGAAGGACCGGCTTCCCGTTTCAGCCCCGCCGGGCGTATCGGGCAACGTCCGGTACCGCCCCGGCGCCCTATACCTTGAACATGGCCAGCAGAACGCCCGCGGCGATTGCCGAGCCGATCACCCCGGCCACATTGGGCCCCATGGCATGCATGAGGAGAAAATTGCGGGGATTTTCGCGCTGCCCCACGACCTGGGAAACCCTGGCGGCCATGGGAACGGCGGACACGCCCGCCGATCCGATCAGGGGATTCACCTTCCCCCCCGTGGCAAAATACATGATGACTCCGAAAAGGACGCCGCCTGCCGTACCGACACAGAAGGCGGCGATCCCCAGAATGAGGATCATGATGGTCTGAAAGGACAGGAAAACGGCGGCATTCGCCGTGGCCCCCACCGTAAGGCCCAGAAAAATGGTGACGATGTTTATGAGGGCGTTCTGCGACGTTTCGCTCAACCTTCTCACCACCCCCGACTCCCGGAAGAGATTGCCCAGCATGAGCATGCCCACGAGCGGCGAGGCGTCGGGAACCAGAAAGGAAACGACGACGGTCACGGCAATGGGGAAAATGATCCGTTCCTTTCTTGAGACCGGTCTCAACTGGTCCATGACGACGAGGCGCATTTTCTTCGTCGTCAGGAGCCTCATGATGGGGGGCTGAATGATGGGAACGAGGGCCATGTACGAGTATGCCGCCACGGCGACGGCGCCGAGCAGATGGGGCGCCATCCGGGAGGTCAGGAAAATGGCCGTCGGGCCGTCGGCTCCGCCGATAATGCCGATGGAGGACGCTTCCTGGACGTTGAAACCCAGGGCCATGGCCCCCATGAAGGTGCTGAAGATTCCCAACTGGGCCGCGGCGCCCAGAATCAGCGTCTTGGGATTTGCGATGAGGGGGCCGAAATCCGTCATGGCCCCTACACCGAGAAAGATGAGGGGGGGATAGATCCCCAATTTCACCCCCTGGTACAGATACCACAGGAGCCCCCCCACGGCCGTTTTCTCAGATCCCGTCGCCGGATCGATCACGGACGACGGCGGGGCCATGAGCCCCGTCCCGGGAAGGTTGGCCAGGAGCATGCCGAAAGCGATGGGAACGAGGAGCAGGGGCTCGAACCCCTTGACGATGGCCAGATACATGAGAAGGAATGAGATGCTCAGCATGAAGATCTGCTGGACGGAAGCGTTGACGAATCCGGTGCTGATCCAGAGGTCATGAAGGGTCTTGGCAAGGTTGATGTCCACGGGGACCGGCTCCTCTCAACCGATAATCACCATCACGTCTCCGGCGTTGACGGCGTCGCCTTCCTGGACCAGAATCTTCTTCACCATGCCGGCACTGCCGCAGAAGATCTCGCTTTGCATCTTCATGGCCTCCATGGACAGAATGAGGTCCCCTTCCATGACTTTCTGGCCCGTTTCGACATGGATGCCCAGGACCTTCCCCGGCAGGGGGGCCCTGATGATCTCGTCACCCTTCGACACGCCCGGAACAGCTGTCAAGGGGACCGCCTCCCGGGAAGGTCTTCCTTCAGACAGAACGCCCGCGCCGGCTTCGCCGATTTCCTCCACGGCGACCTCGTAAGTCTTTCCATTCAGATGAATGCGGAACTTTCTCATAACGGTCCTTTACATGTTTTCCGTCCCATAAAAGGGTCGTTCAGTGCTTTTCCCGATATCATCGACAGTTTGTCCAAATCGCCGGCCTTCGAAGGCCCGGCGAACCGGCCGCTCAGGATTCCCGAAGATAGGCCGTCAGGGCCGCCGCAATGACGACGGCTGTTTCCTCATCCATTTCCACCTTATCTCCCGCAGGTTCGCGGGACGCGACCACGGATGTCACGGGGGACTTCCGCCTCTTCCTCTTCTCGAGGGGCGGGGCTTCCCCTGCAAGGGCCGTGAAGTGACCGAGGACCCTTATGACCCCCATGAGGACAAGAAGGGCCAAAAGAACGGTGCCCATGCCGATGACTGATACGGTCAATCCAAATGAAATCAAATGGTTCCTCCACGAGACTGCAACCCGTTCCTCCCGTCCTTCACCATCGCCGACCGCACGGAAGGGTCCCAAAGGCCATTGAAGTGCAAGTTAGCACAGGCATTTGAAATCGACAATTATCTTCTTCGAAGGGTTCAAGCGGGTCCTTATGCCGCGTTTCCCTTGACTTTTCCCTCCCAAGGCCTATGAAAAGGCACGCCAGTTCCCGGGATTCGGGCGCACGGCCCGCGCAACTTCATTCCTTGCCGATCGAAAGCATTGTCCCTATCCCATGCAACGGGACGCGGGGCAAGCCTTTTTTTAAGGGAAATCCGGATGGGACAGGTAGGAAGAGCCGTTCCCGTTCCGGCACGGCGGGCGGACCGCCCTGCCGTTACCGCCGGAAGCGGGAATCCGGCCGTTTCAGGCTCTGAAGGACGTTTTCGGGTCCGAGATCGTTTGTTTTACATCCGGCGGAGCCGGGGAGGCGTTTGCGCCGCGGCCGGCCGGCAGCGGTCAGGAAATGCCTTCATGGGGCGCTTATGTCTCAAAGGCACAAAACGCTATTCTTTCATTCCCAGTCCGCTCAGCCACGCCGACACATCGTTCCGGGCGTTTTTCGCATTTTCCCCCCAGACGGCAAGACCGTCCGGAATGGTCGAATTCGGACAAAGCGCCGCGATATCCGCAACGCTCCCGCCCAGACCGCTTCCGGCGTGCGTGATGAACGGTATGACCGTTTTCCCGGACAGATCGTATTCCGACAAGAACGTTTTAACGGGACCGGCTATGGTACCCCACCAATTCGGCGAGCCGACGAAAACGACATCGCAGGATCCGATCCGTTCGACTTTTGTTTTCAAGGCGGGCTTGAAACCCGACCGCAGCTCTTCCCTCGCCTGTTCCACAACCTCGTTGTACGCATTGGGATAGGGCTCCACAGTCCGGAGTTCCACGATGTCGCCGCCCGCCATTTCATGAATCTGGTGCGCAATTTCACGGGTATTGCCCGTACGGGAGAAGTAGACGATCAGCACTTTTTTCCCTCCGGAACCTTTCATGGCGGCATGGCCGGGCGACAGGAACAGAAGTACGGGGGCCGCAATTCCCGCAAGCAGTCCGCCAACGGCGACTTTCATCAAATCCCGTCTGGACAGGTCCATCCCTCCTGCGTCTTTTGTTTCATTGTTCATATCGTTACCTCCGGTTTTCCGTCGTCGTCTTCGGATGCACGGAATCCGCGGCGGGCAGTTCCCCGCCGGCCGGCGGCCCGGTTTCTCAGAGATCGGTCATCTTCTCCAGTTTTTCGGGGTACCGGGCCCCCTGCACCGTGATTATCGAGGCGGCGCTTTCGATTTCTCGCAGGTCGTCGGCCGTCAGTTCCACCGCGGCCGCTCCGATATTCTCTTCCAGGCGTTCCAGCTTCCGGGTGCCCGGGATCGGAACGATCCACGGCTTTTGGGCAAGCAGCCAGGCAAGCGCGATCCGGGCAGGCGTCGCCTGCTTCCGCCCGGCGATCCCGGCAAGCAGGTCGACCAGGGCCTGATTCGCTTTCCTGGCCTCCGGCGTAAAACGGGGGACGGTGCTTCGAATGTCGGTTTTGTCGAACGTCATGTTTTCGTCGATCTTGCCCGTGAGGAACCCTCTGCCCAGGGGGCTGTACGGAACGAAGCCGATCCCGAGTTCCTCGAGGACCGGCAGTGTTTTCGCTTCGGGGCGCCTCCACCACAACGAGTATTCGCTCTGGAGCGCGGTGACCGGCTGGACCGCGTGGGCGCGACGGATCGTCTGCACCCCCGCTTCGGAGAGGCCGAAATGCCTGACCTTGCCCTCCCGAATAAGCTCCTTCACGGCCCCCGCCACGTCCTCGATGGGCACGTCCGGGTCCACGCGGTGCTGATAGAACAGGTCGATGGCATCGACCCTGAGCCGCTTGAGCGAGGCTTCGGCGACCTCCCTGATGTGCTCCGGGCGGCTCTCCAGGCCCACCCATCGAGGTCCGCCGCCGGGGTCGAGCTTGAACCCGAACTTGGTGGCGATCACCACCTGCCCGCGGAAGGGAGCGAGGGCTTCACCCACGAGTTCTTCGTTCGTGAACGGACCATAGACCTCGGCGGTGTCGAAGAAGGTAACGCCGCGCTCGACCGCTTTCCGAATCACGGAGATCATCTCCTGTTTGTCCGAGGCGGGTCCGTAGCCGAAGCTCATTCCCATGCATCCGAGCCCTACGGCCGAAACTTCCAGGCCGCTTTTGCCCAATGTACGCTTTTTCATCGTTTTCTCCTTTCACTTGCCCGAGGACCGAACCACGGCATATCGAATCCGGAGAGAATCTACCGCCGCCGGCCCGCCCGTTCGCCGAGCCACTCCAACCGGCGGTCCGCCTTTGTCCCATAATAGACGATATTCTACCTGGACGCATTCGTCGTTCTGTTGATGGTCGTATCGTACTCCTGAAAAAACAGGGGGGGGTAGACCGATTCTGCCTGATTCTTGCCTGATCGTCCAAAAGTATCCGCCCATGTGTTGTGCAACGATGGACGGTTCTGATACTATGACGAAAGTCGAGAATCAGGAGGATCTCCATGCACCGAATGGACTTAATTCCCGCACGGCAGGCCGATGACCTCAAAACGGCGCAGGCGGCGCTCGCCGAGAGGATTACCCGATGGACCACGGAAAGGGACCTGCCGGCCGCCGCGATCCCGGCCCTGACCCTTCGCCGGTGGGAAGCCCCCACGGAGCCGGCGAGCAGCATGCACGAGCCGAGCGTTTGCCTGATCGCCCAGGGGGCGAAGCAGGTGCTTCTCGGGGACGACGTATACGTCTATGACGCGCACCATTTCCTGATCACGTCCGTGGATCTTCCGGTCGTGGCACAGGTCATCGAGGCGAGCAGGGAGAAACCTTACCTGGGACTGATGCTGAAGCTCGATCAGCGGGAGATCGCGCAACTCATGGTGGACAGCAACCTGCCGTCACCCCGCACGCAGCAGGCGGGCCGGGGAATGGCCGTCAGCGCGGTTTCGTTGCCTCTGCTCAACGCTTTCCAAAGATTGATCGATCTGCTCGACGAGCCGGAGGACATCCCGATCCTTGCGCCGCTCGTCCAGCGGGAAATCCTGTACCGCCTTCTCGTGAGCGACCAGGGCCCGCGCCTGCGGCAGATCGGGGCGGCGGGAAGCCAGGGCCATCAGATCGCGCGCGCAATCGACTGGCTGAAGAGCAACTTCGCCCAGCCGCTCCGCGTCGACGATCTTGCGGCTCACGCGCGGATGAGCACCTCCAGCTTCCATCACCACTTCCGCGCACTGACGGCCATGAGCCCTCTTCAGTTCCAGAAATGGCTGCGGCTCCATGAAGCGCGGATGCTGATGCTCACGGAGCACCTGGATGTGTCGACCGCGGCGTTCCGCGTCGGCTACGAGAGCCCTTCCCAGTTCAGCCGCGAATACAGCCGCCTGTTCGGCGCGCCGCCGCTGCGCGATATCAAGGGCCTGCACCAGATCGCCGCCGGTGAAAGGGTCTAGCCTTCAGCCTCAAGTCCCTGCGATTCGTTTCCCGCATGCAACGATGGACGGAAAGGTCACCCCTCTTTAATTTCCGCGACGACTGTGGTAGTAACGGATGGGCGGTCCGCGGGCGAAGCCTGCGGTCTCCGGCCGCGTCCGAAGCAGGGGATTTCTCAAGGATCAACATACTTATCGAGAGGATGACGGCCTGTGAAAGTTATTGATTTTCACATTCACATCGCGACGAAAGAACAGGTCCTGCCCTGGGTGGTGGAGTTTTTCGAGCAGAACAATCCACACTATATGGAGAACTTCGGTGAAGGCATTACACCGGAGAGGGCCATCGCTTTTTTCAAATCGCACAACGTCGATCGGTCCGTCATCCTGGCCGAATACGCTCCCCATGCATCGGCGACGGTGACCAATGAATTCGTTTCCGAATTCAGCAATGGTCACGAAGAGCTGATTCCTTTCGGCTGTCTCGACTTTTCAGACAAAAGACCTTACGAAGAGCAGGCAAAACATGCAGTGGAAAAGCTGGGCGTAAAAGGTTTCAAGCTGCTGCCTTCCTACCAGTATTTCTACCCCGACGATCATGCGCTGTTTCCTTTCTATGAGTATGTGCAGTCTTTGGGGATGTCCATTATGTTTCACACCGGCACGTCCGCTTTTCACGGCACCCGCATCAAGTACGCGGACCCGCTGCTTCTTGATGAGGTCGCCGATGAATTTCCCGATCTCAACATCATCATGGAACACGGAGGAAGAACCTTCTGGTACGACAGGGCCGCCTGGCTCATCTCCAAATACAGGAACATGCACATCGGGATCGCCGGGATCGCCACCAGGCATCTGCCGAAATTATTCCCTCGGCTGGAGCAATACAGGGACCGCTTCATCTTTGGCAGCGACTGGCCCGGGGTGGCCGACATCAAGGGATTGATTGAAAGGGTCCTGGCGCTTCCTTACAGCGATGAAACGAAAGAAATGATCCTCCACAAGAATGCGGAGAGGCTGCTGGGGAATAAGTGATATGGAATGACACAGGTCCGGACGTCTCCAGCCTCGAGAAATCGGCGCATCTTCGGGAGGACACACCCCTGGAGAAGGCGATTTCAGGCTGACGGCATCGGCGGAAAACACCCTGCAGGCTTTCGAACGCACCCGGCCGACGATGACCTCGGCATTTCGAGCGCCGGGAATTCCCCGCCGCGCCTTGAAACAAACCCGTACACGATCGACGGAAACACACGACGGTCAAGCCTTTAATTCCGCGCTGATCTTCTGGTGAGCATCCTTTTGATGAAGAAATATATTCTTGAAATCCGGATCATCAAATACGTTGACCATTTCCTCGTACGTTCAACTCTATCAGGAAAGACGCGATAAAGATTTTTACGCTCCCATTCCAATAAATTATTTCTTTTTTTTGTTTGATTCCATTGCCGCATTTGATCGCCGTTATCCATGTATAAATCTAATTCCCTGATCCCCCCTTTTTTCCGGGCCTCATGCGGATTCAGAAAAACCACCTGATCGACGATACCCGCCACCAGCTGGTTGCGTGCATCAAAATGATTCATAAACCACCAATCGATTCCATAGCCGGAGAGGCTTCCATCATAAATATCCAAAAAGCCGGCAAGCGCATCGGATCTGAACAAAGGCCAACCCATTTCGACAAAATTAACGTACCGGAAAATATGTTCCCCCGGAAGTTGAACCATGATCTGATGACTGATTTTTCCCTTCAGTGATTGGGCGGGTGAAATAACCTTGAGATGAAACCTGTTTAAGATATCCGGAACATCGATGAAATTTCCTTTTACGGGAACCAGGTCGTCATCACAGACCCAGACGGTTTCATACGAGTGCAGCAATCCCGGTATTTTTTCGTGCATGCACTTAAGGCTGTTGAATTTTGTTCCGACGCCGGCGGCGAATATCGTTGACGCGTCACTGAGGTCTTTTGCTTTCCTCTCGTTCCCGCCATAATAAAAAACTGCAAGATCGAAATATCCGGTCAGATGCATCGAAGCGTATTTCGCAAATGTTTCACAATCGCCGGCACTGATAAATATCAAATTTCTATTTTCAGGCTTTTGAATTTTCGTGATGTTCAACGAATCCATAAGGCACCTTGAACCAGCCGCCGATCTGTACGTCTTCATTTAGAATTAAAAAAATCTTTTCCCTTTCAAAATATAAGAAGTTGCATTATCGGCTCCACAATGTAACGACCTGATCGTCTTACCGTTTTATGCATTCTCCTCCCATCGATACGGCTGACCCTTCCTTACATATTCCGTCTCGAAAAACAGTTCATATTTCCACTTGAAGGCATGCAGAAAAGTACCTGGTATTTTCCCCGATAATGGATTCCCGCAAGGTGCAATGCTTTCTAGATATTCATGGATCGCTTTTTGTTTTTTATCGACAACCCTGCTGATATCCAATCTGAATGAGTTTTTATACTGCAGAAACAAACAAAATATTTTATATATCGGCACGCGATGCCAGATCCAGACACAATAATAATACTTTTTCAGCGGTAAGTCCTCCACCGATTTTGAAACAATACCCGTCGCGGCGCCATGATCGGAAGAATTTTCATACGGATGGGGATAGAATACCGTATCCACTTTCAACGCATCGATAAGCATTTTTATGTCATGGTGCAACGCCGTATCATCTTTTACCGAAGCCAGATTTCCGTCAGGCAAGGAAAAGAAAAAGATATTGGATTTCGCCGTTCCCAACGTGTTCAACGCACTGTAACACAGATTGCGCCTTGTCTCCTTCAACAGCTCTTCGTTCATGAGGCAGCAGTCTCGATGGCCCGCCTCTCCCCGTGTCAGAAACAGTACGAACACATCTCTCTTGTCCTCGGTAAGCGCAGCCATCAATCCCCCGCATCCGAACACCTCGTCATCCGGATGCGGAGCGATGATCAATGCCCGTTTTATCGAGGAAATGTAAAAAGGTTTTGACAGCATTCCGGATAGTTGCTTGATGATCAGCTGTCTGGGAATGCGATACAAGTATTTTGAGATATATTTAATTCTCTGTATCACTGTAACATTATGCAATGTTGAAGAGTGAATTTCCATTCCAGGAACCGCCGGCAGCGAAACATGAAACGGCCGTGACTTTTTAAAGCACACCTTCCTGAAGTCCGCAAAAAGAAGGCCTCGACAAAAAATTCATGATTTTTATCCGTTATCATTTTTTATTATCTTAGGAAAAAATGATATCATCAATGAAAATGTCGGCGGCCGGACATAAGGGACCGGGACCGGCGGATACATGGTCGAAATGCTGCGGCACCACCGTGGAACTGTGCGGTAAATGGAAAAGAATTAACATCAGGCTGACGTAACGGCAAAAACCCGTCGACTTGACTTAAAAAATGACGAAGGAGACATTTGATGAAGACATCATATGAATGTAAAAAGTTCTTTCTGGTCTTTTTGGTGGGCATGCTTATTTTCTCTTTATCGGGGTGCTCGGATGACGGAACCCAAAGTCGGATCGAAGGATACCCGATTGATTCCGATGTTCAAAAAACGGACCAGAGGATGCTTGCATTCCCATTTATTCCGTCTTCCCCGCCTCCCTTGGAAAGACTTGCCCAGGTTTCAGAATATGACAACTTCGGCTATGGAACCTGGGCATTTGGTGCGCCGCTCCCGATAGAGCCGCGAACCGATTCAACGACGTTCGGCATCATGCCGGATGGTTATGTTGTTCCAGCGCTTCCCCCAAAAGAAAAACTGCTGAGTTTCTTTGCCATAAGCGACATCCACACCACCGACAAGGAAGCGCCGAACCAGTTCATTTACCTCCAGCAGCTGGATCCGACATTCTCCGGGACAAACACGTCCATCTATTCGCCGGTCATGATGTATACAACCCATGTCCTTGACGCCGCCATTCAGACGGTAAACGCGCTTCACAGGACAAATGCCTTCGATTTCGGCATTTCTCTTGGCGACACCTGCAACAGTACTTCGTATAACGAGCTTCGGTGGTATATCGACGTCATTGACGGCGAGATCATCACCCCCAGTTCCGGCGATAATCTCGGGGCCGACACCATCGACTATCAGAAAACTTACCAGGCCGCAGGACTCGACAAATCAATCCCTTGGTATCAGGTGCTCGGCAACCACGATCACTTCTTAATCGGTTCGTTCCCTGTCGATGCCGACCCGTCTCTTGGTCTCCGGGACGCATACATCAGCGGTACCGTGTGGGCTGTTGCGGATTTTATAATCCCCGATTTCAACAAGTTCCCGACCCTGTTCAATATGGAAAACATGAAGACGGAACCACGATATTATCAAGGCGTCATCGACGGCACGACACCTTTGGGCACCATCATTAAGAACGGCAAGGTCGGAGACCCTGGTTTCACAAGCCCTCCTGCGGTTGTCGCCGATCCGGATCGTCGCTCGCTTACGAGAACGGAATGGATAAGCGAATTTTTTGAAACAACCTCAAAACCGGCCGGTCACGGTTTCAACCTGGTCGACCCCAACCAGCAAAGCGGTTTTGCCTGCTATAGTTTCCTGCCGAAGTCCAATATGCCGCTGAAAGTTATCGTGCTCGACGATACCCAGTCGGAAACCGACGGTTCCAAGGACATTCACGGCCATGGGTATCTTGACGCCGACCGGTGGGCCTGGCTTCAGGCAGAACTTGCGGCTGGTCAGGCTGCCAATCAGCTGATGATCATCGCGGCGCATATCCCGATCGCCGTCGCAAAAATTGGTGACGAGATGGAATGGTGGCTTGGCGACAGGACCGCCAGTCCGGCGCCCGACTGGTGGATCGATCCTGCGGCTCCTACTCAGAATGCCGTAACCCTGAAGGAACTGGTCGATACGCTCCAAAACACGCCGAATCTTCTCATGTGGATCGCCGGACATCGTCATCTCAATACCGTCAAAGCATTTGTCTCACCCGACCCGACACAACCTGAAAAAGGCTTCTGGCAGGTTGAAACCTCATCGTTGCGTGATTTCCCTCAGCAGTTCCGCACATTTGAGATCTACCTCAACAGCGACTACACCATATCCATTGTGACGATCAACGTTGACCCGGCGGTTAAGGCAGGCACACCCGCCGCGACATCGCGTAAATATGCGATTGCGGCCCAGCAAATCGTCCAGAACGATTTAAGAATCAATAATCCGAATCAGTCTTTCGAATCCGGCGTTTACCCCCTTCCCAGCATGGACCCGACCCGGCCGCAGGGGACCCCCGCTCCCGGCACTCCTTTCACAGACCCGACGATCAGGTTTGTGGATCTATCGGAAGAGACGCTCAACCCCGTCATGTACAATGCGTCTTACAACGCAACGCTCTACAAACAATTGAGTCCGGCGATGAAGGCGCACATGCAGGCACTGTTCCCATAAGCAAAGGAAGACGTCTTACCAAGTGGGGAGAGAGTGGGGAGAAAACCTAAATCTGAAGACGATGAATACGGAAAAAGGGGTTATGGCCATGTACCATAACCCCTTGTTTTTTTCCTTGGTGCCGGAGGTCGGAATCGAACCGACACTTCCGCAAGGGAAGGGGGATTTTGAGTTATTGCCCCGCTATTTTCATTTCTTTAATAAGATTAGCTATATCTTTGTATTTATTCAATTAGTCAAGAGATTTTAAAGGAAAGTTTAAGAACGAAAAACACTCTTTTGTAAAGTTTTTCGTAACCAAATCGTAGCAGAGAAAGTAACATTAAATTTCAAAAGTCATAGGCATTGAAAGTACATTATTTCTCATAACAATATCTCTTGCCTTTTCAAAGCGAATTAATCGCCCCTTCGGTCCGATAAGACTAGTATAGTATTTTATCACACAGTCCCTAAATTTAGGATAGCTAAGCGGCCCATCGTATCCGTGCGGTGGACTCACTTCAAAATTAGAATCTTCGAAATTACTACCAACAGCCTGTTTAACATCAGCGTATAAATTTTCATAAATTTTGTCATCGATGATCAAAGAAAAATAAACCCTCGACACCATAAACTCATCATCGCTGCCCAAATCTTGAGCATCTTGCAAACACTTATTAAACGTTATTTTAGCCATAACCCCCTCCTTTAAAAGTTATCCACATTGACAGTTTTTCTGTATATGCTAAACTGTTATTGAAATCAATAACTAATTAACCTTAGCATACAATAGCCCCGTTCTGCCTGATTGGTTTTCCGCTAAGGTTGCCAATACTGGTTTTCGGGGTTCTTGTTTAAAATGTATGGTAAATACATGTACTTCAACGTTCAGCGATATCAAAACCAAACCCCTGACTATTAAAGACATAAAAAAGGCTTGTTATTATATAAAATTAAAAGAAAAGAAGCCAATAAAACGGAAATGGCTTAATAGAATAATGAATAAATTTGGATGGCATAGAAAATATGAGATTATAGTGATTGATAAAAACAGACTAATTCACAATTTTTATAACAAAAAATATGTTAGTAATTTATCAGCTCTACCCGATTCCCGAGAATGAATGTATGCAATACCAATGTGGACAACTAACATTAAAACCGCAATTATTAATAAATGCTTCACGATGCGTGTTTTTATGCCATTCATAAATTTGGTCATAGGCAGTACCTCCTCTCTTTTTTCTCCAGGAGTTTTTTGCCCACAATCATCCTCGGAAGTTACCAAACCCTCCTTTACTTGAGTATCGGGAATCGAGTACAACCGATAAAGTCGTTATTAATCTACTCATTGATAAAGTTTTGTCAAGTCGTCAGAAAAACGTCAGAAAAACGCACGGAATAGATAGACGATTCACAATGATAAAAAAACAAGGGACTTTCCCGTAGCGGAATCGTAGCCAGATACAAAGGGACAACAAAAAGAAAAGGGTTAGCCAACGTGCTAACCCTTTGTTTTTTCTTTGGTGCCGGAGGTCGGAATCGAACCGACACTTCCGCAAGGGAAGGGGGATTTTGAGTCCCCTGCGTCTACCAGTTTCACCACTCCGGCACGGGTGCGATTATCTTAAGGGGGTTATGAAATGTCAAGAAAATTGTGTTGACAATCCTCGATTTCCTGTGTTACGAAGCCTCCTGTTGTTCATTGATTGCACGGGGCTGTAGCTCAGTTGGGAGAGCGCTTGAATGGCATTCAAGAGGCCAGGGGTTCGACTCCCCTCAGCTCCACCAGGAAAATCAAGGGGTTACGGGGAGACCGTAACCCCTTTTTCATTTCAAGGGTGATTTTTCTCCCCACCGTCTCCCCATTTTTCGGAAAAAAGAAAGGCCGCCCACCGGACAGCCCTCTCGATCCTTGCTGTTCCCTCCCTTTTGATTTTTCCTAAATCAAATGTTCAAACGCCTTTTTAACATAAATAATTGATAATGATAATTTAATTCCCTTTTTGAACATTCGACCTTTGAACATTATGTTCAAACAGGAAATTAATTCTCCGAATGAGAACCGACGAGGTTACGGAAAGTTGAGTCGGTCCAGAGATCCGATGCCCCCCTACCCCCTGCACCGGAAGGAGAAATGAGAAAGGCCGCCCCGAAGGACGGCCTTCTTTTTTCCCCGAGTCTTTCCCCCTACCCCCGGGGAGATCGCTTAACCTGGGGCTTCCTGTGTAGCCGTGGCCTTGCCTTCTTTCTTCTCCCGTTCTTCGTCGTGAGAGTCGGCGATTGTCTCGAAGATTGCAATGCAGGTTCGGAGCGTCCCGAGAACAGCATTGATCCTGGGATTCTCTTCCAGGTATTCGCTCTCCTGTGCCAGGGTCAGATATGCCAGCCGGAGCCCGGGCATCATGGAGAGTTCAAGATTGTCGATAAGGGCCGCTTCTCTGTCGTAAACTCTTAGGTCTTCAAGCGCCATGGTTCACCCCCTCATGCTTCCGCTTTTTTGTCCACGTTCAATTCGAGGCCCTTCACCCGCTCTGTCAGGCCCTGCATGCTCGCCAAGGTCGTGGCGATGGTCCGGTAGATGTCCGCCAGGACGATTTCGTTCCGACGGGTAGCGTTCACCTGAAGCCTGAGAATATTCTCCACGGCTTCCCGGAGCCAATCCGGGACTTCGGAGTATGTGCTTTTTTCCTTCCAGGCGGTAGCCAACGCATCGATAGCGGCCAAGTGATTTAAATGATCCCTTTCGTTCACGGCGTCCCATATTTCGATTTCTTCGAATGTCTGTTTCATGGTTCACCCCCTAACCCTTGGCCGCCGAAGGGACGTTTGGATGTCTCCTCATCATGGGTTCATCGGCATACTTATTCATCAGGTCGTATGCCTCCCGCAATTCAGCATAAAATTTTTCGGACAGGGTGTCTTTCGCGATTTCAAGAGAATCAACATCGGGGCAATTGGCGCTAAAATCTTCATTTTCCTTCATGGCGAGAATCATCAGCCCCATCATTGCCATTGAAGCCCTGAAAGTGTCGGTTGCACGATTTAGGGCGTCCTCCATTCCATCAAAAGCCGTTTTCAGGGTTTCCTTTTCGACCGCCCTCTTCTTCCCTTCGTCCTTCATTTTCCTACCCTCCATAAATCAAAAGGCAGAGAGCGCTCAGCCACACAACGGGGCTTGGGGTCCTCGCGGATACCC
>ENA-UPTA01000068-UPTA01000068.1-activated-sludge-metagenome-genome-assembly--contig:-NODE-68-length-101277-cov-26.676078_pt1 | contig 101277 bp, 90 predicted proteins | sample MGYA00238184_ERZ773361 | MGnify/ENA primary metagenome ERZ773361 (study PRJEB29100, sample SAMN05720205) | activated sludge metagenome | isolation source: anaerobic digester from wastewater...
ACGCATTTTTTGTAGTTTAATACGTCTAAAAAAGTATAAACAAAAAGGCCCCGTTGAGCTATTAACTCTTGGATGAGGTTTTCTTTCGCCTTTTGAAGCCTAATTAGAATAATCCCTAATTAAACGCTTCTTTAAGGACATAATTTTTACTGGAGCAGGTGACGAGAATCGAACTCGCATATTCAGCTTGGAAGGCTGATGTTCTACCATTGAACTACACCTGCATGGTCGGGAAGACAGGATTTGAACCCGCGGCATCTTGGTCCCAAACCAAGCGCTCTACCAAGCTGAGCTACTTCCCGAATGCTTTATTATTTTACCAATCTTAACCAAAAATGTCAAGATAAATATAAAACAAAATGGCGCGCCAAAGAGGATTTGAACCCCTAACCTTTTGATCCGTAGTCAAATGCTCTATCCAATTGAGCTATTGGCGCCTTTACATATATTATATTATAGTCTATTTATTAAAAAAAGTCAATCAAAACAAGTATCAAAGAGTTGGCCAAAAACCAACTCTTTTTCTTACTATATTTTATATTTTTAATCAAAAAGTTTATGATAATCCATCAACTTTTCCATCTTTTAAAAGATTAATTGTATATGCTTTCGGACTTTTACTTAAACCAGGCATTGTCATTATTGAACCCGTCAAACAAATAATAAATTTAGAGCCTGTTGCCAATCTAACATCTTTAATATGGATTGTATGTTTACTAGGTATTCCTAATACTTTTGCATCATCAGTTAAAGAGTTAGGTGTTTTAGCCATACATATATAATAGTCACTATATTTCTTTTTATAACTATCTAATTTTGTTTTTGCAAGCACAGAATATTCAATTTTTTCTGCCCCATAAACTTCAAAACAAATACTTTCAATTTTCTTATAAATATCATCAGTTGATTTATAAATTGGCTTTAGTTTCTTATCAGATAAGTTTTCTAATACTTTTTCCGCTAAAGCTTTACCTCCTTTTGCCCCTCCTTTAGAATATACTTCCGTTAAAGCAAGTGGATGATTATTATCCTTAGCCCACTTTTCCATAAACTCAATTTCATCTTCAGTATCATCTTTAAAACGATTTAAAGCAATTACATAATTAATATTATATTTCTTTACAGTTTCTAAATGTCTTGCTAAATTTTGAATACCTAATTCTAAAGATCCACTTCCATGATATTTTAAAGCTCTAATTGTGGCAACTACAACTACTAAATTAGGATTTAACTTAGCAACTTGTGACTTAATATCTAAAAACTTTTCCGCTCCTAAATCAGCCCCAAAACCTGCTTCTGTAATTACGTAATCACCTAGCTTTAAAGCCATTTTTGTAGCTAGAATCGAATTGCAACCATGGGCAATATTCGCAAATGGTCCGCCATGAACAAAGAACAAATTGTTTTCTAAAGTTTGAATAATATTAGGTTTCAAAGCTTCTTTTAATAAAACTAAAAGAGATCCTGTAATTTGCAAATCTTTAATTGTTACTTCTTTATCATCATAAGTATAAGCAACAATTGTTCTATCTAATCTCTCTTTTAAATCTTCATAACTATCAGCTAAACAAAAAGTAGCCATAATTTCGCTAGCAACAGTAATATTATAATTATCTTTTCTTGGTGTTTCTTTTTTACTACTTAAACCAACTTCAACTTCTCTTAATGCTCTATCATTTAAATCTAAGCATCTTTTCCAAGTCACTTTGTTTGGGTCTATATTTAAACTATTTCCTTGATAGATTACATTATCAATTACTGCACTTACTAAGTTATTAGCTGTAGTAATAGCATGCAAGTCTCCTGTAAAATGTAGGTTTAATTCAACCATTGGATTAACTTGGGCATAGCCACCACCTGCAGCTCCACCTTTAACACCAAAAACAGGACCTAACGAAGGTTCCCTTAAAGCACCAATTGTTTCTTTACCTAAAGCATTTAAAGCATCTACTAAACCAATAGTTACAGTTGATTTACCTTCACCAAGTGGTGTAGGTGTAATAGCTGTTACTAAAACTAGTTTACCATCTTTTTCTTTTTCTAGTCTTTCAAGTAAGCTCAAATCAACTTTAGCCATATAATTACCATAATTAGTAATTTCTTCATCTAATATATCATACCTTTTGGCTACTTTGTTTATTTTTTCCATTTTGGCTTCATAACAAATTTCTAAATCAGTTTTCATTTCTACCTCTTTCTTTTTTAAAAAACTGGAATTTACATTCCAGTTTATTTAGAATCCTAGTCTGCAAATAAAGTAACTTTATTGTACATCAATATTGAAATCCAGTCCCAAGCCCATCCAATAACAAAGCCACCACATACTAACCAAATAATACCTGCAATAAGGTGATCTTTAAGGATGCGGTAAACTCCTAAAACTAACCATCCCGCAAAGAATGCTAATAGGAATTTAGCCCATTTTGGCAACTGATCCCACCACTTTACATAGCCCATAGTTTTTCTCCTTTGCCTACAGCCTAATTATAACACTTAAATTTTCAAAATGCAATCTCTTTGTTTTTGTAGATTTTACTTGCAAATAAAGCAAAAATTTAGTATAATTATATAGCATAGCAATAGGGGTATAGTTCAATGGTAGAACAGCGGTCTCCAAAACCGTCGGTGTGGGTTCAAGTCCTGCTACCCCTGCCATGTGGCGATTGTGGTGAAGTGGTTAACACATCGGATTGTGGCTCCGACATTCGAGGGTTCGAGTCCCTTCAGTCGCCCCATTTACTTTCGCGGGTATGGCGGAACTGGCAGACGCGCTAGACTTAGGATCTAGTTCCTTGGAGTGCAGGTTCGATTCCTGTTACCCGCACCATTTAAAAAGTAGACTTATATAAGTCTACTTTTTTTATTTCTATGCTGGTTCTACTGCTTCATAATAAGCCGTTAGAACAATAGCCTCGTTTACATCTAAACTAAAATCATAAGCCAGGTCATCTTTTCTCCATTCAACAAATCTAAATCCTTCATCTGCCTTAGGATCTTTTGGTTTAGGAAAAGGAAATCCTTTCTCTACATGATTAATTCTCGATGTTGCTACTCCTTGTTCAGTTGTAATTAGTTTTACCTCTACATAAGTAGGTTTAGCAATGGCTTGTTGTCCTTGACCACCAATACAACCTACTAACAATAAACTAAACAAACCAAACAAGAAAACAATAACTAGTTTTCTCATTTCCTAACCTCGTTTAGAATATTATCCATTTTTGTGGAAACTTCTCTTCCTAAGTAATGGAAACTTACACCATTTACGTTACTTGGTAAATAAGCAGGATGATTAACTACAATAGCAATTTCTTCGTCTGCTAACATTTCTTCATAAACCCCTTGTAATGATGGGCAATATCCAACTTCAAAAGCATTTTCTAATGCATTCTCGTGTTCTAAGAAATAGTCAATAAATTTATGAGCTAAATCTGGATTTTTAGATGTTGTCGGAATAACCATAGCATCAAACCAAACATTATTAATCTCTGTTGGAGCATACATATCAAAAGTGATTTCCATATCATTATACATATAGTTATATACTGTATCAAAGAAATCTCCTGAGTAAACTAAAGCAATGTCTAAGTTTTTAGCTGCTACTGCTTCTTTTAAATCATCTGTTCCCCACATATCATAATTTTGTTGCATTAAAAGATTTTTTGCTGCTTCTAAGTCTGCATCTGCTTTTGAGTTGAAATCAATATTTAAATACATTTGCGCACAAGCAATAACGTCTCTACTAGAATAATACATACCTACTTTAGTTCCAGCTGGTAATAAGTCTTTTTCAAAAAACACTTTCCAAGCATGCCCTTCTACTGCTTCTTTAACTCCTGCTTTATCTTTATTATACATAATTCCTAAAGAACCCCAGAAATAAGGAACAGCATATTGGCCTAATCCAGTATCTGCTAAAAGTTCATTTACTTTAGGAGCAAATTTATCATGACTATAATTTTCAAGTTTTGTAAAATCAATTTTTTGTAATAGACCTTCTTGTTCTAAACGGTCAATCATATAATCACTAGGGATCATAATATCATAAGGTTGGGCATTTGTAGAAATACGAGTATACATAAGTTCATTTGATTCTGCGATATCTTCAATAATCTTTACATTGTATTCTTTTTCAAATGCCTTCATTACATCTTTGCTCATATATTGAGCCCAGTTCATAACGTAAAGTCTTTCCTTCTTAGTACAACCTGTAACTAAAACAAGACTTAAGCCTAAAATTAAAACTAATACTATTTTTTGAAATTTTTTCACTTTTTTACCACCTTTCTTCTTTGAATAATATTGTAAATTATTAAGATTGCTAAAGTTAGCACCATAATAACCGTATTGTATGCATATGCTTTTGGCAAAGCATGAAACCTTGTTGCTTTTCTATTTGTATAAAGCCAAATGGAGAAGTTTGCAACCCCACCACCTGTAGTAAAGTAACTAATGATAAAATCATCAATACTCATCGTGAATGCTATTAACATTCCCGTAATAATTCCTGGCTTAATTGTTGGAACAATTATTTTCATTACAGCTTCACTAGGTTTAGAACCTAAGTCTAATGCTGCATCATATAAATTAGGATCCATTTCATTAAGCTTTGGTAAAATAGATAAAATTACATAAGGGATAGAGAAGAAGATATGTGCAATAAGCATTGTCGTATATCCTAAAGGATAATTAACTCCAATCAATCTTCCAAATGTCAAAAAAACTAACATTAAGAATACCCCAGTAACAATATCTGCATTAATAATTGGTACATTATTTAAGAAAATCAATCTTTGCTTTCTTTTTCGATCTAAAGAATTAATACCAATTGCAAAAACCGTTCCTAAAATAGTTGAAACAGCAGTGGAGATAAAAGCAATTGAAATAGTATTTACAATTGCATCCATTAACTCTGGATCACCAAATAATTCACTATACCATCTAAATGTTATTCCCCCAAAAGTATTACCTGTACCATCAGCATTTACTGATTGAATGATAATATAAAATATTGGTAAATAAAGAATAACCAAAACAAAAACTACAAAGAAAGCTTTTAAAACAGCACTTACTTGTCTAAGTTTCTTTCTCGTTGAAATCTTAATCATCATATTAGTGTCGCTCCTTCCTTATCTAATTTATTAGAAATAAAGATGGCGATAAAAATAAAGGCAATTAAGAATAAACTCATTAAACTTCCTGTTCCGTAGTTACTACCGCTCTTAAATTTTTGTTCAATAATTGTACCAATTAATACTAACTTACCTCTAGACATAATCTCTGGAATTGTAAATGAAGTAGCTGCAGGTAAGAATACCATAATAACACCACTTGCAACTCCTTTTAACGATAAAGGTAAAGTAACTTTTCTAAATGTTTTAAACTCACTAGCACCTAAATCTTGTGATGCTTCTATTAATAATGGATCTTGTTTTTCTAATACCGAATAAATTGGAAAAATCATAAACGGTAAATATACAACAACCATTGCTAGGATTACACTAAATGTACTACCCGATAAATTAATGCTAATACCGAAGACATTTTTCATAAACCCTTCAGGAAGTAGTAGCATATTTAATGACTGGATTCTAAGAAGCATATTTGTCCACATTGGTAAAATAAACAAAAGCAAAATAATAAAACTTATCTCTGGCTTTAGTTTTGAAATAATGTAGGCAATTGGATAGCCAATAACAATACAAATAACTGTTGTTATTAAAGCATAAAGCATACTTCTTAAAAACACTTCAAAATATGTTTGATCAAAAGTTGCTTTGAAATTGGCAAAAGTAAAAGTAGCGCTGGAAAAATCTAATCCTTGAATATCTAAAAATGCTAAACCTACCATTATTAGTAGTGGAAACACTACTAATATAACCATCCATACTGAGTAAGGAAGTGAAAGGACTCTAAATCTTTTCATTTGGATCTACCTTCATAATATGAATTTCATAAGGATCAACACTTAAACCAATTTTGTCCCCTACTTCAAATTGCTCGTATTTATGAATAATTAATTCTTGTCCTTGAACCATCGCACAGATTTCATAGAATACACCTTTAAATATAATACTATCAACTATACCAATGATTTTCGCATCTTCTAACTCAACAATATCAAAGTCTTCTGGTCTAATAACTACATCTACAACTTCATCAACTTCAAAGTTTTCATCTAAACAGTCAAAAACAGAACCAAATATTTCTACTTTTTTGTTTCCTTTATATTTAGATCTAATGATATTACTTTCACCAATAAAGTTAGCTACAAACCTATTAATAGGTTCATTATAAATAGACTCTGGTGTCCCGATTTGTTGGATAACACCATGATCAAAAACAACTACTTTATCACTCATTGTTAGAGCTTCTTCTTGGTCATGAGTTACATAGATAAAAGTAATCCTTGATTCTTTTTGCATCTCTTTTAACTCATATTGCATGTTTTGTCTTAACTTTAAGTCTAAAGCAGCTAAAGGTTCATCTAAAAGCAAAATCTTTGGTTTATTTACTAAAGCCCTCGCAATAGCAACTCTTTGCATTTCGCCACCAGATAATTTATCTACTTTTCTATTACCATATCCTTCTAAGTTAACCATTTTTAAAATATCGTTAACTGCTTGTTCGATATGGTGTGGGCTCATCATTAAACTCTTAGCAGATTTTTCTTCATCTTTACGTTGTTTGTAATATTGTTTTTGCAGTTTATATAATTCGTCTACATCATAGCCGTATGCTATTCTTTCTAACTTATCTTTTTCTTTTTTGTATTTTTGATTAATTCTTTCTTTATCTTTTCTACTTGTAGCTTCGGCTTTCAACTTAGCAAGTTTTTCTTCTAATGCTTCTAGCTTTTCTTCAGCTAACGCTACTCTTTCTTCATCTTTTTCTAAAGCTTCAATCTTAGCTTCTAACTTTTCATCTAACTTATCATATCTTGATTCAATATCTGCTAGTTTTTCCTCATATAATTTATTTTTCTCAATACTAGTTTTTTCTTTAATTTCTGCTTTGATTTCTTTTAAACGATGTTTTAATTCTTTTTTCTCTTCTGAACTTGTTTCCTTATTATTTAACTTATCTCTAATGTCTTTCTTTTCTTGATCATAAGATTTTCTTACATTACTTCTTATTTCCTCAAAAACTCTATTGTAGTTTTTAAGTCCATAAGCGATATTATCAAAAACGTTTAAATGAGGAAATAAAGCATATCTTTGAAAAACCGTATTAATAGGACGATAGTATGGAGGAATCTCATTAATAGTTTCTCCATTTAAAATAATCTCACCACTATCTGGATCTTCAAATCCTCCAATCATTCTCAAAACTGTCGTTTTACCACACCCTGAAGGTCCTAGTAAGGTGACAAATTCATTTTCATCTATTTCTAGATTTAGATTTGTGATAACCTCTTTGTCATCAAATGATTTGTAAATGTTTTTTAATTCAATAATTTTACCCATACAAGACCTCCTTTGTAAAAAAAAATAGTTATGATGTTGAACTACACACACCAAATTAACTTAATAAAAAAGCAGCTTTCATTCGACTCATAACTTTCTATTGGATACATTTTATCATATTTTAATATAAATATCAATATAATTATTAAAATAAAAAAGATGATTTTTTAAATCATCTTTCTTCTCTAAAATAATGCAAACCTAATGAACCAGGTGGTTGATCTTCCCTTCTTTTATTTAGACTTGTTACAATTAACACAATAATTGTAACTAAATAAGGTAACATCTTTAAGATTTCTTGTTGGGAAGTTGAAGCATGTAAATAATTATAAGCAACTGTTAATGCTCCAAATAGTAATGCCCCCCAAATACTTCTTAAAGGCCTCCATAAACTAAAGATAACTAAAGCAACAGCTAACCAACCAGCATCACCCAAGGCTCCATGTTGCCATACACCTTTTAGATAGTTCATTACAAAGTAACAACCACCTAAACCTGCAATAATACTACCAACCATAATGGCTACATATTTATACTTAGTTACATTAATACCTGCTGCATCTGAAGCTTGAGGATTTTCTCCAACTGCTTTTAAATTTAAGCCTACTCTTGTTTTCTTAAAAAAGAAATGAACTAAGACAGCTAAAATCAAAGCTATATAAGTTAGAAAACCATATCTACTATTAAAGAATAACTCTCCAAATAATCCTGTTCTTTCTGAAAGCCAAGGAATAAAGAAAGTAAAAGCATCACTTGTTCTCTTTACAGAAACAAATACTCCTGAACCTCCTTGAGCAAGTTTACCTAAAGATCCACCTAAGAAATTGGCAAGCCCCATACCAAAAGTTGTTAAAGCAAGTCCAGTTACGTTTTGATTAGCTCTTAATGATACTGTTAGAACTGCGTAAATTCCTCCACCTAAAGCAGAAAGTAAAACAGAAAAGAATACTGCGCATAAAATTGCTAAGAAACCATTAAAATTAGTTGCATTAGCTTCATAAATAAATGCCCCTAAAATAGCACCAATACCACCCATATACATAATACCAGGAATACCTAGATTTAAGTGGCCTGCCTTTTCGGTAATAGTTTCACCTATACAACCAAATAGTAGCGTGATTCCATTTAGAATCATCGCTGCAAAAAAGGATACTGAAAAAATCTCAATTGCTAGCATTGACTAATTCCTCCTTTTCCTTTTTCTTTAAATTTATTTTTACTCGATATCTAATAAAGAATTCACTTATTAGAATAAAGAAGATTAATATCCCAATTAAAACATCGCTCATTGAAGCATTAAGTGAAATATCTGATGCTAATCTCTTAGCACCTGCACTAAAGAAAGTTAGAATTGCAGAAATAATAAGCATAAAGCCCATATTGAAATTACCAAGCCAAGTTACTGTAATAGCTGTAAATCCTCTGCCAGCAGCTAGGTTAGGCGATAAGCTATGGTCAACGCCAGCTACAATCAACATCCCAACAAACCCACAAATAGCACTTGAAATTAAAACAGTTCTAATTGTAACTTTTTGTACATCAATTGCTGCATAGTTAGCTGTATTAACACTACCACCAACTACTTTAATTTCATAACCTTGTTTTGTATATTTCATATAAACATACATTGCTAAGGCAACTATACTTACAAGTAAAAGTAAAACAACATAGTTTCCATTTCCAAAAATGCCTGAAAGGAAATTATTAGAAATCCAACCTACTCTTGGATACTCACTTCCAAAAACATTATTTATAATCCCTACTTCACCAGAACCAGGAATTTTTTCCCATTTAATACAAAAATACCTTACAAGTTGAATTGCAATATAGTTCATCATTAAAGTAAATAAAGTTTCATTAGTTCCAAACTTAGCTTTAAATAAAGCAGGGAAAACACCCCATAACATTCCAGCTAAGATTCCACCTAAAAACATAATGATAAACAACAAAAATTGCATGTTATGTAAAGCAGGTGTTAAATATTTCATAATTGCAAATGTTGCAAGTCCACCTACTAAAATTTGTCCTTCAGCACCAATATTCCAAAACCTCATTTTGAATACAGGAACTAAAGCAACAGCTACACCAAATAACAAAAACGTATTTCTTAATAAAGCCCAAATACTAATTGAAGATCCAAAGTTACCATTAAATAGTGTTGATAAAATTTGTCCTCCACTTGCGCCCGTAATTAAACTAATAATAATCATATACAAAACAAAACCTAATAAAAAGATACCAACTCTAATTAATAGTTTTTGCCAAAACTTTAATTCTTTGTTTTTGACTATTCTAAATAATGGGGTTTTTGTGCTTTTTTCTTTTGGATTTTCGCGTCTTCTTTTTAAAGTCGCACTAATTATATTTACAAGCCAAACAACCCCAACAACACAAATACAAACAATAGCAACAGAAATAAATGTTATTGCTACTGCTCTTAAAACTCTTTCAAATCTATCTAATCTTAGATAACTATCTATAGCACTACTTAAAAACATGTTTAAGACTCCTTTACCATTTTGTTAGTCATTAATAAACCAATTTCTTCTTTAGTAACCTTTTTCGGATCAAGTGGTTTACTAATACTACCATTACTCAAAACTAAAATCTTATCAGATAAAGCAAGCAAAACATCTAAATCTTCCCCAACATAAATAACAGCTACCCCTGCTTCTTTTTGTTTGTTTAAAATATCATAAATTACATAAGAAGTATTAATATCTAAACCTCTAACAGCATAAGCAGTCATAAACACAATTGGGTTATTTGCAATTTCTCTTCCAACTAATACTTTCTGAACATTACCACCAGATAATGTTTGAACAGCAGTATCTTCAGAAGGAGTCGAAACAGCAAGTTCATCTTTAATTTCTTTAGCTATTTTCTTTGCTCTTTTTCTATTTTTATAGAAATTAGGTGTTTCATCATAAGTTCTTAAAAGAACATTATCAACCATACCCATACTACCTACAAGTCCCATACCTAATCTATCTTCAGGTACAAACGATAAAGATATTCCTAATCTTTTAATTTGTAATGGGCTCTTACCAATTAATTTAACTTCATTATGCTTTGGATGATAGTATGTAATATCACTACCTTTTTGGGCATGCTCTAAACCTGCAATTGCTTCTAAAAGTTCTTTTTGACCAGATCCAGAAATACCAGCAATTCCTAATATCTCTCCGCCATAAGCATCAAAAGAAACATCATCTAAAACTGTTCTTCCATATAAATTTTTTACTGATAAATTTCTAATTTCTAATCTTAAAACAGGATCCTTAACTTTAGATCTTTTAATATTAAGACTTACCTTTTCCCCAACCATTAACTCTGCAAGTTTTAATTCAGTTGCATCTTTAGTATCAAGTCTAGCTACAAGTCTACCTTTTCTTAAAACAGCTATGTTATCTGACACTTCTAATACTTCATTCATTTTATGAGTTATTAAAACAATAGCCTTGCCTCTTTCTTTTAATCTTTGTAAAGCTTTGAAAAGTTGCTTAGCTTCTTGTGGAGTTAAAACAGCAGTTGGTTCATCCAAAATCAAAAGATTAGCTCCACGATATAAGACCTTTACAATCTCTAAGGTTTGCTTTTCAGAAACAGTCATATTATAAACTTTCTTTTTTGGATCAATATTAAATCCATACATATCAGCTACTTCTTTAATCTCTTGCTCTATCTTTTCTCTATCTAAAAGAAAGCCTTTATTTAGACCTAAAATAACATTCTCTGCAGCTGTTAATAAATCAACTAATTTAAAGTGTTGATGAATCATTCCAATCCCATGATCGCTAGCATCTTTAGGACTTTTAATAACAATTTCTTCACCTTCATGAAAAATCTGCCCACTATCAGGAAAATATAACCCAGCAAGCATATTCATTAAAGTCGTCTTACCCGAACCATTTTCCCCAAGTAAAGCTAAAATTTCACCTTCGTTGATTTTAAGGGAAATGTCTTCATTAGCAATTACACTTCCAAAATATTTTGATAAGTTTTTTAGTTCAAACATTTATCTCTCCTTATATATAAAAATGAAGAAGGCAAAATAATTGCCTTCTTCTCATAACCTTAATCTATTTTTAGAAAGCTTGATTTAATTCAATAATTCCATCAATTACAAAAGCAAATCCTGGAGCTGAACCTAGAGCATCATCTGATTCTGCGAAATAACTTACTCCGTCTTTTGTTTTAATATATTCTTTACCATAGAAGCCTGCTACGTCTTTAGTTGAAGTAACTTTTTCTCCACCTACTGTAAATTTAGATGTATCAAATACATGTAAAGTACCAGCTTTGATTGCTGCAATAGCAGCTTCAGCTTTTTGATTGGCTTCATTATATGCTGCATCGCTACCAAAAGCATTTCTATTTACTTCAGTAATTGCAACTGCACCTTTATTGAATCCTTCACACCAGTCAACTGCTGGTTTTCTACCTGCCATACCTTCTCTAACAGCATAAGTATAATATACTCCCCAGTTTAATCCAGCTGATGTAATTGCTTGAGTTGGAGCAGCATCTAGCATTGAAACGTTATAACCAACGTTATTAATACTTTTTTCTTCGCAAGCTGTTGCAGCACCTACTGTATCGGCATGTTGGCTAATTAAAACACAACCTGAATCGATTAAAGCTGTTGCAGCGTTTTTCTCAGCTACTTGGTTAGCCCATTCACCAGTGTATTGAACTTTCATTTCTAGTTCGTAAGCAGGATCAAGTGCACTTCTAACTCCTAAATAGAAAGCAGTAAAACCAGATTTAACTTCGGCGAATGCTTTAGCACCTACATAACCAATAGTAACCTTATTTCCTGGTGCATATTTATCTGCATTTTGAGCAATTAGTTCATTTAATCTAACTCCACCATAAATACCTGCTACATATCTTGCTTCAAAAATATCTACAAAGAAATTAGATACGTTTGGAAGACCACTTGACTTTGCTCTAATACCAGTTGCATGTAAGAAATGAACTTCTGGATGTGCTGCAGCTACTGTAAATAAACCTTCTTCATGACCAAAGCTGTTCGCAAAAACCATTTTACAACCAGCACCTACTAATTCTTCTGCAGCGTCTTGTGCTTCTTTACCTTCTGGAGTATGTTTCTTAAAAACAATTTGTGAATCTTTTAAGCCTAATGCTTTTTTCATTTGGTTAATACCGTTAAGATGCGCTAAACTATAGCCTTCGTTTTCATCTCCGATTAAAATAAATCCAACTTTAAATTCTCCATCACCTTTTTCTTCTTTGCAACTGCAACCAACTAAACCTACTAAACTGAATACTGCTAATAATAGTAAAACAAACTTTTTCATTTTCCCTCCTCGTTTTATTTACTCAAAAACTTAATACCGTCACTAAGACTTGCAATCTTAACACAAGATTCTAATTTTAAACCTTGACTTAAGATCCTTTCTCTTCCGCTTTGGAATGCCTTTTCGATAACTATACCCACTCCTACAATCTCAGCATTAGATTGTTTAATTATTTCCATTAAAGCTATAACTGCATTACCTTTAGCTAAAAAATCATCAACGATTAAAACGCGATCATTTTCGCTTAAGTACTTTTTAGAAATAAAGGCTTGATATTCCTTTTTCTTTGTATATGAATACAAAGGGGCATAGTAGTTATCATCTTTAGTAATTGCTGATTCTTCTTTCTTCGCAAACACAACTGGAACTTTACCTAAATGGTAAGATACACCAACCGCAAAAGCAATTCCACTAGTTTCAATAGTAACTATTTTAGTTACATCAGGGAATTTACTTGCAATGTGTTTACCAATCTTGTCAAGCAAATCAACATCAATTTGATGATTAATAAAAGAATCAACTTTTAAAATCTCGCCCGGAAAAACTCGTCCTTCTTCTAAAATTTTCTTTTTTAATGCTTCCATAAAGCCTCCTGAAAATAAAAAAACTTTCTTAAACAATTAGTTTGAGAAAGTAAAATGAAAAAGGATGTCCACAAAAAAGTAAACATTCTTAATTCGTAGTGCCAGCATTTACGGTGTGGCGTAGAAACTTTCCCTCCATATTAGGATAATTATACGAAAACTATAATGTCTTCAAAAGACATTATTATTATATACCATTATTATGCATTTGTCTAATTGAAAACGCTTTATATTTTCAAGTAAATATCACTTGAAAATAAAAAACAAATTAGATTATAAACCTAATTTGTGTGTTATCAAATGGCGGAGTAGGAGAGATTTGAACTCTCGCATCGGTGATTACCGATCTACACCCTTAGCAGGGGCGCCTCTTCAGCCTCTTGAGTACTACTCCATGCCAATGTATTAGTATTTTACTTTATTTTTAAGTTTTTGTCAAGTATAAGCTAATTAAAAAGAAGTGATTATCCTAAATCACTTCTTAACTTTTTCTAATTCGGTTTGCATTTCTTGCTTGATTGAATTTAAACCAGTTTTATAATAAATAACTTTTTTAGTATCTACAATCAATAAAATCGGTATTTTTTTTGACCTAATTCTAATATATTCATAATCCATAACAGTATTAATTTTTTCCGGGACCTCTTCATTATCATTAATTAAGAATTTATTTTCTTCTTTACTAACATCTATAGTATAAACTTTAATTCTATTTTCACGAATAGCTCTTGTAGCATAAGCCATAACATAGTCTTTAATTTCCTTACAATATTCACTTGTATCAGTGCTATCGTAAAGAAAAACATAAGTCCTTGTCTCATAATCTAACATTTCTTCTACTTTAACTTCTATGTCACTTAGATTTCTTACTGTTGTTTTAGATTCTTTAATTTTAGCTGCAACTATTGCTATTGCTAAACCTATAGTTACTGTTATAATTACTGCCCAAAATATAATTGATTTGTGTGTTATTCTAATTCCTTTTGCCATTTTTTATTGCTCCTTATTTTATCTGCAATTTGTTTGATGTCTCTAAAACAGTGCGATAGGCCTGATTTAGAAATGTATCTTCCTATAGTATCAAATGAATTATTTGATAATTCTTGTAACGAATCTTCCGGGTAATCTACTCTTAAAGTAATTGCATCCCTTAATCTTGGCGTTAATATTTTTAATCCTTCAGTTTTCTTAATTAACTCAATATCTTCTAATTGTTTTTTAGCTGCACGCAAAGATTTCTCTGCGTTCGCAATATCGCAATTATTATAACGATTAACATAATTAGTTATATCTTTACCAATTCTAATGTTTTCAAATTCTAAAAGATTAGCAATTGAACCAATAAATTTTAAAAAGTCTCCGATTTGTTCGGATTTTTTAATATATAAAACAAATCCTTTTTTTCTTTCAATAATTTGCGATTCAATATAAACTTCCCCAAGAACAAGCTTAATGGCTTCTACTGTATGTAAATCAGAAACTATTTCTAAATGGTAATTATTACTCTTAGGATTGTTAATTGATCCTCGTCCTAAAAATGTTCCACGAACAAAACTTGATTTAGTTTCTTGATTACTAAGTAAATTATAATTTATTTCTCTAATTCTGCCAGATTGTTTATCATACAATTCTAAATCTTGTAAGATAAAAAGACCATCTTCTACTTCTACTAAATAAGTAGGATTTTTATCTAATCTTTTTTCTTCTCGAAGATAAATGCTAGGTGATATTTGGTAGCAATTGCCAAGCATTTTAATAATCACTCTTGCAACTGCATTAATTTTTGTTTTGAAAATAATTTTTGTTTGTTTTTTTGTTAGGACAACATCGCCAATAGTTCTAATTAAACCATAGATTTCCGCCCTTTGACTATCTAGGTCAGGAATAATATTGGCAATTTCTCTTTTTAAACTTTTTGAAAAACTCATAGATATTTAGCGGCATTTAGAGCTGCTATAGTTCCATCTCCAGTTGCTGTTGTAATTTGCCTAATTTCTTTATCTATAACATCTCCTACACCAAACAATCCTTTTACTTTTGTTTCTTTATTTCCATCAACAACAATATAACCATACTTGTTTAGTATCCCTAAATCTTTAAGAAAATCAGTGTTAGGTATATGCCCTATATATTCAAAACAACCATTTACTTTAAAACTAGTTACTTCTTTTGTTTTTAAGTTTTTAACCTTTACTTCTTTTAAAACATCATTACCTTCAAAAGCAATTACTTCACTATTATTAAAAACTTTAATATTTTTAGTTTTTTTAACTTTATCTTGAACATTTTTAAAAGCTGTAGGTTCATCAGTTATATTTACAATATAAACCTTATTAACAATTGAAGATAAATATAAAGATTCTTCTAAAGCTGAGTTTCCACCACCAACTACTAAAACATCTTGTCCTTGATAAAAAGAACCATCGCAAATAGCGCAAAAACTAATTCCTTTACCTAAATACTTTTCTTCACCTTCTACATGCAATTTTCTATTTTTAGTGCCTGTAGCTACAATTACAGTTTTAGCTTGTAAAATTTGATCATTTGTTTTCACTAAAAAAATATCTTTCTCTTTTTTAATATCTATAACTTCCATTGGTAGATATTCAACACCTAATGCTGTAGCTTGATCAAACATCTTTAATGCTAGATCAACACCACTTACCTCAGGTACACCTGGATAGTTATCAATTTTATAAGTGCTTGCTACTTGTCCTCCCGGCATTAGTTTTTCTAATACCGCTACTTTTAAATTTGCACGAGAACAATAAATTGCAGCCGTTAAGCCTCCTGGACCTGCACCTATTACTAAGCAATCATACATCTATACCTTCTCCTCCACTGCTTCTTCACTACTTGCTCTGTTAGCCAATGCTAGCTGTTTTTGTTTTTCTTCTTCCACAGCCTCTATAAATGATTGTGGCTTATATTTAAAGACATGGCGCAAGACTAAAAGAATAATACCGATTGCAAACATCGCAATAGAAATTAATTGTGCTTGCTTTAATTCTATACCAAAAATGTTTGTCATTAATGGATCTGTTCTTAACATCTCTACAAAAAATCTACCAAAACCATACCAAATTAAATAATAAGCTACAGAATCTCCAACCCAATATTTTTTCCAAAGTTTTCTAATCATAATGATTAAGAATAAGCCAGCTAAATTCCATAACATTTCATAATAAAATGTTGGGTGGAAATAACCAGTTGCATAAGTTCCATCTCCCACTCTACCGCCAACAATATACATATTATTTATAATAAATCTTGGAACCCAAATTGCTTCTAAAAACTCTCTTGAAACAAGTCCACCATGAGCTTCTTGATTAAAGAAGTTACCCCAACGACCAAAAATTTGACCGATCAATAATCCAATTGCAACTCCCTCAAGAACTTTTAAAAGACTTAACTTTTTAATCTTACAATAAATCGGAGCCCAAATTGCAGCCGCAATTATTCCTCCATGGATTGCTAAGCCACCTCTTGTTATTCCTGTAATAGCTGTTATTGGATTATCACGATAATTATCCCATTCATAGGCTACATAATATAATCTAGCTCCTAGAATACCCAACATAACCCCAATAACTACACCCCAAAATATCTCATTTTCGCTAATTCCAATCGACTTATAAACTTTAATCCCATAAACATAAGCTACAATAATTCCTGTTAGGATACAAAGTGAATAAAATGAAAGAGTAAAACCTTCAGTAATTGGAATTCCTTTTGGTAATGCATAAAACACATTATTTATTAAACTAAAACTCATAATAAATTCCTCTCTTATTTCAAGTAGTTATATTATAACATAAGTAATTAAATTATAATACTTTTTTCAAATATATTCCAGTAGCAGACTTAGGATTATTTGCAATTTCTTCAGGAGTTCCTGTTGCCACAACATATCCACCTTCATCTCCACCTTCTGGGCCTAAATCAATAATATGATCTGCTACTTTAATTACATCTAAATTATGCTCGATAACAACTACAGTAGCACCTTCATCTACAATTCTATTAATTACTTCTAATAATTTCTTTACATCATAAGCATGTAAACCAGTAGTTGGTTCATCTAAAATATAAATTGTTTTATCAGTAATTTTCTTCTTAAGTTCACTTGCAAGTTTAATTCTTTGAGCTTCTCCCCCAGATAGGGTTGTAGAAGACTGACCCAGTTTAATATAGCTTAAACCAACATCCATTAATGTTTTTAAGATTGATTCAATTTTATGTTGATTTTCAAAAAAACTCCAAGCTTCCTCAACTGTCATATCTAAAACATCAGCGATGTTTTTCTCTTTATATTTAATTTGCAATGTTTCTTGATTATACCTTGTACCATTACAAGCCTCACAAGGAATATAAACATCAGGTAAAAAATGCATTTCAATTCTAATTACACCATCACCTTGGCAACGTTCGCATCTTCCACCCTTTACATTAAAACTAAATCTTCCTTTTTTATATCCTCTCATTTTCGCTGCAACTGTTTCACTATATAAGTCTCTAATATGATCAAAGACTCCAGTATAAGTAGCTGGATTACTACGCGGAGTTCTACCAATTGGCGATTGATCAATAGAAATGACTTTCTCAAAATCATCCATTCCTAAAATCTCATCAACTTCGCCAGCATCCATTCTTGTGCGATTTAAATGATTGTGTAAACTTTTATATAAGATTTCATTAATTAAAGAAGACTTACCAGAACCAGAAACACCAGTTACTAAATTTAACACTCCTTGTTTAATCTCTACATCAATATTTTTAAGGTTATTACATCTAGCGCCTTTAATAGTAAGAACTTTACCATTTCCTTTTCTTCTTATCTTAGGTACAGCTATTTTTTCTTTACCAGATAAAAACTTACCAGTAATACTTCTTTCTTCAGCAACAATCTCCTTAATTGTACCTTGAGCTACTATCTCTCCCCCATCTTTACCTGCATATGGTCCTACATCTACAATATAATCTGCACTACGCATAATTTCTTCATCGTGCTCAACTACAATCAAAGTATTACCTAAGGCAGTCATTTCCTTTAAAGTATTAATTAACTTAGAATTATCTAGTTGGTGAAGTCCAATTGATGGTTCATCTAACACATATAAAATACCTGTAAGTTTAGAACCAACTTGTGTTGCAAGTCTAATTCTTTGTGATTCTCCGCCTGATAATGTACCAGCAGCTCTTGCTAGTGTTAAATAAGATAACCCTACATTAATCAAAAAGTCTAATCTATTTTTAATCTCACTTAAAACTAGCTCCGCTATTTTTTTATCAGTTTCACTTAACTCAATATTTTCTAAAAATGCCCTTAAATCCTTAATTGAAAGTTCAGTCATCTCATAGATGTTTTTACCAGCTACTTTAACTGACAAACTTTTTTCTGATAGTCTTTTACCACCACACTTATCGCAAACACTATCTACAATATAAGAACCATAATATTGTCTACCAAAACGAGAAGTAGTTTCTTGATATCTTCTTTGGATTAGATTTGCTAGTCCTTCGATATAATCGTTCTTGCGATAATGGTTCCCCCCACGACTATTAATCTCATAAGAGATTTTATTTTTAGACCCATATAAAATCACTTCCTTTTGTAAGTCAGTTAAATCTTGATAAGGAGTATCTAAATCAATTTTATAATAATCAAATAAAGCCTTATATATTTGCCATTCAATATTCTCAGTATCTACAATATTCTTTAAATATCTAATTGCCCCTTTTCTAATAGATTTTTCAGGATTAGTTACTAACAAATCTAAACCAACTCTTTGAATCATCCCTAAACCATTACACTCACTACATGCCCCAAAAGGTGAGTTAAAAGAAAATAGTCTTGGTTCTAGTTTAGGAATACTAAACCCACAAATAGGACAAGCAAAATGTTCAGAAAAGATTTCTTCCTTACCATCAATATCTACCTTAATAATGCCATCAGCTAATCTTAAAGCAGTTTCAATTGAAGCATAAAACCTACTTCTATTTTCTGGCTTTACCTTTAATCTATCAACAATCAAATCAATATTATGACTGAAATTTTTATCTAAGTTAGGTTCTTCTTCTAATAAATCATAATTTTCGCCATCAACTCGTACCTTACTAAAGCCTTCCTTCTTCACAAGCTCAAATGTTTCTTTATGAGTTCCTTTTTTCCCCCTAACAATTGGGCTATAAATAATACACCTTGAATCAGGAATATAAGTATAAACTTTCTCTAACATCTCTTCAATTGTTTGACTTTTTATCAAAATGTTATGATGAGGACAATATGCTTTACCTATTCTTGCATATAACAAACGTAAATAATCATAGATTTCTGTAACTGTACCAACAGTTGATCTTGGATTGTTATGAGTAGTTTTTTGGTCAATTGAAATTGAAGGACTCAAACCTTCTATTGAGTCAACATCAGCTTTATCTACACCACCTAAAAACTGGCGAGCATAGCTTGACAAGCTCTCTACATATCTTCTTTGGCCTTCTGCGTAAATCGTATCAAAAGCTAGTGAAGATTTACCGGATCCAGAAACACCAGTCATAACAATAAATTTATCTTTTGGTAATTGTAAATCTATGTTTTTTAGATTATTATTTCTTGCCCCTTTTATCGTAATATATTTCATCTTTTCTCCTACTTAATTAGTTTCATAAATTCTTCTTCAGTTAAAACTTTGATTCCTAATTCTAATGCTTTAGTATATTTACTACCAGGATTTTCCCCTACAATTACAAAATCAGTATTCTTAGATACAGCACTAGTAACTTGACCACCCCTTGCTTCAATTAAATCAGTAATTTCATTTCTTGAGAATAGTTCTAATTTACCAGTAACAACAATTTTTTGATTTAAAAAGATTAAAGGTAAATCTAATACTTCTTCTTTAGGATCTACACCTAAGCTTTGAAGCTCTTTAATTAAAGCTTTGTTTTCTTTTAAGTATTCTAAAACACTATTAGCCATAATTGAACCAAAATCTTTCAATAAAATTAGTTCCTCATATTTTGCTTCTAAAAAATTATCTAAAGACTTATAAAAGTTAGCTAATGTTTTCGCTGCTTTTTGACCAATTTGTTTGATTCCAAGTCCTGTAATAACTAATGCTAGAGCATTAGCTTTAGATCCTTCAATTGCATCTAATAAATTATTAATTGATTTCTCGCCAAAACCAGCTATCTTTACTAGCTCTTGTTTATGATTCTTTAATTTATAGATATCTGTTACTTTCTTTAAGTATCCTAAATCAAACATTGCTTCCGTAACTTTCTCTCCTAAACCTGCAATATTCATTGCATCACGAGAAGCAAAATAAACTAGATTAGCTTTTATTTTTGCTTCACAATTTGGATTAGGGCAATAGTGCATTGCAATACCTTCTTCTTTTTTAAGTAAAGTGTTACATGAAGGACAATGTGTAATCATCTTAAAAGGCTTTTGTTCAGTTCTTTTATCTTTGTTTACACTTACAACTTCAGGAATAATCTCTCCTGCTTTTCTAATAATTACATAATCATTAATTCTAATATCTTTTTCTAAAATAAATTCTTCATTATTTAAAGTAGCTCTTTGAATAACTGAACCAGAAAGTAAAACTGGTTCTAAAATAGCTGTTGGGTTAATTGTCCCTGTACGACCAACACTATATTCAATATCAATTAGTTTAGTTTCTGCTTCCTCTGGAGGAAACTTATATGCTACTGCCCATTTAGGGCTTTTCACTGTATAACCAATTTCTTCTTGAAGATGAAAGTTGTTTACTTTAATAACTACACCATCAGTTGCATAGTTTAACTTCTTTCTTAAAACGTCAACTTCTTCAATATATTTCATTACTTCTTTAATATCTTTACATACTTTATAATTAGGATTAACTTTAAATCCTAACTCACTTAAAAAGTGTAAAGCATCAGCTTGAGTTTCTAAATTATACTTTTCCGGCTCAACTACAGTGTAATAAAAAGTAGCTAAACCTCTTTCTTTTGTAATGCTAGAATCAAGTTGTCTTAAAGAACCCCCAGCTGCATTTCGTGGATTCATAAATAAAGCTAAGCCTTCTGCTTCCCTTTCAGCATTTATTTTATTGAAATTATCTATTGGTAAATATACTTCGCCTCTAACTTCTAAATCAATTGATTTATTTAAGACTTTAGGTACATCTAAAATGGTAGCAATATTGCGAGTAATGTTTTCCCCTACAACGCCATCACCACGTGTTGCTCCTAAAACATATTTCCCTTTTTTGTATGTTAAGCTAGATGCAATACCATCAATCTTTAATTCACATAAGTATTCTAAATGAAGATGACTTTCTTTTTCAATTCGATTTAAAAAACTTTCGATATCTTCTTTATTAAAAACATCTTCTAAAGATAGCATAGGATGTTCATGTTTGATCTTTGTAAGCTCAGAAGACGCAAAATCTCCAACCTTTTGAGTTGGCGAGTTTTCTAAAATATAATGATACTTTTCTTCTAACTCTTTTAGTTCTTGATACAACTTGTCATATTCAAAATCAGATATACTTGGCTTATCTAAAACATAGTATTCATAACTATACTGATTTAACAACTCTACAAGTTCTTCAATCCTCTTTTTATAATCCATCTAAATGCTCCTAAACATATATAATATTATACCATAATTTAGCCATTATTGCATAAAAAAAGCCTACGATAGTAGACTTTTTTAATAAACAATTAAGTAAATAAAGCTAGCTTTTTACGCGTTTGGATAAAACCAGAAAATGGTTTTATTCTTGTAATTGTTACATCATCCGAAGTAATCTCGTATTGATTATTTCCATCAACATAACTAATTTTAATTGTACCTTCTTCATCATCATCTAAATAATCAATTTCATAACTACCAATTAAATAGTCCCCTTCTTCTTTGATATTATATTTAGCTTTTGAATCTTTAATCTTATCTTCTGTTTCTAAAAAGATGTGAGTTTTGTTTTCATAATCAAGACCGATATACATTTTAGTAATAATCTCAGTTTTATCTTTAAAGTAAATTTCATAAGTGAATTTTTGTTTTCTTTCAACTGTTTCTTGTTTGAATAAAATATAGTTATCATCATCGTCTTCTTGATATAGTTTATATTCAACTTCAGTTTCGCCCTCTTCTTGAGAGTTTTTTCCTTCAAGTAAAAATGTTACTTTAGCTCCTTCAGGATTCAATATTACTTTACCTTCAAATTCAACTTCGATTTCTTCTTCGTCATCATCATCGTCATCATCATCAACTTCACTAGTATATTGAACGATATAGACATTAGTTCCAGCTTGTGTAGTAATTGTAACCTTTTGGTTTACTTGATAATTACTATCAAAATAAGGATCATTTTCTTCTAAGTCAACAGTCACAATCGCATTTTCTAAAAACCCACTAAGTGATGATAAAAGGTTATTTAAATTATCTAGATCTTCTTCAATTACAAACTTGTCTTTCGCTGCTAATCTTAAGTTTTGTGCTTGGCTATTACCAGTATTATATAAGTTTACTCCCATTATTGAAGAAAAACTAACAACTGATTGTTTGCTTTCAAACGACTGATAATTTAAGTTTGGCTCTAAAATTTTTTCTAGTGGCGTTTCACCATTTTGTTCGCCCGGTGTGCCCGGTTTATAGAAAACAGCTGATGATACCAACACCGCCATCATAACGACAAAAACAGATAAAGCAAATGCTAAATTAGAAGCAAAACCCTTTCTAGTTTTCCTTCTTTCTTTTTGTGGTTCTATTTCAATCTTCTTAAAGTCTATTTTACTAATAATATCAGGAGTTGCTTCTTCATAAGAACTCTTGATTAGTTTTTCTAGTTCTTTCTTCTTCATAACCCTTTCTCCTTTGCTTCTTCTTGCATTTTCTTAATGGCTTTATTATAAAGCCAAATAACTGTCCCTAACGGTTTCTGCAAGTGGTCAGAAATTTCTCTAAATTTCATGTCGCTTACAATTTTTAAGAGAACAACTTCTTTTTCATCAGCGTCTAAAATACTAAGCAAATAGTTCGCTTCTAAAGAAAAAGTTTCGTGGGTATTATTATCAGCTAGTAAATATTCGTTTTCTCCTTCTGTTGGGTCAAACAAAACTTCTGTATTTTTATTGCGACGATAATGGTCAATTGCCTTATTTTTAGCTATCGTTAATAGCCAACTTAAAAACTTTCCGTTTTCTTGATAACTATTAATCGATTTAACCATCGTAATATAAACTTCTTGCATTACGTCTTCTGTCTGGGTTCGATCATGCAAAACATTCATGACTACACTATAAACAGCAGCTTTAGTTTGGTTATAGATATAAACAAAAGCATCTTCGTCTTTATTTTTTAGTTTCTTAATTTGTCTATCTAATTTACTCATCAATCTGCCCCTTCTTATGACATTATTATATCACAAAAAGAGGCAGTTGATAAGGAATATGTTTTGTTATGCGATTTTTAGAAAACGAAAGCTATATTTTTTTGATCGTCATCATCATCGTCATCACGATCTTTTTGATAAGTTACTTCTCCACCGTTTTTCTCTTTTACTTTGTATTCATAACTAGTGTTGCCATTAGCATCAGTAACTACACGAACTTTGATTTCACCTTCAACTTTTTTGCCAGTTTTTGGATCCTTTGTTTTATATTCAATCTTTAATTCGTTCTTTTCTTGTTTGATTTCTAATTCTAATTCGTCACTAATATAAAGCTTTAACTTTAATTCATCATCTTCATTTTCATAAGCGATTTTGATTTCATTCTTAACACCATTATTATATGCTTCATATTTGAATGATTTTTCAACTTCAGCATCTTCTAATTCTTCACTATACTCAATTTTAACCCAGTTTTTAGAATCTAATTTAATTTCAAATTTGTATGAATATTCTTCTTCATTATCTTCTTGTTCGATTTCTTTTTCACCAGTTAAAGTATATTCAACATCACCTAAAACAACGATACCTTCTAATTCGATTTCAACTTCTAATTCATCGTCATCTTCTTCTACATTTACACTTGTTTCATTGTAATAAAGAACATATTCAGTTCTTTCACCTGTTAAGTTCATTGTAGAAATAGTCATCTTTTTCTCAAAGCCATCACGCTCTGAAGCCCCTTCTGTGTGCGTTATAGCCGCATCATCACTTGATAGAAACTTTTCTACAAGTCCTAAATAATCATTAATCTCATCTAAATCATTTGTGATAACTTGCTCATCTTGAGCATCTGCATCTAATGATAATTTTCTTGCACTACCTGCACTTAGCATTTCTAAACCTGAAACTACTGAATAGCTAACTACATCCTCTTGATTTTTGGCAGCTGGCTTTGCAGTGTTGGTTCTACATCCTGCTAACATAATTCCTCCAATGGCTAATACCGTAATTAATAGTAATCTTCTTAAAACTTTCATAATTTACCTCCTCCTTAGTTTTAGTTCTTACACTATATATAACGAACGAAAACTTAGTTTTATTGGTAAAAAGTAAAAGAAAATAAAAAAAGAGCGTTTTCACTCTTTTTTATTTTATTTCTTTAAATAATTGTTAAGAATTTAGGACTTAAAAAGGTCTTTTTAATCCCTTTGCCACCAGAAAAAGCTATTTGGCCATAGTTAGCATTAATGCTTACAATAATCCCTGTACCAAAAGTCTTATGACTGACTTTATCCCCAACATTAAATTTATCTCGATCTTCTCTAATTTGATTTCTTTTTTCTCTATTTAAAATATTAGCTTCTTTAACACTATCGAAGATATCTTGTAAGAAAATTGAAGGAATAATGTTCATCCTACCCCTACCCATTGAAAGTCTTCTTTGAGTATGAGTTAAATAAAGTTTATCTTTAGCTCTTGTAATAGCTACATAAGCTACTCTTCTTTCTTCTTCAAGTTCTTGAATAGTTAAGTTAGAAACATACCCATAAGGCAAGATTCCATTTTCAATTGCTGTTAATATTACAACTTTAAACTCTAATCCTTTTACTGAGTGAATTGTAGATAAAAGTAGCTCATCTTTTTCACCTTGCTCTTTTTTATTTTTGCTTTCAGTAAGAACAACATAATCAAATAAACCAATTAATCTTTCTCTATTGGAATTAAAGATTTGATCTTCTTCTAATTCTACTAAAATAGATTTTAATTCCAAAACGTTTTGTATTTTATCTTCATCTTCTAACTTTTCTGTTAAATATTCAAAATAACCAACTTCAGTTAAATAATTATTAAATAAAACTTGAATATCTTGTTTTTCCAATAAATCACGATATTTTAAAACAGTATCTTTTAATTTTAATAAATTTTCAAAAATATCAATTCTTAATAAATCCTTACTTTTATCAATAGCATTAGCAATACTTGGATCTTCATCTAAAAAGGCAGCAATTTTATCATAAGTTACTTTACCTACTCCTCTTAAAGGGCGATTATAAATTCTTTCAAAACTTAATTGATCATCATCAAGTAACAATCTTAAATAAGCAACTGAATCTTTAATTTCTGCTCTTTCAGTAAACGAATATCCGCCGTAAATCTTATAAGGAACACTATTAGCAATTGCTTCTGTTTCAAAATTTCTCGATAAACTCGAATTACGATAAAGAATCGCAATATCACTATAATTATAGCCTTCGTCTTTTAATCTTTTAACTAAACTAATCGCATATGTTGCTTCATCTTTTTCATCATCTACTTGTCTTAATATAACATCAGATTTCTTGCCTTCTCGTTCTGAAAAAAGTTCTTTTTCTTCACGATATTCGTTATGAGATATTAACTTATTTGAAATATCTAAGATAGCTTGACTAGAACGATAATTTTGCTCTAGATGAATTTTTTTAAAGTCAGGAAAATCTCTTTGAAATAAATTCATATTTTCATAGTTAGTCCCTCTGAAACCATAAATTGATTGGTCATCGTCACCAACAACAAAAATATTTTTATATTTCTCAGCCATCATCTTAATAATATTATATTGAATAATATCTGTATCTTGGAACTCATCTACTAAAATGTATTGATATCGTTCTTGATATTGTTCTAAAACATGAGGATACTTTTGAAATAACTCTAATGTTTTATCTAACAAGTCTTGGAAATCAAAAGCATTATAAAACTTTAGTTGTTTATTATATGTTTTAATTAAATCAACAATTAAATCATAGTTAATATCATCCATACTTGGTTTAGTATGAAACGTCTTATAATAGTTGATTTGTTTTTTAGCTAAAGCAGGAGGTAAGATAATCTTATTAATATTCTTTTCTTTTAAGATTTCTCTTATAATCCTTAATTGATCATTATCATCAAAAATCCTAAAATTATTTTGGTAGTCAAGAAGTTGAGCATAGCGTCTTAATACTTGAACACAAAAAGCATGAAAAGTTGAAATAGTTACTTTCTTATAACTATCATCTAACATCTGCTCTAATCTTTCCCTCATCTCACGCGTTGCTTTATTAGTAAAGGTAATTGCTAAAATGTGTTCAGGCGAAATACCTTCTTCTTCAATCAAGTAAGCAATACGATGAGTTAAGGTTCTTGTCTTTCCAGTACCAGCACCAGCAAATACTAAAATTGGACCTTCATTATATATTACAGCTTCTTGTTGTTTTGGATTTAGATTTGCTAGTATTTTAGACATTTGTCCTCCTATTTATATGAAGATTTTAAAGCTACTGTTTCATTAAAAACAAGCTCGTCTTCTTTACTTTCTCTATCTACAGTATAGTATCCATCTCTAATAAATTGGAAACTATCTCCTGGCTTAAACTCGCCAATATTTTCTACAAACCCTTCTTTTATAGTCCAAGAGTTCTTACAAATCCTTTCACTAAAGTCTTTACCTTCAGTTCCTGGAACAAATAAAGATGTAAAGTAATTAAACTTAGCTTTTTTAGCTGTACTCTTTTCTACATACCCAATATTACCATTTGGTTTTCTTGCATCAAAGCCTGAACCAGATTTAGTCTCTGGATCATAAGTACAATGAACTTTAGTTACATTACCATCCTTATCATATTCAACGCTATTAGCTAGAACGAAATAAGCATTCATTAATCTTACTTCTTCGCCTAAAGCTAATCTCTTCCATTTCTTATTAGGCTTTTCTTCAATAAAGTCATCTCTATTAATGTAAACATATTTAGAAAAAGCCATTTTTCTTGAACCAAGACTATCATTTTCTTGGTTGTTTACTACATCTACATATTCTATCTTACCTTCTGGATAGTTATCAATTACAAGTTCGATTGGGTCAATAACAGCAAAGATCCTCTTTGTTTTTAATTTTAAATCTTCTCTAACTGCATGCTCCAACATTTCCATTGAAACAGTAGCATTAGTTTTAGATAAACCTGCACTAATTACAAAATCCTTAATTGCCTCTGGTGTATAGCCTCTTCTTCTAATACCTCTTAGTGTAGGCATACGCGGATCATCATAACCAGTAACATAACCTTTCTCTACAAGTTCTCTAAAGTATCTTTTAGATAGAATTGTATTTTCAATATTTAATCTACCAAATTCAATTTGTTGTGGAATATGCTCCATTTCACATTCCTTTACAAACCAATCGTATAAAGGTCTATGGTTTTCAAATTCAATTGAGCATAGTGAATGCGTAATACCTTCAATCGCATCTTGTAATGGATGAGCAAAATCATACATTGGATAAATGCACCATTTATCTCCTTGACGATGATGATGAATATATAAAATACGGTAGATAATAGGATCTCTCATATTAATATTAGGATGAGACATATCTATCTTAGCTCTTAGTGTTTTTTCGCCTTCCTTATATTTACCATTTTTCATGTTTTCAAAAAGCTCTAAGTTTTCTTCAACACCCCTATTTCTATAAGGAGAATTAGTGCCAGCTTCAGTAAAAGACCCCCTCATTCTACTAATTTCTTCTTGAGTTGAATCATCTACATAAGCTAAACCTTTTCTAATTAATAACTTAGCTCTTTCATACTGTTCATCAAAATAGTCGCTTCCATACAAAATCTTGTCAGGTTCATAGCCTAACCAGCGAACATCTTCAATTATTGCATCTACATATTCAACATCTTCCTTTTCCGGATTAGTATCATCAAAGCGTAAATTTGTTCTACCACCATAATCTCTAGCAGTTTCAAAATCAACTACAATTGCTCTTGCATGTCCAATATGTAAATAAGAGTTTGGTTCAGGAGGAAATCTTGTAACAACTTCTTTAACTTTTCCTTCTGATAAATCTTTCTCTACAATAGTTTTTATAAAATTTGACTTCATTCTATTATCCTTTCACGTGCATAAACTGAATGTTTTTTGCATTCACATATTTCTCATATATTTCTTTAGTTATTTCAATAGCTTTATCTACTTCTGTATAACTAAAACACACTACAAATACTAACAATTTCTTAGTTTTATTTGTAATCATCGTTCTTTCGCTGTCAGATGTTGAAGAACCAAAAGGTCCAACTTCATCTACATAAACAGGGATATTACTTACATTTAACTTTCCTCTACCAATACCAAAAAATAAATCATCAGTTCTACCTTTTCTAATAACTACATCACCAACTATTTTATCATAATCTAAAACAGCGGTATTACGTTTTAAAATTATTGATAAAGCATTACCGGCATCAACTGCATTATTTATTAAATAAAGACCACGATCTTTTACAATCCTTCGAAGTAATGACTCTGATGCAACTTTATAACGACTAGGGTCTTTTCCTAAAGTCCTATAAGCATTTCTAGCCTCATCAATTAAAGGAACTTTTAAAACATCTTCTAAAGTAGGACACATCTTTTGAACTTCAAGTTCAAGCTCTTTTAACATTCCTTTTAGCTCATCACTACTTTCTTTAATCTCTACATCCATAATAAATGCTAGAGTATTAAAATCAGGAAGTAAATCACTAATTGATTTATCTACAGTAATCTTCAAAGTTACTTTCCTTTTATCTCAGCTATGTAACTATTTAAGTTGCTAATTTGAGCTTGAGTATTACTAACTCTAAGTTCTAAATTTGTCTTAGCCTCATTAACTCTTTCAATACTACGAATTAATTCTAAATAGTATTGAACTTTTTCATCTTGTTCTAAAGCTGGAGTTTGTTTTTTAATATAGTCCATTCTATGATATAACTGGTCTTGGTTAAGATTTATTCTCTTAAGTAAATATTCTGTTTTTTGAATTTCTTCTTCTAATTTTTGTTCTTCATAGTAACTAATATCACTATTTAGTCTTTTCATCTTGGCTTCATTATTTTGATAATCTTGGAAAAGGCGTTTTAATTCTTCATTGTATAAATAGTAATCATGAATAACTTGTTCATTAGTAATCAATCTTTGCTTTAAAGCACTTCTTTCTAAAACTCGGCGATTAACTTCTTCTAGTTTAACTTCATAACTAGTTTGTTTGTTTTTAAGTTCTAGCAAACGAGAATCAAGTTTTTCGATTCTTTCTTTATCAACATTATTTCTTACTAAAGAAAGTTCAATCCTTAATGCTTCATTCTTTTTATTTAAACTTTCAATTTCAGATTTATTTGCTTGTAAAGCACTATCAGTAGCAGCTTTCTCTTTTTCTAAAGAAGCAAGTTGTATTTCTAACTTTTTCTTTGCAGCTTCGCTAGCTTTGATTGTCGCTTTATCTTCAGCTGTAAGGATTTCTTTTCTTCTTGCTTCTAAATATTTTGAAATTAGAGCTACTTCTGCTTTACTTAAAGCAACTAACTCGCCATCATAATCACTAATAAACTTTTGATAACGCAATCTAATTCTAGTTGGTTCATCTTTTTCAAGTTCTACTAAAGCTTGTCTATTTAAATCTAGATTGTATTTAGCATTTTGCAATTGATTGTTTAGATCTTTCTTTTCTTTTAGTGTAAGTTTCTTAGCCTCAAGTTTTCTTTCTAAAGCATCTATATTAATAATGTCATTATCAATATCGTTACGTTTATCTTGAATCTTAATTTTTAGTAATTTAGATGCATTAGTATATGTTTGTTCTTCTTCATTACTTCTTTGTTTTAGAACTGCTTTTCGTTCTCTAATTGCTTCAATTTCACGTTTGAAATTAAGATCATTGATATCTTCTTCAGTAACACTATCAAACTTTTGATTAATAGTATCTAATTCGCTTTGACGTTGTTTAATCTCTAAAACAATTTTATCAAGTTCAAGTAATAAACTATCATGCTTTTCTTCAAGTTTAGCTTTTTCACTTTCCTTTACAATTAAATCCTTATTGTATTGTTCGCCTAATTTCTTCAACTCATCATCTTTCTTTGTAAGTTCTGCTTGTGTTTGAGTTTGATATAAAAGTAAAGCTTCTTTTGATGCCTTAATTTCTTCAGTAAGTTTTTCAATTTGCGCATTGCTTACTTGTTTTGCATCTTCAGCTTGCTTCTTAAGCTTAGCTTCTAAATCTTTGATTTCCTTTTTCTTTGTTTCTACTTCAGTTTCAAGATCTTTAACTTTTTGCTTATAAGATTTTTCTAAGTCTTTTATTTCTTTTTTACTTTTAGAAGATTTTTCTTGAGTTTGTTTTTCTAATTGTTCTTTTTCTTTTTGAATGCTCGCAACTTCAGCTAAAAAGATTTCACGATAATGAAGATATCTTTCTTCTTCTTGTTTCTTTAATTGCTCTAGTTCACTTGCAAACTCAGCTTCTCTTTTATCTTGATTGTTTTTTAAAATTGTATTTGAACGTCTAAGATTAGTTCTTTCTTTTTTAATCTCTGTTAGTTCTTGTTCACTTTTAGCAGCTACTTGAGTTTGTTTTTTAAGTTCACTATCACTAGCCTTTAATTTAGCTTCTAAAGATTTCTTATCTGCTTTAGATTTTGTTTCTAAATTTTCATAATCTTTCTTTAGTTTTTTATAAAAAGTGTTGTCTAAAGGCTCACTACTATTTAGTGCTTTTACATCAACTTTATTTTCTTCTAAAATTTTATTTTTAGCTTTTAAATCTTTAGTAGTTTCTTTTTCTTTTTTTAGACTACTTTTAGTTTTTGTAAGATCAGCTTTAGCTTCTTTCAAACTTTCCTTAGCTTTTGCAAGTTCTTCTTCTTTACTAGCAATAGTGTCTTTTAAAGTTTTGTTTTCTTTTTCTAATGCTTCACTACTAGCACCATCAGTTCCATAACTCTTTTTCAATATATCTAGAGCTTCTTTACGTTTTTTGACCGTGTCAGTATCTGATCCTTCTACAACTTTATCTATCTCTTTTTTCGTCATCATTTTCCTCCTCTGCTTAGTTTGCGATCATTTGAATAATAATTGCGATAAACAGTAAAACTGCTCCACCAGCAATAGCCCAAAATAGACCATGCTTTATTATAACAAAAATCCAATGTGTTTTCTTTAACTTCTCTTCCTTTTCTACAATCTTCTTACCATAGCTAGCAAATGTACTTATTTTATATTTAGTAAGTATTAAGTTTTCAATTGCAACTTTTTCTATCTTAGCTTCATTTTTAATTTGTTTTTTATAATAACTATTCACTTTACGGAATTTATGATTATGCTTGTTATTAATTTTGTTTTTAAAAACCCTTAAACTAATTAAATCATCACGTTGTTTAGTTCGCTCACTAACAAAAATAGCATTATAAACAAATAAATAAAATAAACTAATTATTCCTAAAACAATAACAATTATTGCTAGGATGCGGAAAAATGGGGCCTCAAAAAACAAGTTTCCTAAAGTTTTTTGTAAGTATGCTCCAAAACGATAGCGACCAAAATCATTCATTATTCTTGAATGAGGACTATAGAAAATCCCTGTAAAGATAATTGCTGAAACAATAATTAAGATTTGATAAAACCTATAATTAAGGGCTTTATAAACAGGTTTGTTCTTTATCGTTTTCTTATTTGTTTCATACAACTCTTTTGTTTCACTTTGAAAATCTTTATGCCATTTTTTAATAATCGAGCGGATTCTCTTTTGTTTTGGTTTTATTTCTTCCCTAATTCTTAATATTGAGCCAAATGTTGATTCCGTTTCATCTTTTGTTACTAAAAACTCTTCTAAATATTTTATATTCAATTTTTCATCAATTTCATACAAGAAAGGGCTCTTTCTTAATACTTGAATGCGGTTTGCTTGAAGAAGAAGGTCATCATGCTCTGGTTTTAAATTCTCCTCTTCTAAATCACCTTGTTCTTTTTCAGATTCAAAAGCATCAAAACTAATTGCTTCTTTTTCTTCTTTCTCCTCATCTAAAACAAGATCTTCTTCTAATTCTTCCTCATAAACATGTTCATCATATCCAGGGATTTCTTCTTCAACTGGTTCATAGCTAACTTCTTGCTCTTCTGGTTCTAATTTAATTTCTTCTTTAGCCGGTTCATAGCTAACTTCTTGTTCTGTTTTGCTTTCTTCTTTAGTTTGATAATATTCTTTCTCATCAAATTTATCTTCAAAAACATCAAATTGAATTACTTCTTTTTCTGGCTCTTTTGGTTTTTCTTCTTTTTCCTTCTTACTAAATAGTTTTTTGAAAAACTGTATTTTCTTAGAATCTTCATATTCCTTTTCTTCAGAAGGAAGAATAGTATATCTTTGTTGTTGGGATTCGATAGTTATACCTAATGTTTCCTCTTCATAAAATTTAGATTGGAAAATATCTTCACTGATTATTTCTTTATCTATACGCTTATTTTTACCCATAAGCCTTCACCTCAGAATAATTTATCAAATCATCGTTTAATAACCCATCTTTTTTAAAACGTTCTTGAAAAAAAATATTTTCATATATTGCAATTGGTGATTTGAAATTAATATTATCTAAGTTTATAAAGAATAAATCAATTCCTGCTTCAGTTAAAACTACATCATCTTGATAGGTATTTGTATATAAATAGAAAATATATTGACTATAAATATCATGGCCATGAATCTTCTTATTTAATAAAGCATCATTCATATATGCTTTAAGTAATGGTCTTTTCTCCCAAGTCCTCTTCACAAACAATTCTTCATAATTAGATGCAAAGATTAATCTTGAAGCAAAATCAATTTCATCATTTAATAATAAAAACTCTTCTTCATGGGCTTGATATTGTTTAATTATTGTCTTAGCATTTTTAAAATAATAACTGTTTTCTGTTGCGAAAACTACCAAAAACTTTTCATTATATTGATTCAAAAGCTCACGATTATTTTCAATCGCAATTAATTTGTTTTGATATTCTTCTAAACTATTAACTCCAAGCATAAAGAACAATTTGTTTTTATGATCAAAATAGAATTGATATTTCTCAATGCTCTTTTCTAAAGCCATCTTTCCATAGCGATTGGAATTAGCATAAATATCATCTTTGCTAGCTATAATTAAATCCATTATGTTTTCTCTATTATGTAAATCGTTTCCTAAAACAACTGGAAAATAAGCTTGGTATTTAATAATAAAGTCGCGATTTTCTTTTAAAATTTCAATATTTGGATTTCCTTTTTCTAATTTAATAATTTGATCAATAACATATTTCTTACCATTTTTTGTTGTAAAGGCAAATAAATCTTTTTCGCCTAATAATAGCATCTTTGCTTCATCTTTCATTAAAACTTCATTCCAAGATGTCTCTTCAAAAGTTATATTTAAATCAACTAACCTTTGATATGTTTCAAAATCATCATCAATAAAACCAAAAGAAAATTGTTTCCTAGTTTCCTTAATTTCTAAATAATCATCAATATTTAAGTTTTGATATTCGTTTAATTTACTTACTTCAAACAAGTGATTTGATTGTGTAACAATTACATTAGAAACAGGAGATTTGTGATTCACATTTACAATTGGTGATAATAGATATCCTAGAATAAAAATCAAAATATATGAGGACCCAAGCGAAAGAGCAGAACCAAGAGCTCTACTTGCAGGTTTTTTATCACCTAAGAAAAATAACAAATTTCTCCTTCTAATGGTTTTGAAAAAGTAAATTATTAAAAAATAAAATACTAAATAAAGAAGGATATAATTTCCAATTGTGATAGCTAAATTCGCATGACCTTTTAATCCTATAATAGTCACGGCTACTCTAGAAAAAGCCATATATCCTTTAAGGCTAAATAAAATATTAATAACCAAAGGAAAAAGAAAATAGTTCAAAATAATTGGAACTAATAAGGCTATCGTTTTTTGAGCTTGATTATAAAGTCCTCTAATAGCACCTAAAAGCAGTTCAAAAATTACAATTATTAAAATGATGAAATCAAAATTTATTCCATAATTTGCCATCTTTTATAACCATTCCTTGCTTATCCATATTATACCAAATTACGCCTTTTTTTTCAATTAGTGATATGTTTAATTTGAATTTAAAAAAGTGCCTCTTAAGGCACTTTTTCTTCTATGTTTACTTACTATTCAGGTAGTTCACTCATTGGTTTTATATAATCAGCGAAGTCAACCCAAATTTTTGCTGCTTTATAAAAGGCAACTGCATTATTAGGAACATAAATCTTAACTTGTTTATTTAACTTTAAAAATCCTTGAGGAACATTTAATAATGCTACATCTTGAACATCTAAAACTAATTCTCTTAAACTATCAAATCTATCTAACGATTTTTGTTCAAAGCTAATTACTTTTGTAAGATCACTTGCTTTAACTTCCATAATCACAGTTGATGCTCTTAAATCTCCGCTACGGCTTACAGCAGTAATAGTTGCAAAACCTGTTTCTTTAGCTGTAACAACACCAGTATCAGCATCAATTGAAATTACTCTTGTATTACTTGAAGCCCAAGTTGCTGGTGCACTTACAGTTTGACCTTCAGCATTTACTTGTACTGAATGTAAAGTTAAGATATCTCCAGCATAAGATGATCTAGCACCTTCAATAATAATAGGATTTTCATCTGCACTTTCGCTAATATAATATTCATATTCTGGTTCTACTCTAGCAATAGTTAATCTTCTAACATTATAACAACCCGCAAAAGCTGATTCAGAAATTGTTTTAACACTTCCTGGAATATAAACACTCTTTAATCTTGTGTTTTGGTAAAAAGCAAATTTACCGATTTTCGCTAAAGTGTTAGGAAAAATAACTTCTTCTAATTTGCTTCGAGAAACAGTAATTAAACCAAATAATTTTGTATATTCAAAAAAAGCATAGTCGGCAATTTCACGAACAGGCAAGTTATCAATTGTCTCTGGTATTTCTAGTTTTTTATGTCTTTCTACTGTGTTAATAATAATCACATAACTATCATCAACTTCTTCTTGATAAGGGACACCATCTTCATCTTCCCTATAGACAGTTTTTACGCCCTCTACAACTTTATAATTAAAAACACCATCACTTAAAATTCCTGTTTTATCATAGTCATATGTTCTCTCGCCACATCCTACTAACACCAAAACTGCTAATAGAAACATAGCAATTAAAACTAAATATCTTTTTCTAGTTTGCATAACTGCCTCCTATTTCTTTATTATTATACTATAAATTCTCTATAAAAGCAATAATATTTATTATTTTATCCCTAGCTTGTATTTGAAATACCCTGCAACTGCAATCATCGCTGCATTATCTGTACAATACTCAAACTTAGGGAAAGTTAACTCTAAATTAGGGATTTTAGATACTGCTTCTTTTAATTTAAAGCGTAAGCCTTTATTAGCAGCTACTCCACCAGCTACAATTATTTGCTTTATTTTATATTCTAAAGCAGCTTTAATTGTTTTATCTACTAAAACTGAAACTACACTATTTTGAAAAGAAGCAGCTAAATTAGCTTTATTTATTTCTTCACCCTTTTGTTTTGTATTATTTACTAAATTCAAAACTGCACTTTTTAAACCAGAAAAACTAAAATTATAGCTATCCTTATCTAAATAAACATAAGGTAAATCATAAGTAACTACACCAGTTAAAGCTAAATCGTCTAAAGGTTTCCCAGCAGGATAAGGTAGGTCTAATACTCTTCCAACTTTATCATAAGCCTCACCAACTGCATCATCTAATGTTTGGCCTAAAATCTCAAACTGATAATGATCTCTCATCAAAACAAGTTCAGTATGACCACCGCTAACTACTAAAGCAAGTAAAGGGAAAACAAAATCTCTTTCAATATAGTTTGCATAAATATGACCAATTAAATGATTTACTTCAATATATTCAATTCCATTAGCTAATGCGAATGCTTTAGCTGCATTAACTCCAACCATTAATGATCCAATTAAACCAGGATTACTAGTTACTGCAACTAAATCAATATCTTTAGCTTTTAATTTTGCTTTTTCTAAGGCAGCTTCAAAAACATAAGTTATTTTCAAAACATGGTGTCGTGATGCAACTTCAGGAATAACACCACCAAATTCTTGGTGAATAGCAATTTGCGAATAAACGATATTCGCTAATACTTCTTTTCCATCTTTCACTATACTAACTGCAGTTTCATCACAACTTGTTTCTACACCTAATACAATCATTTCTTTTTTCCTCTTTCAAATTGGATACCATAAAGAATAGCGTCTTCACCATCTCGATAATACCTTCTTCTTATATAAATTGGATTTAAACCAAATCTTTCATAAATAGAAATTGCTTTTTTATTACTCTTCCTTACTTCCAAAGTCAATAAATTTACATTCATCTCTTCGCACAAATCAAGCAAGAAATTAAAAAGCATCTTTCCGTACCCATGATTTTGCATCTCTTCAATTACATAAAAAGAAACTACATCACAAGTATCAGAATTAATATAAGCACCGATAAATCCAATTATCTCTTCATCTTTTTCTAAAACATAATAATATTGATAAGGATTTAATACTAAATCTTGATAGAAAAAGTCATATCCTAACGATTCACCAAAGATAGCTTTTTCCTGTCTAACTACAGGAATAATATCTTTGATTTCCATTTGTCTTATTTTTTCCACTTAAATTGCCTCACGTAAATAATTAGGGCCTAAATCATGTAATGATTCTATTTCCTTAGCATTTTTAATAATCTTAAAAGGATTAATCAAATAGTGTGGCCCACGAATATAACTTACCTTTTTTGCTGCTGCTTCTATTATATTCTCTTCAACGCTAAGAAATTTCTCTTTACCCAATATTTGTATTTCATCAAAATTGATTGCAATATCTAAACTATAAACATAACCTTTTTTAGCTTTATTTGTAACAGTATAAGTACCATTAGGTTCTCCACTTCCTAAAAACACTAAACTAGAAATAACCTTTAAAGGAATATTTTTAGTCCAAGCAAACATCTTCGCAATTGTAAGACTAATTCTTAGACCAGTATAACTACCAGGACCAATACCAGTTACAATTAAATCTAAATCTTCTACACTTAAATCATTCTTTTTTAAAGCTTCTTCAATAACTAACATTAGTTTTTCTGAATGGTTATTTTCGCCTTCTTCTTCAAATTTATAAACTAACTTGTCATCTTTAATTAAATACAAAAAGATAAAAGATGTTGATGTATCCATTACTAATGCATTCATTTTAATACCTCTTCTAACAACTTTTGATATTTCTTACCATAAGCTTTAAAACTAAATTTTCTTTTTTCTAAGCCTAAATCTTTAATCGAAATAAGCAAATATTCTTTTGGTAACAAATATTCTATATTTTTACCCCATTCAATAATTACTACTCCGCCTTGTTCAAAGTACTCTTCTAAATATTCATCTTCTGATGCTTCACTTAAACGGTAAGCATCAATATGATATAAAGGGAGTCTTCCCTTATAAGTCTTCATAATTACAAATGTTGGGCTATTTACAATTTCTTTTATTTCTAAACCTAAAGCTATAGCTTTGGAAAAAGTAGTCTTTCCGGCACCTAAATCGCCTTCTAAAACTACCATCATATTAGGAAAAGCAAGTTTCCCCATCTTTAAGCCTAAAGCTTTTGTTTCTTCTAAATTATTTATTAATAACTCTTTCATGTTTAACACCTTTATTTATTATACCAAAAATATAAAAACAACTCAATCTTTGAGTTGCTTTTATTTATCTTAATTATTCTTTTAATAATTCTTCTCTTAAGTTACCACGGATTGTTGGGATGAAAGCATAAACTAATACAGCTAAACTAACAATCATTGATACTTGACAAGCAGTAAAATGCAAATCTGTTAAGAAAATTGCTAAACCACCACCAACTAAAACTAAACCTGCTAATAGTAACTTAATAATCACTTTAAGTAAATGATATAATCCACCAAAGATTTCATTAAATACTATAACTGAAAAAGATAAAATCGAAAACACTAAGAAACTAAAAGCATAACGATAAGTTAGTGTTTGTCTTCTTGCTTCTTCAATAGCCTCTTCTGTATCGGCTGATGAAGGAAAAGTTATAAAGAATGCAACTACAATTACAACAGCAGCTAGAACTGAGATAACCCTAGAAATTGTTATCCCAAGTTGCTTTCTTTTGGCATCTTGTTTATCAATAATGTATTTATTCATTTAAATCTCCTTATGGCAAATTCTCAACGCCAATAACTTCAGGAACTTCTTCTAAAAGTATAGCCTCAATTGCATCATTTAGCGTTGTATCTAAAGCAGAACAACCAACACATGCACCTAACATCCTTACATAAACTATTCCATCTTCAAACTTTACGTATTCCACATCTCCCCCATGTGATCTAATATAAGGTCTGATTTTGCTTAAAATAAATTTTATCTTGTTTTCAATATTATCCATTGTTCTTCACCTCTTGTTTATTATTATACTACAACTTTTTATCTTTGTCTTAAATCATGCTTTTCAAGTAAAACTACTGCTCTACTTCCAAGCCCCTTGCCTTCGCCTATCATGCCTAATCCTTCAAAATGGGTAGCCTTAATATTAACCTTATCTTGGTCAATTTCTAAAGTATGAGCAATTAACTCTTCCATTTTGCTTAGATAAGAATTGATTTGCGGAGCCTCTAAATAAATTGTAGCATCAATATTTACTATTTGAGTTTTTTCTTTTTCTAAGATTTCTTTTACTCTTTCTAAAAAATAAATTGAACTAATATCTTTATATTTAGGGTCAGTATCAGGGAAATTGCTGCCTAAATCACCTTTTCCTAAAGCCCCTAAAATAGCCTCAGAAATTGCATGCAATAAAACATCACCATCAGAATGAGCTTTAGCCCCACTATGATAAGGTATTTTAATACCACCTATATATAAACTCTTACCAAACTCAAATGGATGAATATCTAAACTTTCACCAATTAAATTGCGCTTAACAAATCTTTCCATAACAAAAGTATAATCTTTTGGCTCAGTAATTTTAATATTGAAATTATTTGATTTTATTTTCTTAGCTTCGATATTTAAAACGTCTTGAACTAAACTTACCTCATCTGGATATTCTTTTTTCATTAAAGAAAATGCTTCTTTCAGTATTTCTGTCTTAAATCCTTGAGGTGTTTCTGAAAAGTAAGCTTTACTTCTATCAATTAATTTTCCTTCATAATATAACGAGTCAGAAACAAAACTCATTAGAAAAGCTGCTTGATGTTTTTTCATCTCTTCTAGAACTTTCAAAACATCACTTGGTAGGGTAATACATCTAGCTCCATCATGAACTAAAACATAATCACTAGTTACTTTTTTCAAACCATTAACTACACTTTCAGATCTTGTTTTACCACCAAAAGTAACAACTAAATCTAAATCATATTCTTTAAGTATTTTTTCAATTTCTTTTTGATCTTCTTTTTTAATTACTAAAATAATTTGCTTTAAATCTTCTAAATCTTTGAATATTTCAATTGTATGAATAATTAAAGGCTTAGAGTGAATATCTAAAAGTATTTTGTTCTCTCCAAATCTAGTACTACTACCAGCAGCTACAATAATAACATCAAACATATTTACACCTCAAACTTAATAACTCTTTTTTCTGTAATTAAGATATCTACCTTTAGATCATGGTCTTCTTGAAACTCATCATCTAGCAATAAATCATCATAAATAAGGCCAATTTTAAAACCGGAAAAGTTTTCTAAAGCACGATCATAGTAGCCTTTACCTCTTCCTAAACGATAGCCTTTTTTATTATAAGCTAATCCAGGAATAACAATTAAGTCTAAATCATTAATCTCTATTTTCTCTTTAGATATTGGTTCTAAAACTCCAAACCTACCTTTAATAAATTCACCCGTGTTTTTATAAAAACTAATACTTTCATTTGTTTTTGGTAAATAGATATCTTCATTAAGTAATTTACTTAAATTGGGCTCATCTGCTAATGCCATATACAAAGCTACTTTTTTATCTTCCAAAAAGAATTCCAAATACTTAACTATTTTTTGATCTTTTTCTTCTTTGTTTGCAATAGGTTTTAACTTTTTTCTTAACTTAGTTTTATTTATACTCATCTAAATCATCATCATTTAAATCTATTTTAGAAGATTCAAAATCATAACCTTCTTCTGGAACAACAACTTCTTTTGCTTCTGGACTTGCAACTAAAGGTTCTAATTTAACTTCATTTAGATTATCTACTGATACTGCAACTTCTAAATCTTCACTTAAATTTAATTTTTCCAAAACCTCTTGAACAAAAATATCGTTTGATTTAAAACTAGAACTTAGAATAACTTCTACATCATTCTTAATATCGTATTTGTTTTCTAAAACATAAACTTCATCTGTCAATAACTTTGAAGCTTTATTTTCTAAATCTTTAGCTAAACTATCATATGCTTTCTTATTTTCAATAAAATAAGCATAATCTAAACTAGATAATTGATAAATAGTCTCTTCCTTCAAAACCTTTTGGAAATACTCGTGAATAATACTTTCAAGTAATCTTGGATCTTGTTTTAAGTATTTTCTTAAAGAATTAAATGTAAGCAAAACTATGGCTACCTTTTTCTTCTTTGGCTCATATTTCTTTAATGATTCAACTAAAGAATCTGTGCCCAAGTAATGATAATGTGCTTGTGGCCTTTTAGCCAGCCTAACAATATCATAATATCTACCATTAGCATAATATGTAGTTTGTTCAACCCAGTCAATACCATTAATTGAATTAACACGATAATTATAACTAATAGGTTTCTCTTTTGAAAATTCTCTATTTAAGTAAATCGGAAGATCGCTAGCAATTATAATTTCTTGATACGACTTTTCACTAACAATCTCTTTAGTTCCTAATAAATGAGCCATATTTTCACTTAAGCGATAACTACCAATTTCTTGATCATAAAACATTGAAACATCTTTTTGTAAGTTTGCATAAACAAGCAAGTCCTCTATTTTAAAAGGAGCTGACCTAACAAAATCATCTTGTTTACCTTCTTTAAAAATAGTTACGTAAAGTGCTTTAGCATTTTCTTTATCATCAATAATAATTTTTTCTGTTTTAAAACTTACTTCTAAAACTTTATTTTCCAATTCCAAATAAAGCAAGAAAGCATCTTTATTTCTTAAATAACTATAAAACATTTTCTTACCTATTTTTTTATCATTAATTTTAGCCGATTTAATTTCCTTTTTCTTATACGGTAATTTTTCACGATAACTATCTAAAAAGATAATTTTCTTTCCTTTAATAATCGCTTGGGCTTCAGGATGTAATTCTTTCATTTCTTTGATTACGCGTTTATCTTTTAATTTTAATAATAAAATAATTACAAAAATTATTACTTGGATTGCGATTAAACCAATACAGTAATAAAAAGCTATTTCTATTGGATCAATTGTTATACCAGCAGAAGTTAATAAGTCTGGGAAAAACTGGCCGATTACAACTGCTCCTAATACTATAGGGATTACCAAAAGCGCTAATAAAAATGTTAGAACTGGAAACCTTTTTTTCATAAAGATAATCGTAATTTCTAATGCTAATATCAACAAAGCAAGAGAAATAAAAACGACGAACGGGTTTTGAAGCACTAGTTGTGCAATAACATTAAACATATTTTATCCTCCTATTGAATTAATAATTCAGCCGTCCTCTGATTAGTCGCTAAAGGAATGTTATATAAATCACAAAGTCTCAAAAGAGCTGAAATGTCTGGCTCATGCGGTTGAGCTGTCAAAACATCACGGAAGAAAATAACGATACTTATTTCTCCGCTTACTACTAAATTACCAATTTGAATATCTCCACCTAATGGACCAGAATTCAAACAAGTAATCTTTAAATTAGTTTTTTCCATAATTCTTCTACCTGTAGTACCTGTAGCTACAAGTTCATGTTTTTTAAAAAAATCTTCATATTGAATACAAAAATCAATTAATTCATCTTTTTTCTTATCATGGGCAATTAGTGCTATTTTCATTTGACCTCCTATTTGTTTAATAAATATCTATCTAATAAATCTTGTAATTTTTCTAAAGTAATGTCAATAGTAATTACGCCATCAGATGTAATGCTGATATTGCCTGTTTCTTCAGAAACGACAATTGTAATTGCATCGTATCTTTCAGAAGCACCAATTGCAGCTCTATGTCTTGTTCCTAAAAATGTTGGGATATCATATCTTTCTGTTGTAGGTAAATACGCTCCAGCGCAAACAATTCTATCTTTTCTTATAATTACGGCTCCATCATGACAAGCAGTACCTGGCGTAAAGATAGTCGTTAGTAACTCTTGGGTAATTTTACCATCAATCGGAATTGCATTATCAATAATATTACTTAAACTATCTTCTCTTTCAATTGTAACTAAAGCACCAATTGAACGGTCTGACAATTGTTTCATCGCATCTACTAATACTTTAATAACATTAGCTTTTTCTTCTTCAGAAGTAAAGACATTATCCACTTTCCGTTTCAAGAATTTAGTATCAATATAATGCCTAATTTCTGATGAATAAATAACTACAAGAATAAACAAGATTAAAAGTGAAAGTACTCTTAAAATCCAAGTCATAATTGGCATATTAAAAAACACAAATAATCCATGTAAGATAATCATTCCAAGCGATAGCGGAATGATAATCGATAATTTAATCTTTTTGCGAATTAAACCAATTACTAAAATATAAACGATTACTGCTAGTACAACATCAATAACAAAGAGAGTTACCTCTAAAGGATTCTCCAGTCTTGATTTTAAATTACTTATTAGGGTTTCCCATGCTTCATTCATTTTTTACACCTTCCATTATTTCTTCTAATTTTTTTCTTTTTCCTTGATCTAACTCCACAGTTTCATAAAAATGCTTGATAACTGGAAGTTCTTTTTCATCAATTGCATAATCAATTGAATCTTGATTTTTTTCATCAACTAAGAAACAATCAGCACCATATTTTCTTAATAGTTCTATCATCTCTACATTTCCGTTGATTACAGCTAAATGCAAAGGAGTTTGATCTAATTCTGCTCCTAAATTGGGATTAGCCTTAGCTTCTAAAAGAGCCTCAGCAACTTGATATTTATTATCCTTGACCGCTAAATGTAAAGGAGTTAAACCTTTTAAATCTGCTAGGTCTAATATTATACCATATTTTATGAAGATTTTAACCAATCTAACTTCATCTTTTTTAACTGCGAAGTGTAATAAACTATCACCATTATTTAATTTCGCACTTAAATTAAATCCAGCCTTTTGTAACCTATTAAGATTAGAATTAATATAGTAATAACTGCGAGTTTTATCTTTTAAGGAATCAACGAAATCATTAAAAGTTCTTTTACTTATCTTTCGTTTCATTTTTGATTTCCTTTACAATATAATCAGCTATTTTCTTTAAATCATTATCAAAATGAGTAATCCAAACATTGATCATTTTAAAACCGCTAGCTCGATAATGTTCATAGTAGTCACGATATTCATTTAATATCTCATAATGTATCTTCATATAATCAAAGAATAACAATACTCCATATAAACGATCATTCTTTTCAATAATCAAGTTAATATCTCCTGGTGCCTCATAAACTTTATAACCTTTTGCCTCAATCAACTTTTTAAGTTCTAAATTCATTTGGTTATAAGTAACACCTTCAAAAATAGCGGCATCATCCTCATTTACAATTCCATTTAAAGTTTTCGGGAATAAATTATCGCTTCTAATATAGTTATTACTATCATAAATTATAACTCTTTCATTACAAAGAAGTAAAGTATCTAAGATATTTAAACTAATGTGCTCTAAGTTTACTTCATAATAATCTTCAAGCCAAATAATATTATAATCTGCGTGATATAAGTAAACATTGTTTATATCACCAATATTAATTCTTCTTGTAAGAATAGTATAAATATCATTTGTGCTTAAGTGAGCACTAATTAAACTATTAGCTATTTCCCGGTAAATTTCTTTTTGTTTCTCAAAATTACGGATAAAGATGTTAATCTTAATATCCTTATTAGTCATATATAATAAAGTAATATAATAAACAATTTTATCTTTTAAAATTTCAATTCCTCTATTACCACTATACGTGTTTTTAATTAAACTTTGTAAACCAGGTAAATAGTTAAGGAGTTTCTTTGGTGTAGGTAAATAACGAAAATCAAATTTAATAATCGTCTCATTCATCATCCTACTAATTAAAGTATTAAATACAGCTCCTTGAGGTTGAAGTTCCCCAGAAATAATAATTTGCTTTCCTAAAACGGCATTATAATACTCACTCGCATTTAGTAATTGGGCATCATCAATAATTACCAAATCAAAGTCATTTACATCTAAGTAATAATTCAATAAAGAAACGGGTGCTAAAAATAAATATTTAGTTCCTTTTGTTCTTTTAATATACTTGCGATAATCTAACTCTTTAATATTATGAGTACTAAATCTACTACTGCTGTGTTTCCTAATATCTACAACTAAATTATTAATATCTTTCTCAATTAGTGTTTTTTCTAAAACCATAATCTTATTTAATGCTTCTTGACAGTCTTCATTATTTGGCTCTTTTTTAGAAAATTCATTCTTTAGATATGTAAAGTAAGTATATTTGAAACTATCAACTAGTTGATTACCTTTATTTTCAGAAACAATAATATCGCTTAATGACTCAAGTCTATAATTATTAATCTTTCTAATGTTTTTATTGATTACTAAATAAGCATCTAATTCTTTTTCTTTTTTAAGTAAAGTATTTAAGTGTTCAATAATAACTGAAAAATCAAAATACAAGAAATACGAAACCCCAGTTTGAAAATACTTAGCATAATTTTGGAATGAACGATTTAAACCCTCACTTGCTTCAGAGGCAGTACTTAAATGTTCATCAATTTCTTGATAATTTTTCGGATTTAAACTAGCAATAACTTTACTATCGTCAATAAAGCTTTCACAATATTTTTTAAAGTTTTGTAATGTTCTTTGGATAGTATTTAAATTTGTTTCCTCATTTTGATACATTACACCATAAACTTTTTGATATTTCTTATTATTTTCTAATCCTTTAATATATTCTGAAATCTTTTTTTTACTTTCAGAAAGAATATAGTATTCTTCTAAAGCAACATACTTTTTCCTATTAACAAGTTGCTCTAATAAGATATCATTTGTTTTATATAAACTACTAATATAATCATAAAAGTTTGTCAACTCTTGATAAATATCTTTAAAACTATTCTTTTTTGACTCAAAGCCAAAAACAGCGTAACTTCTTGTTAATTTATTAATTTCTCCTATTGAACCACTATAAGCATTTAAAGCATTAGTTAGTTCTGTCTTTTCTTGCTCTTTATATGTTTCTAAAGCAATAGCTAACTTGACTAAAGCCTTTTTAAAGTTTACATTTCTATTTTTCTCGAAAAATGTTTCAATATTTTTATAACGTCTAACTGTACCAAGAAAATCAGATCCTAAAAAGTGATTTTCATAAATCCTATCTAGTTTCATTAAACCACGTTGGCTATCAATAGCTTGTTTTGTTTTTTTAATTAAAGTCTCAGAGTCTTCTTTAACTTTTCTTTGACCTTCTTTACGATAAGCATTCAAAATTTGTTTGTCCATCTTACCTTTTTTATCTTTAGCTAAAATACTTACATAACTTTCTAAGTTATTCATCTTTATATATGGGTATTCTTTTTGAAACTCATCTATCATTCTTGAATAACGAAGAGCTATTGCTTCTGCTCTAAATAACTGTCTTACAAAAATCTTATCTTGAGAATAAACAACTAAATCTTTAAATTTAAAATCTCCATTTTTATAAAGATCAAGAAATTCGATTAAGTTTTCTTGCATCTCATCGTTTAAATAAAGCTCAATTCCAAAAGCTTCTTCTAAAATTCTTGAATTGATTTCATATAGTTCTTTTTGGTAAGCAAAGTTGTTATTCAAAGACGTAACATCTGTTCTTGCTTTTAATAAAGCATTTATATATTCAATATCTTTTTTACTGTGTTTACCTAAAGCTTCTTTAATTAAAGCATCAATATCTATTTGTTTGTAATCTTTCCACTTAGCATCTAAACTATATTCAATTTCTTTTAAAGAATTAATAATTGCTTTTAATCCTTCAAACTCTTCAATTGCTTCTTCATAACTTACAAAGCCAACTTTTTTCCAAGATTCTGGTAAATCAGCTAGGGCTAATTTCTTTATATTACTAACAGTATTACGAAATCTCGATAAACTATCTTGAGGAACAACACCATACTTTGTTTCTAAAGTTTGTTTTTCTTTTTCAATAATTAAAAAGTCTTCTTTAATTTGCTTTAAAACATCAAGAATATTGTTTCTTGACAAAAAGTCTGAAGAAATTAAAACTTGATGCCATTTATTTTTAGAAATTGAAGGAATAATTTTACGATAACTTTCAATTTCTTCTAAAGCCTTCACAACTTCTAAAAATTCATATTTATATAAAATATCTAAATTATCTATTTCTAATATTTTTTTCTTGCGTAACGATAAAACCGCAAGTTCAGTAAGTACCTCTACATAACGATAGTCTTGAATCTTTGAATAGATTTTTGATTCATAATCATTAACTTCTTTATATAATTCTAATACTTCAGCTTTTTCTGTTAACTCTTCAAATTTGCCTTTTGGATAAGGCGATACTTCTCCATAATTAAAATAAGCAAAAGAGTTAGCGAAGTTAACTACATAGTTTTCTAAATTCAAACTATTAAATTTATTAAAAACTGTTTCTAAAGTTTCATCTTGGTTAGAAATATAAAGGATTCTTTTTCCTTGAGTAATTGCTTCTAAACAAATATTTGTTAGGGTTAGAGTTTTACCAGTACCTAATCTACCTACAATAACAAAACTATTGCCTATACTTGCATTATACAAAGCTTCTCTTTGTTTTTTATTTAAAGGAGCTATATATCTTAAATTGCATTCTTTACTATATAACTTATCAAGTAAGGCTTCATTTTGATCTCTTACAATAGGAAACTTGCTATGCTTTAAGTCTGGTCTATCTGCAACTGTCTTGGCAATTGTTAGATAGTTTTCTAACTTGACATCTAAACCTTCAATATTGGCTAGTTGTAAGATATAACGATCTATTGAATACAAAGAATCAAAACGATCTAATACTTGAAGTGGTAATAACCTTCTTTGATCTGAAGTTAGGATTGTTGAGAGAATATTAATTAGAATATCATTCGCAATCGGACGTGCATATTTTTGAAGATAAATTTGATTATTCTCAAAATATAAATTTACAGGAATTAAAACAATTGGAGCAAATTTTTCTTCTTTATTGTTATCACGATAACGAACCAAACCATAAGTTAGGAAAAGTTGATAAACTCTATTCTTCTTATTCAAACTATCGATAAACATATATGGAATTATATTTTGTAAACTTTCGCGATTAATCTTAAAGTTAGACATACCACTATTTTGAATATTAAAATCCGAGATTTCCTCAATTCTAATTCTTTCAAAATTCAAGATCTTTTCCATAATTTCATAATCAATATTACCAAGTTCAATATATGGAGTATTAGAAAAGATGTCTTGTAAGTATGTAGCACTGTTTGATAATCTCGTTTTACGATTAGATCCTTGAATCATTGCAACATCTCCCATTTAATCATATTATACCAAAAAACAATGAAAAATTGTAGTACAAAATGTTTTTTTGAAAGCTTTAGTAAAAACTATTTTTTTTGAAAACGGAAGCTGCTTTTTCTAAAAAAAAGAAAAAGAAAATTTTACAAATTTTTCTCGAATTATTGGTCCTAGTGTGATATAATACCATAAATAAGGTAAGTATAAAGTTTAAGTAGGAAGGTATGTGAGATTATGCAAGAAAATGTAAAGTACACAAAAGAGTTAAAACAAAAATTAAATGAGGATTTAAAAAACTATTTCCCTCATTTATTTTTAGTCGATGATGATATGGAGAAAAGCTTTACGAGTGTTTCGCGCTTAATACTCCTAGATCGTTATGCCCAAAAAGATATTAATCATATATCATATTCAAAAGGCGATTTAGTTTTATGTGTTGTAAAAGACGATCCTAAATTCCCTTCTAGAGGTATTGGTTATATTGATCGTATTACGAAAAATCATGTTTATATTAAACTTGAAGAAGAATACGTAGCAATGGCGGAAGATGCAAATAACAAAGGAATAATTAAAAGAAAAATTGGTGAAGTTGATAAACCATTAGAACTTTACTATGAACAAGTTTGCCAAAGAGTAGCTAACAATTTAAGTATTGGAGAAACTCTAGAAGTTGTTCAAGCATTAGAGGCAGAACTAAAAGAAATGAATATCGTTCCTGCTGGTAGAGTACTATTTGGTGCTGGCAGTAATACAGCTGTTACTTACTTCAACTGCTTTGTTATGCCATATATCCATGACTCTCGTGGCGGTATTAGTCGCCATCGTAAAGAGGTTATGGAAATTATGTCTCGTGGAGGTGGTGTAGGAACTAACGGCTCTACTCTTCGTCCTCGTAATGCTCTAGCTAAAGGCGTTAGTGGTAAATCTTCAGGCTCAGTAAGTTGGCTTAACGACTTATCTTCCCTTACAAATCTTGTAGAGCAAGGTGGAAGTCGTCGTGGAGCACAAATGATTATGTTAGCTGACTGGCATCCAGATATTCTAGAATTCATCATTAGTAAAATGCAAAATCCAAAGATTTTACTTTTCTTAATTGATAACTTAGAAGATGAAGATATTAGAAGACTGGCCAAAGACAAACTAAAGTTTACTCACCTAAGTCGTGAAGAAATTGAAATTTATGAAACAATAGTAAAACTAGCAGAAACTAACCCTGATTTAGTAAGCAAACTTGCTTTACAAAAAGTTAAAGATACTCTAAATTTAGGAGGTACTTATTCTGTAAATAACCCTGACTTTTTAAGTGGAGCAAATATTTCTGTTGCCATCACAAAAGAGTTTATGCATGCAGTAGAAAATGATTTAGACTATGCTTTAAAATTCCCAGATACAGATGACTATTCTCCGGGTGAAAAAGCTGCTTATAATGAAAAATGGCAAGCTTGCGGGGATGTTAGAGAATGGGAAAAAATGGGCTATCGTGTTAAAACATATCGCACAATTAAAGCTCGTGAGTTATGGCATTTAATTTGTATTTGCGCTACATATTCAGCTGAACCAGGCATTTTCTTTATTGATAATGCAAACGATATGACTAATGCAAAAGCATATGGGCAAAAAGTTGTATGTACTAACCCTTGTGGGGAACAACCACTTGCTCCTTACTCAGTTTGTAACTTAGCAGCTTTAAACTTAGCTAATATGTATGACTGGGAAAAGAGAGATGTTAACTGGGATAAACTAGAGAACTCAATTAGAGTTGCAGTTAGAATGCAAGATAACGTAATCGACCAAACTACTTATTTCTTAGAAGCAAATGAAAAACAAGCTAAAGGTGAACGCCGTGTTGGTTTAGGAGTTATGGGCCTACATGACTTAATCATTTATGCTAACCTTCGTTATGGTAGTAAAGAAGGTAATAAGTTCGTAGATAAGTTATTTAAGTTTATTGCTACTACTGCTTATGATGCTTCAATTGACCTTGCAAAAGAAAAAGGAAGCTTTCCATTTTTAGATCAATATGGTTCAAGAGAGAAATTTATCGAAACTGGTTATATGAAGAGTATGCCACAAAAAATTAGAAACGATGTTCTAAAATATGGTATTAGAAACTCTCATTTACTTACAATTGCTCCTACTGGTTCTACAGGAACAATGGTTGGAGTATCAACAGGCTTAGAACCATACTTTGCATTTAAATACTATCGTAGTGGTCGTTTAGGACAATTTATGGAAGTTAATGCTCCTGTAATAGATATCTACTTAAGTCACAACCCTGAGTATTCATATGATAATTTACCAGATGTTTTCGTAAGTGCTATGGGGCTTACAGCTGAAGAACACGCAGATACACAATGTGTAATTCAAAAATGGGTTGACTCTTCAATCTCAAAAACTGTTAACGCACCTAAAGGCTATACAGTTGAAGATGTAGAAAGTTTATACTTTAGACTTTACAAAGGTGGAGCTAAAGGTGGTACTGTTTATGTAGACGGATCTAGAGACTCTCAAGTTCTTACTCTAACAAAAGAAGATAAACTTCCAAAACAAGTAGGTTTAGAAGACTTAGGTATTGAAATTACAGAATCTAAATCAGATGTAAAATCTGAATCAGCTGACAGTTTAAATCAAGTAGCACCTTTAAAAGCTAATCGTGAAATTGGTGTTGAAGTAGGTAACTTATGTCCTATTTGCCATGAGGGGATTGTAGAAGAAATTGGTGGTTGTAACACTTGTACAAACTGTAATGCCCAATTAAAATGTGATATTTAAGGAGATTTTATGAAACTATATTTAAAAGGTAGGATTATGGCTGCTTTGCCTATTGTCTGCACAATTGCTTATTTACTAATGGGCTTCTTGGCAGACTTATGGCATCCAGGCTGGGTTGTATTCTTAGCCATTCCTTTATTTGCTGCAATCCTATTTAATAAAAACTTAAAACTTGTTTCTATCTACACAACAATAATTAGCGTTGCTTATGTAGTAACAAGTGCCTTAACTGGTTTATGGCATCCTTTATGGATAGCTTTTCTAACTATTCCAATCTTTTCAATCTTCACAAGACCTAGACATTTAACTGCTGAAGAATTTTGTGATATGGTAGAAAATCAAAATGATGATTGTGATTGTGGATATGATGCTGAATGGGAAGAAAAAATAGAAAAAGAGTTTGAAGAAAAATTCGATTCTAAAGATGAAGAAAGCAAAAAATAATTAAGGAGAGAATATATGAAAAAGAAAATTATGGCTGCATTGCCAATTATGTGTACAATCGCTTATTTATTAATGGGATTTTTAGCTGACTTATGGCATCCAGGTTGGATTGTTTTCTTACTTGTTCCCCTAGTAAGTGCGATTTTAAATAGTACTTTTAAATTTGTAACATTCTATACAATTTTAGTAGTAATTGCTTATATGATAATTGGCTTTACAATTGATGGTTGGCATCCTTGGTGGATTTTATTTTTAACTATTCCTATTGTGTCAATCTTCGCAAAATCTGATAAAAAGAAAGAAAAAGATAATAATTAAAAGAAAAGGGTATTTTTACCCTTTTTAAAAAGGAGGACTATATGAAAGGAATACTTGTTGGGGTAAATACAACTGATTTAGAACTAGAAGAATTACAAGGGATTGCTGAAGCATGTTCAATTGAAATTTGTCACATAATTACCCAAAATCTAGAAAAAATCAATCCTGCTCATTATGTAGGTAAAGGTAAACTAGAAGAAATCAAAATGGCTTTAGACTTTTATAAAACTGAAGTTGTTATTTTTAATAATGAACTTTCCCCCTCACAATATGTAAATATTGAAGACTACCTTAAATGTATCGTTTATGATAAAACATATTGCATTTTAGAAATCTTTAACCAAAGAGCACAAACTAAAGAAGCAAAAATCCAAACAGAAATTGCAACTTTAAACTATATGTTACCAAGATTAATCGCAGTAAATAAAAACTTATCGCGTCAAGTAGGCTCTGGTGGTGGTTTATATCTTCGTGGTGGTGGTGAAACTGTCCAAGAATTAAAAAGAAGAAATGTAAGGCAAAGACTTTCAGACTTAAATAAAACTTTAAAAGAAATTAAGAAAACTAATGAAACTAAAAAAACTAAAAGAAATAAATCTTTCTTAAAACAAGTTGCTTTAGTTGGTTATACTAATAGTGGTAAATCTACTACTTTAAATCTTTTCTTAGAAGATGAAGAAAAACTAGTAATTACTAAAGATATGTTATTTACTACACTAGATACTTATACAAGAATAGTAGATATCAACCATCATAAAATCTTACTTTCAGATACTGTTGGTTTTATTAGTGATTTACCAAAACAACTAGTAGATGCTTTTCTATCTACAATTATTGAAGTTAAAGAAGCAGACTTAATTATCCAAGTTGTTAATGGCTCTAACCCTAATTTTGAAGAAGAAATTGAAAACACAAATAAAATCTTAAAGCAAATTGGCGCAAACCAAATTAAAAAAATCTACTTAATCAATAAAGTAGATTTAGTAGAACATGCTTTAATTATTCCCAGTAAATACGAAAATGTAATTAAATTTAGTGCCAAAACTCAAGAAAACTTTAATCACTTAGTAGATGCTATCGAAGATAAACTATTTTCTAACGAATACTTTATCAAAGTAGAAATTCCTTTAGAAGAAAGTAAATTAATTAACGATCTTAAAAAACAAGGTCAAGTTATTAAAATTGTTTATAACCAAACAGCAGTTTATTTAGAAGTTTTAGTTAACAAACAATTATTTGATCAAATAATTAAATATAAAAAATAAAAGCTTGTTTTAAAACAAGCTTTTTTATATTCTTTTATCTAAAATAAAATCATTTCTTAGAATAATCGATAATACTATTTCTTTATCTTCAGCACTCATCATTATTTGCGTAAGTTCAAATTGATTCACAAATTCTAACTTTTGATTATAAGTGTTAGTTTCTATTAGATAACAATAATAGTTATAATCTTTTTTATACACTACACCTTTGTAACTAACATTCAAACATTCACCGTAACTCTTTACAAAATTACTGACATCTTCATCATGAAAATTAGTTTTCATCTTCCTAACAATGGCAAGATATTTCTCATTTGTCTTTTCTAATAAAAATCCATCTTGGTACTTAAGCAAAATATAAATAAAATCTTTAGGTTTCGATGATTTAGTCCCTTTAAATACTCTTTCATTTCTTCGGATACCTTTAATAAAATTAGATCCAGCTAAAACTAAAGTATAAAATACACTAGAGCCAAGTAAAGCATAATATTTAGTAAAATCAGTAATTCCAAAAATATATTTATCATAGAAATAACTGCCTAAAAACAAAACAATAAAAGTAAAACCTAAAAGAAAATTATATAAACCTTTTCTTTTATAATTAGATTTCTTAATAAGTCCATTTAAAATCATAAAGAAAAATCCAACTGCTAAAGCACTTAAAAAGATAATTTTAAGTAAATTCAGAACTTCAATTTGTAAAATCATTGTTTTTTGTAAATTGTCTTTCCTGCTCTAATTGTTTCATAAACATTTAAATCCTGATCGATAATTGCAAAGTCTGCATCTTTGCCTACTTTAATCGATCCTTTTTTATTGCTTATGTTTAGATTACGTGCTGGATTGATTGTTGCAAAATCAATTGCTTCTTCTAAAGAAATCTCTAAAGTTTCCTTACAATTTCTAATCGCTTCATTCATTTTTAAAACTGAACCTGCAAGATTACCAGTTTCTAGTCTTGCAGCACCACCCTTTACATAAACATCTTGACCGCCTAATTGGTATTTACCATCAGGCAAATGTTTTGCTTCCATAGAGTCAGTTACTAAAATGAACTTATCTTTTGGTTTCTGTTTATATAAGATTTTAATAGCAGCAGGACTAACGTGAATTAAGTCACAAATTAACTCTACATAAGCCTCATCATGAAGCATAGCAGCACCTAAAGTACCAGCGTCACGATGGTGTAAACCTCTCATTGCATTATAGCAGTGTGTAAATAATGTTGCTCCATTTTCTACTGCTTCACTTGCTACATCATATGATGCGTCTGTATGACCTAAGGCAGCTACAATCTTTTTTGATTTTAAGTATTTAGTTAACTCTTTACCATTTTCTTCATAAGCCATAGTAACAATTTTAATATTATTACCACTTACCTTTTCAAATTTTTTAAACGCAGCAACATCTGCAGCTAAAATATATTCTTCTGGTTGTGCTCCTTTTTGTTTTTTACTTACGAAAGGTCCTTCTAAGTGAATTCCTAAAACTTCTGCTCCTTCTTCTACATTTGCTTCAATATATTTTTTAATATTCTCTAAAGCTTTATTGATATTTTCAATACTTTGCGTCATTGTTGTTGGTAAAAAACCAGTAACTCCATCTTGAGTTATTGATGTTGCAATATTTAAAATATCTTTTTTTGTAGGGTACATTGAATCTGAATGATTAGCACCATGAATATGTTGATCAATAAATCCTGGAACTACAATTAAGTTATCTGGAAGTTCTATGCCATCTTTAAATTTTCCAATAGATTTAATTTTTCCATTTTCAATTTCTAAAGAAGTCTTTATAATCCCTTTTCCCTCTACATAAATATTTGTATTAGTAAATCCTTTCATTTTTTCAACTCCTTTTCTATCTCTGATAATTTAAGTTCTTTCTTAATGCCTTGTTTTAAATCTTGGAATTCATATATTCCTTCATCAGCTTTACGGCCAACTACAATTCTATATCTTACCCCAACTAAATCTGCATCTTGGAATTTAACTCCCGCTCTTTCATCACGATCATCTATTAAACAATCATAGTTTTTAGATAATTTCTCATAAATTTCTAAACCTTGATCTAAGTTGTCACCTAGTGGAATAATGTGAATATCAAACGGAGTAACTTCTTTTGGCCAAACTGGTTTTTCATCGTTTGAGTGTTGTTCTAAAATAGCCATTAATAAACGAGAAATACCAATTCCATAACAACCCATAATAATAGGTTTAGTTTTTTGGTCTTGATCAATAAAGTTAGCCTTCATTAATTCAGAATATCTAGTTCCAAGTTTAAAAATATGACCAACTTCAATTCCCTTTGCATGTTTAATTACACCTTTACCATCAGGAGAAGGATCTCCTTCCTTTAAATCACAAATCTCTTGATTTAAAGCAAAACTAGAACTATCGCTATAGACAATCGTATCTTCTCCAACATCACATAGCACCATAAATTCTTCTGAAGCCTTACCACCAATATTTCCTGAATCGGCTCCAATAATACGGTAATCCAATTCAAGTCGATTTAAGATTCTCTTATAAGCTTCTCTAACCCTTTTATACCAAACATCTAAATCATCTTCATCTTTGTGAAAAGTGTATAAGTCAAACATTAAAAATTCTCTTCCTCTCATTAAACCAAAACGAGGACGAAATTCATCTCTAAACTTATTTTGAATTTGATATAAACCTATTGGTAGTTTTTTATAACTATTTACATAATCTCTAACTAAATCAGTTACTACTTCTTCATGAGTAGGCCCTAAACAAAAAGGACGTTCATTGCGATCTTCTAATCTCATTAACTCTTTTCCGTATTGTTCCCATCTTAAAGATTCAACCCATAAATCTTTTGGTTGCAAAGCAGGCATTAAAACTTCAACCGATTCTGTTTTATTTATTTCTTCTCTAACAATATTTTCAATTTTTTTAATAATCTTATAAGCTAAAGGCAAATAATCATAAATACCGGCTGCGACTTGTTTGATATATCCACCCTTTAATAGAATCCTATGTGATACTATTTGGGCATCTTTTGGTGTCTCCCTTAATGTTGGGATAAAAAATCTGCTTTGTTTCATTATTTACCTCCTAAAACAATTTAATAATATCATTTAATGTTACAAAGGCAATTAAGCCTAATAATAAAAACATTGTTACTGTAATTAAAATCTTTTCCACTTTTGGATTTGGTTTTTTCCTTGTAATTGCCTCATACCCCAAGAACACAATTCTTCCTCCATCTAAGGCTGGAATTGGAAATAAATTAAGTAACCCAACGTTTACAGATAACATTCCCAATAAATCAAGTAATGGTAAAAAGCCATATGTTGCAACCTCGCTAGTTAATGTATAAATACCCACTGGTCCAGATAGTGATTTAATTGTTACTGTTTTGTTTTTAAATAACATTCTTAAAGTTCTAAAAACAACAGTTGTCGAATTAACAGTTTTTTTAATTCCGAAAACAAGTGACTGGTGTAAACTAAACTCTCGGCTTGGCGAAAATCCTAAAACAATGCCCGCTGGAGGAATTTGATTTCCTTCAATATCCTCTTGCTCATCCATAATATCTTTACAATATGGTTTAATTTTTACACCTACAATTTGCCTTGCAATTAACTTTCCATCTTGCTCGACAATCTCAACTTGATATTGATCTGTACTTACGGTTCCATCTTTAAAAGTAAACCTTAAATCTAATGTTGCGCTACCTATTGTTTGTGGTATGATGTTAATTTTTTCTTTATCCTTGTCTTGAACCACTTCTATTTTAAAAATAGCTTCGTTAGACGATATTGGCAAAACGATTGCGTCTTTAGGACTATTAATAGCAACTGAATTTGACTCTCTTAACACTACAAAATTTAAATAGTCAGCATCAGTTCCAGTCCCACCTACATAATTATTGGCAAACTTAACTACATCATACCAATCATTAATATTTTCTTCATTAATCTTTAAAATTTTATCTCCTTTAAGAAGACCTTTATTAGTACTCAAGTTCTGGTCTTTTGGCTCCTTAATAAAACCAATAACTACTTCTTCGGTGCCTTGCTCACTATATATTCCCATATTAAATAAAGCGTATTGTGGATAAATAGCTATTGTCTCAGTTTCATCATTATTACAATAACTAATAGAAATTGGTTCTGTAACTTTATTTTGTAAATAATAGTTTAAAAAAGCATCGATATCTGAATATTCTTTTACTTCAACTGAATAACCACTTATTTCCATTTTCTCAATATAAGAGCCACTAGTAAAGCCACTTTCTATTAAATACTCAGCATTTACATTAACTTTGTTTGTATCATATTTAGGGAAACCTTGTCCCAGACCTAAAATTACAAAAACAAGCATGGCAAGGAAAAAGTTCATTAATGGCCCACCAAACATAACCATAAATCTATCCCATAATGATTTAGCACCTAATGTTCTTTCATAAGGAGCAATTTGCATACTATACTTACCTTCATGAAGTATCGCACTTTTACTTACACCATACTTCTTTAAATTACCAGAAGAATCTTTTACTGCAATGAATAAAAATCCTCTGCTTTGCTCATCATACAAATCATAGTCAACAATTTCAAACATCTCTAAATCTTTTGCATCTTTATGATTTAATGTTATATAGATATCTGTAACAGTGCCTTGTTTAAACTTTAACTTTACATACTGAACTTTTTCTAAATAATCATCTTCTTGTTCTTCCCCCGCTATAGCACAAAATCCCCCGATTGGAAAGATTCTAATACTATAAACAGTTTCTCCTGCTTTCTTTTTGAAAATAGCTGGCCCCATTCCAAACGCAAATTCGCGAACTAAAATTCCCGCTTTCTTCGCAAATATCATATGTCCTCCTTCGTGGACTAAAATAATTAGCCCTAAGACAAAGATAAAGGCCAACAACCCTAATATAAAATCCATTTAACTCACCTCTATTTATATTTCTCGTATATTTCTTTTTTTATTTCTAAATCTAAATCTAAAATATTATCTAAACTAATTTCAAATTTTGGATAATCTTTCTTAACAGCTTCAATAACTATTTGTTCTATTTCTAAAAAACTAATTTTCCCAGCTAAAAACAAATTAACTGCAGCTTCATTACTAGCACTATAAGCAATTTGCTTAGCCTCTCCTTTTTTCAAAACTTCAAAACTAAGTTTTAATAAAGGATATCTTTCATAATCTATCTTTTCAAAATTCAAAGATTTTAACTTTCCTAAATCTAAACTAGCAACACTTGTTTTTCTTCTCTTTGGATAAGATAAAGCATAACTAATTGGTATTTCCATATTTGGATAAGATAAATTAGCAAGAACCGTACTATCTTTATATTCTACTAAAGCATGAACAATAGATTCACGATGAAGCACAGTATCAATTTGATTTAATTCTAAACCAAACAAATGATACGCTTCAATAACTTCAAAACCTTTATTGATTAATGTAGCTGAATCAACTGTAATTTTATCTCCCATTTTCCAATTAGGATGATTTAATACTTCTGCTTTAGTAACCGACTTTAACTCTTCTCTATTTTTATCTCTTAAAGCACCACCACTAGCAGTTAAATAAACCTTCTTTACATCTTCTTTATTTTCTTTTCTTAGTAATTGATAAATAGAATTATGCTCGCTATCTAAAGGAAAAATAGAAACTTTCATTTTTCTAGCAAGATCAATAATTAATTTCCCACCAATTACTAAACTCTCTTTATTAGCTAGTAAGATATCTTTTTTGCTTTTAATTGCATAATAAGTAGGTAATAACCCACTACTGCCAGTTAAAGCGTTTAAAACTAAACCAGGCTTTTTATATGAAGCAAAATCAATCATTCCTTCTTTTCCAAAATAAATCTTTACCTTAGGAAACTCTTTTTCAAGATCTCTCTTTATTTCTTCATTTTTTACCCAAACAAGTTCTGGTTTAAATTCTTTAATTATTTCTTTCCCCAAAGAAATATTATTATAAAAACTTATTCCTAAAACACGATAATCTTGATTTTCTCTAATTATATTTAAAGCCTGAGTTCCAATTGAACCTGTAGCTCCTAATAGATAAAGATTACGCATAATTTCTCCTTTCTAAACTAAAGTTAAAATTATTAAAATGACTTGAATTAATGTTGCTCCAAAAATCAAACTATCAATTCGATCTAAAACTCCTCCATGACCCGGTAAGAGCTTTCCAAAATCTTTAATTTCATAATTTCTTTTTATTTTAGAGGCAAATAGATCACCTATTTGACCAACAATACTAATTAAGATATTTATAAAAAATATTACTATAAATACTAAAACAAGTTCCTTAGAACTTAAAGCATTTAAATCTACTATCTTTAATAAAACTAAAGCAAGTAGACCAAACAAACTTCCTAAAACAGTTCCAATAATAGCACCCTCAACCGATTTATTGGGGCTGATTGTTGGGGCTAGCTTATGTTTTCCAATTAATGACCCAAAAATATAAGCCATCATATCCGTCATCACAACAACAATAAATAAATATATAAAAATTAATTTACCATCAAAATTAAATCTATTTAATAAAAATGTATTGGTAATACCTAAATTAATATATTTCAAGGAGAAAATTGCTCCTACCATTAAACTAGTATAAACCAAAGCTAATATTCCTAAACCATAATCAATAATCTTGGTGTCTTTACTAAAAAGTAACAAACTAAAAACTATTAATAATGATAGAAAATAACTAAGTAAAACTATCTTTGAATCATCATAAAAATAAATGAAAATAAAAGTTAATCCCCCAGCTATTAATGGCATAATATATTTTAAATGATTGTATGCTGGATGTTTATTACTAAAAGCATTAGTTAGTTCATAGGTAGCTAATATAGAAAACAAAATTCCAAGGATCATAAACCAAGGTCCATTTACTAAAGCTAAGCCTATAATCAGCCCTGTATAAACTAAACCAGTTGTAGCTCTAATTATTAAGTTTTTAATTTTCGGGCTCATTTTAAACCTCCAAAGCGACGTTCTTGTTTATTATAATATTCTATAGCTTGATCAAAATCTCCTTTTTTGAAATCAGGAAAATAAACTTCAGTAAAATAAAGTTCAGCATAAGCAAGTTGCCAAATAAGGAAGTTACTTATTCTTTGATTTCCTCCAGTTCTTATTAATAAATCAACGTCTGTTTTTATATCTAAATTGTTTTGAATTTTTTCAATAGTTATTTCTTGTCCTTCTAATTTTTTAAAAGCACGAACTAATTCTTGCTTTCCCCCATAAGAAAAACACACATTTAAAATCATACCTTTATTATCTTTAGTTGCTTCTTCTAGCTCATTGGCTATTTTTTGTAAATTAGGTGTAAGCATTTCAAGTTCACCAACAACCTTAATCTTAAGATCCATAGCTTTTATTTTTTCTTGATAGTTTTTATATCCCTTTTCTACAAGCCCCATTATATAATTAATTTCGGTTTTCGGCCTATTCCAATTTTCTGTACTAAAACCAAAAACAGATAGTTCTTCTAAACCAATTGAGTTAGTATATTTTATTAATTCAACTAAAGCTTTTAATCCTTCTTGATGACCAAAAGAACGGGGCAACCCTTTTGCTTTTGCCCATCTACCATTACCATCAAGAATAATTGCCACATGTCTTGGTAATTTCATAACTTTCTCCATTTATCATATTATACTATAAGTCGTCTATAATTTCCATTAATAAATCTTTAAGAAAGGAAAAAAGTATTCCCTTTTTCCCTTATCTTTGATATAATATAAAAGGTGATAGTTATGAAAAGAATAATTTTAAAATTAAGTGGTGAAGCTTTAGCTTACCCAGATAGTAAAGGAATTGATTTTCAAAAAGTAAATAAAATAGCTTTAGAAATTAAAAAACTTTATGATTTAGGAAATATCCAATTAGGAATAATTGTAGGTGGAGGCAATATCTGGCGTGGGAAAGACGCAGAAGAATTAGGAATTGATCGTTCGAGTGCTGACTATATGGGAATGTTAGCTACGATTCTAAATGCCCTTGCTATCCAAGCTGCCTTGGAAAAGTTAGGACTAGATACAAGAGCAACGACATCTTTAGAAATCCCTGCAGTAGCTGAACCTTATATTAGAAGAAAAGCAATCTCTCATTTAGAAAAAAATCGAGTTGTAATCTTCGGCGGGGGTACAGGCTTACCATTCTTTAGCACTGACTCAACTGCTTCTTTAAGGGGAGCCGAACTTGGCGCTGATATTATTTTAATGGCTAAAAATGGTGTTGATGGTGTCTATGATAAAGATCCTAATAAGTATCCTGATGCCAAACGCTATGATAAACTTACATATGATGAAATGATTGAAAAGAACTTATGTGTAATGGACTTAACAGCTGCAACACTATGCAAAGAAAACAATATTAAAATTATTGTCTTTGATATGAACAAAGAAGACAATATCAAAAACGTAGTTTCAAACCCTAAGATTGGAACTGTGATTAATAACAGAAAGGAAAAGAAATAATGGAATTATTACAAGTATTATTAGACGCATGTGAAGAAAAAATGATTAAAGCAATTGATGCTTTAGAAAAAGAAATGGGCCTAATTAGAACGGGTCGTGCTAATCCAAAAGTTTTAAGTGGAGTTATGGTTAGCTATTATGGTATGTCTACTCCTTTAGAACAAATTGCTTCAATTAGTACACCAGAAGCTCAACAGTTGTTAATTAAACCTTATGATGTATCTGCTTTAAAAGATATGGAAAAAGCAATTCAACTAGCTGATCTTAATTTAAACCCGATGAGTGATGGTAAAGTTTTACGTATTAACTTCCCACCGCTTACTGAAGAAACAAGAAAAATGCATGTTAGAGAATTAAATGCTTTGCTTGAAAGTTATAAGATCCAAATGAGAAACTTTAGAAGAGAATCTAATGATGAAATCAAAAAAATGGAAAACGATAAAGAAATCTCAGAAGATGCATCACATTCTTATCAAAACGAAATCCAAGAATTAACTGATAAATATATCAAATTAATTGAAGAAAAAGGTAAGAAGAAAGAAAAAGATATCTTAGAAATTTAAAAAGGAGAATATCTCCTTTTTTCTTTTAAGTCTTTTATTTTATAAAGAATAATGGTATAATATCTATATCGGAGGAGGAATAAAATGGATTTAAAGAAATTTAAAAAATACCCAGAATTAAAAGGTACACAAACTGAAGCAAATTTAAAAGAAGCTTTTGCTGGGGAATCTCAAGCTCACACAAAATATTTATATTATGCTTCACAAGCTAAAAAAGATGGTTATGTTCAAATAGGTAAATTTTTTGAAGAAACTGCTTTAAACGAAAAAGAACATGCAAAGATTTGGTTCAAGTTATTAAATGAAGGCTCAGTACCAAAAACTACTGCTAACTTAGAAGATGCTGCAAGTGGTGAAAACTACGAATGGACTGAGATGTATCCAGGGTTTGCAAAAACTGCAGAAAAAGAAGGTTTCCCTGAAATTGCTGCTTTATTTAGATTAGTTGCGGATGTAGAAAAAAGACACGAAGAAAGATATAAAAAACTAAAAGTTAATATCGAAGAAGGTATTGTTTTCTCTCGTAGCAAAGATACAGTTTGGGAATGTTCTAACTGTGGTCATATTCACATTGGCAAAGAAGCGCCAGATATGTGCCCAGTATGTGATCACGAAAAAGCATATTTTGAAATTCATAAAACTAATTACTAAAATTAAATAAAATAATAAAAAGGCTAGATTAACTAGCCTTTTTTTATTAATTAAATGTGATTTTTATTGGGCAATCACACATTCATTCTCTTTCAACACCAACACCAACTTCAATACGATAGAAGTGTGAAATTGATGTTTCTTCTTGTTTTAAAAATTGTTCTACAGTAATGTCAGAATTTTTAACAAATTGTTGGTCAAGTAAGCAGATATCTTTTAAGTATCTATTAACTTTACCTTCAGCAATCTTATCAACGATCTTTTCAGGTTTTCCTTCGTTAATTGCTTCTTGTCTGAAAATAGCTTTTTCTCTTGCAAGGAAAGCTTCATCAACATCTGCTCTACTTAAATATGTAGGGTTCATAGCAGCTACGTGTAATGCAACATCATGAGCAGCATCTTCTTTTCCCTTATATGTAATTACAACAACAATACGACCATTCATATGCGAATAAACTTCAAATTTTTCATCGTCTTTTTTAGTAATTACTGATACATTGCGTAAATCAATTTTTTCTCCAATAATAGCAGTTGCTTGAATAATAAGGTCTTCTACTGTACCTTCTTCAGCTTTAACTTTTAAAGCTTCTTCAGTATTAGTAGCATTACTCTTAAGTAATGCTTTTCCTACTTTTTCAACAACAGCTTGGAATTTATCTGTTTTAGTAACGAAGTCTGTTTCACAGTTAATTTCATAAATTAATGTTTTATTTCCATTGATTAATGCTGAACAAATACCTTCAGCTGCAACTCTAGTTGCTTTTTTAGCGGCTTTAGTAATTCCATTTTCTCTTAGCCAAACACTAGCTTTTTCTAGGTCTCCGCCTGTTTCAACTAAAGCTTTTTTACAATCCATCATTCCAGCACCAGTACGGTCTCTCAATTCTTTTACAAGTTGTGCACTAATAACAACAGCCATTATTTTACCTCCTCTGTTACTTCTTCTACTTTAACTTTTATTTCTTTTTTAGCCTTAGGGGCTTTTTCTTCTTTTACTTCAGCTGCTTCTTTTTTTACTCTCTTAGGTTTTGCTTCAACTTCAGCTTCTTCTTTTTCAGCTTTTGCAGCTTTTTTAGGTTTTGCTTCAACTTCAACTTCTTCTTTTTCGGCTTTAGCAGCTTTCTTAGGTTTTTCTTCTTTTTCTAATTTTACTTCTTTTTTGATCGCTTGTTTTTCTTTAACTTCTTTGATTTCTTCTTTCTTAGCCTTTTTCTTTTCTTCTAGTTCGATTTCCTTAGCTTTTTCCGTTTTATCGTCTACAGGTAAGATTAAAGCATCAACTTGTCTAACTCTTCTAGGTCTTCTTCCACGACCAAAACGTCCTTGTTGATGTGCATCAGCTGGTTCTTGTTCTTCTGGAACTACGATTTCAACTGGTGGTAATCCTTTAGCAGTTGCAACTGCATTAGCCATAATTGCAGTAATTACTTTTACTGATCTAACAGCATCATCATTTCCTGGGATTACATAATCAACTTCATCTGGATCACAGTTAGTATCTACTAAACCAAATAAAGGTATATTAAGTTTTCTAGCTTCAAGTACAGCATTACGCTCACTATTTGGATCAATTACAAACATAGCTTGAGGAATCTTAGTCATATCTCTGATTCCACAAAAGTATTTAACTAATTTTTCTTGTTCCTTTTTAATTAAAGCAACTTCTTTTTTAGTGTAACTTTCTAAAGTTCCTTCTGCATCCATTCTTTCAATATCTTCTAAACGTTTAATTGAACGTCTAATTGTTTTGAAGTTTGTAAGCATACCACCTAACCATCTTTGGTCTACGTAGTATTCGCCACATCTTTCGGCTTCTTCTTTGATAATTTCTTGAATTTGTTTTCTTGTACCTACAAACAAAACTCTTCCGCCATTTTGCACAATAGTATAAAGTGCTTTGTAAGATTCATTAATACCTTCAATTGTTTTGTCTAGGTCAATGATATAAATACCATTCTTTTCTCCAAAAATATACTCTTTCATTTTAGGATTCCATTTGCGAGTATTGTGACCAAATTGGACTCCTGCTTCTAGTAGCAAGTTACGGCTAACGATTTCTTCTGAATGTGCCTCTTCCTTAACTTCAGCTTTGGCTTCAACCTTTGGTTCAGCTTTGGCTTTTGGTTTTAATTCAACCTTTAATTCAGCTTCAGGTTTTGCCTTTGGTTTTGGTTTTGCCTCAACTTCAACTTTAGCAACTTTCTTAGGTTTTTCTTCAGCCTTTGCTTCTGGTTTTGCTTTGGTTTTTACCTCAGCTTTTTCAGCTTCTTGTTGCTCTAACAACTCTTTTTCTTTCATTTTTTTCACTCCTTTTTTTCTTTTGTTAAGCCTCCACCCTCTTCATAGATTCCCGCCCACTTCAAGCTAAAAGTGACATGACGATTTTCTCCAAGGATGTGTGTTTTTAAGACTAAATTATTATATCATAACTTAAATTAATTTGCAAACATTTCTTGCTATTTAGTACTACCAATACCACCTTTTCTTACTTTAGTCGTAGTGTCGCCATCTACAGTTAAATACTTCAAAAATATCCCTTGAATAAAACGGTCTCCCCTTTTTAAATAGATATCTTCATCAGTATTGTTTGTTAGGGAAACGATAATTTCCCCATCATTATCTTCATTACTAAAGTAATCACTATCAATAATCCCTACATTATTAGTAAGTGTTATTCCTTTTTTAATTGCATAACTACTTCTAATAAACAAAAACAAAACTTCATCTTTTTTCATATATGCTTTAAGATTAGTCTTAACTTGTACCTTTTTCTTAGCTTTTAGAACTACATTACAAGGTAGATAAAAATCATAGCCTGCAGAATATTTAGTAGCTCTTTTTGGAATTAAGATATCTTCTTCTCTGTAAGTAAGAAGTTCATCTTTAATTAACAGAAATCCTCTATTCATCTTTATGCGCATCCTTTCTTGGAAAATATTTATCATAATTCTCTTTTAATTTTTCTTTAGAAATATGAGTGTAAATTTGAGTAGTAGATAGGTTCTCATGACCCAATAATTCTTGAACACTTCTTAAATCAGCTCCATTATCAAGTAAGTCACTTGCAAATGAGTGTCTAAGCATATGAGGATGAATCTTCATCCCAAGTCCTGCATCATCTGATAATTTATCTAAAATTACTCTTACCCCCCTAACTGTTAGAGGTGTCCCTTTAAAATTTAAAAACAATTCTTCTGGTATTTCGCCAGTTGTATTATTGGCTAATAGTTTAGATCTTGCATTATCTAAGTAATCTAAAATCGCATCTTTAATACCTTCATAAATAGGAACATATCTTTCTTTATTGCCTTTACCCATTATTAAAATATTAGAATTGTAATAATCAATATCTCTAATTCTTAAAGAGCAAAGTTCAGATACTCTTATTCCCATACCATATAACACTTCTAAAATAGCATAGTCTCTAATTCCTAAAGGAGTTTTTCGATCAATTGCGTTAAATAGTTTTTCAATATCTTCTGGATATAACCTTTCAGGCAAAGTTTGATTTTGTTTTACTGACTTTATCTCACCAAAAGGATTAGATTCTCTTACTCCTTCTTGAACTAAGAAACGATAAAAGCTTCTTAAACTTGAAAGTTTACGATTAACTGATTTTGGTTCAAAACGTTCGTTTAAATAAGCTAAATAATATCTTGGAATATTTGAAGAAATCTTTTGGATTGAAGAAAACTCATTTATCTTTAAATAGTCTTGAAAATCTTTAATATCTCTTATATAACTTCTAACAGTATGAAATGAATAATTTCTCTCAATACTTAAATAGTCTTTAAAAGCTTTAATTAATTGTTCATCAGTCATTGATTTTCTCCTTTATTTTCCTTATTTCGCTTAAACTTCTTTCAGCAATCAACCCTCTTTTTTCTATCTTTTTAGCTCTTCTTTCAAGATCATCAATAATTCCAAAATTAATATTCATTGGCTGAAAATTACTATTAGGTGTTGCAATATAAGATGCTAAAGCACCAAGAGCAGTTTTTGAAGAAAACTTAATCACCTCTTTACCATTAAGTAGTCTTCCTAAATTTAATCCTACCAAAAGTCCAGATGCTGTTGACTCTACATAGCCTTCAACACCTGTAATCTGCCCCGCAAAAAATACCTTTGGATTACTTTTTAGTTGGTAGAAACTATTCAAAACTTTAGGCGAATTAATATAAGTATTACGATGCATAACCCCATATCGCATAATCTCTGCTTTTTCTAAACCTGGAATTAAATTAATAATTTTCTTTTGCTCACCAAACTTTAAACTCGTTTGAAAACCAACTAAATTATATAACGACTTACTTGCATCATCTGGCCTTAACTGCACAACCGCATAAGGCGTCTTCCCTGTTTTAGGATCTTCTAAACCAACAGGTTTTAATGGCCCAAAAAGCAAAGTCTCTTTTCCTCTTGCAGCTAAATCTTCAATTGGAACACAAGCTTCAAATACTTTACGTTCAAAGTCTTTCGGCTTAACTTTTTCTGCTTCTATTAAAGCTTGATAAAAAACATCATATTCTTCTTCAGTTAAAGGACAATTGTAATATGAAACTTCCCCTTTATCATATCTATTCTTTAAATATGCTTTAGATTTATCAATACTACTTTCTAAAACAATCGGTGCAACTGCATCAAAGAAATATAAATCCTCTTGATTTAAATATTTCTTTAAATAAAGTGAAAACTCCTCACTTGTTAGTGGTCCAGTTGCGATTATAGTATAACTATCATCTAAAGTAACTACTTCTTCATTATGAAAAGTTACTAAAGGATGATTTTTTAAATAATTAGTAATATCTAAAGAAAATTGATTGCGATCGACTGCTAAAGCAGTTCCAGCTTCAATTTGGTTTTTGTCTGCACTTTTCATAATCAAAGAATCAAGTTCCCTTAACTCTTCTTTTAATAAACCAACAGCATTAGTAATATCATTACTTCTTAAACTATTAGAACATACAAGTTCAGAAAAATTAGTTGTCTCATGAGCTTCGGTATTCTTAACACCTCTCATTTCATAAAGATCAACTTTGACTCCTTGTTTTACTAATTGATATGTAGCTTCTGAACCTGCAAGTCCAGCACCAATAACCTTAACCCTCATCTTTACACCTTTTCTATATTATAACTTATATCAAAGCAAATCTCAATTAAAAAAAGTTTAGTCAAACTAAACTTTTCCTAATTCTTTTTCTAATTTTTGAAAATATTCTGTATTTAAATAATCCTTAATTCCCTTATCTTCAAGCATATATTCATAGTAGTCATAATCTTTAAAAATAACATATTTGAATAAATCAGTGGCTTCTTGTAAATTATCATTCATAACATTAAAACAAGCATAGTTATACCAAAGATCTAAAAAATCGGGATATTTAGTAAGTCCTTTCGCATAAGTCTTTTTTGCTTTTTCATAATCTTTATCAATATCTTCATAAATTAATGCTAGGTTCAAATAAACATTTGGTACTATTTGTTCTTGATTTAACTCTTCTAAATAATAACCTTTAGCTATATTAAAAAAAACCATTTTCCCATAAACAACACCTAAGTTATAATTAACCATATAACCTTTTGGATCAATTTTATAAGCCATTGTGAATAATTCTAAAGCTTTAGTATCGTAATTTTTCTTTTCAAAACAACTTCCCAAATTAAGATTAAGCCAATAGTTATTTGGTTCTAGCTCCCATGCTTTTTCATAGTACTCTAATTCTTTATCGTCATTACCTATTCTTTCATAGGCTAAAGCTAAGTTGCGATAAACAGCATATGATTTACTGTTTTGTTTTTCTGCTAATAGTCCATATTCAATTGTTTTAGAAACATTCTCTTTTGTAAGGTATAGACCAACTAACATCTCTTTTGCTACAACTTCTTCAGGTATCACTACATCTAAAACTTTAAAACAATCAATAGCTTGATCAATCTCACCTACGTAAATATATGCTCTTCCTAGATTCAGCAAATCTCCTGCTGTTGCTTTTTGGCTAAAGGCTTGTTTATAAATAATAATTGCTTGCTCATAATCACCTTTATCCATAGCCTTATTAGCTTTCTTGATAAGCTTACGATATTTTCTTCCCATTATGCCAATCCTCTTAACACTAAAATTCCAATAGCGGCTAGTAAGTTATTTATAAAGTGAATGGTTATCGGAACAAAAATATTATTTTTTGAAAAATGATACATCATACCCATCACAAATGCTTGAGGTAAATATAGTAAGATGTACTGAAAATCTCCACTTAAAAGGTGCATTACAGAAAATATTACAGTACTAATTAAGATTGCCGACCATGGAGACCACTTAAGCTTCTCTTCAATAATCCCAAATATGAATTTACGGAAGATTAATTCTTCAATAATCGGAGCAAAAAAGACAATAGGTATAAGCATTATAAGTCCATATTTACTTAAGACCGCCGATTCTAGGCTTTCTTGATTTTCTGACGTTCCCTCAATACCAATTAATCCATAAAAAATATTTACAATTGTGGTTAAAAGCCAAACAGCTATCGCTCCCGCCACAATGAAAAGAATCGTATAAAGAATTCTTTTTTTAGTCTTTTGCCAGTCTTCAATAAATAAATGTCTCGAAAAATAAAGAGCAAGTGCCAAAACAGGGAACAATCCTGCAGCTTGGGCGAAAATTGCTATCGTTTCAAATTCAGCTGAATTCATCTCAACTTTTAAAGCAGTCGCATAAATTATTGCCAATATTGATGGCGCAAACAAATAAGCTCCCAACAACAAAAAGAACCACAATATATGGTTAAAGTCGCTATTTAATTTGATTCTCTTTTGTGTTGATGTCATATTTCTCGCTCCTTTTGTTATTATATCATACTTTTCAAATTTTACTAAGCATTTTATTAAAAAAGTAATAGCGTAACTATTACTTTCTTAATTTGATTTCTTCTTTTATTTGTTTTATAAATTCTTTTAAACTTACAGTTGTTTGTTCTTGGCTTCCATACTTACGATAAGTTACTGATTTATCTTCTACTTCTTTATCGCCAATTACAATTTGATAAGGTATCTTCATCGTTTGAGCTTCTCTAATCTTGTAACCTAATTTCTCATCACGATAATCACTTTCAAAATTAATTCCTTCTTTTAAGAATACTTTTTCTATTTTCTTTACATATTTACTATGAAGACTTAAATTAACTGGAATTAGTTTTACTTGAACTGGTGCAAGCCATGTTGGAAAAGCACCACCATAATGTTCAATTAGAATACCAATAAATCTCTCTAAAGATCCATAAATAGCACGATGTAACATAACTGGTCTAATTTTGGAACCATCTTCTGCTACATATGTTAAATCAAATCTTTCTGGTAAGTTCATATCTAACTGGATTGTTCCACATTGCCAGATTCTATTCATTGAATCTCTAATCTTAAAGTCAAGTTTAGGACCATAAAAAGCCCCATCTCCTGGATTTAATTTATACTCTTTTCCTGCCTTCTTACAAGCTCTAGCTAAAGCTTTCTCTGAATAGTCCCAAATTTCAATTGAACCGATATATTTTTCCTCTGGTCTTGTAGATAGTTCGATATGGTATGTTAAACCAAATGTGCTATAAATCTCGTCAAATAGTTTAATTAAACTCATAACTTCTTTTTCAATTTGGTCTTTTCTCATAAAGATATGAGCATCATCTTGGGTAAAAGATCTAACTCTAAATAAACCAGATAAAGCGCCACTAGCTTCATATCTATGAACTAAACCTAACTCTCCAACTTTTAATGGGAAATCGCGATAAGAATGAATATCACGTTTATAAACTAACATTCCTCCTGGACAGTTCATTGGCTTAATTGCAAACTCTTTATCATCAATTTTAGATGTATACATATTTTCTTTATAGTTAAACCAGTGTCCAGAAATTTCCCATAAGTCTTTACTTAACATAATTGGTGTTGTAATAAACTCATAACCTTCTCTTTTATGAACTTTATACCAATAGTCTTCTAAGTTTTTCCTTAACGTTAATCCTTTTGGTAAATAGAATGCAAAACCTGGACCATATTCACTAATCATAAATAAATCTAACTCTTTTCCAAGTTTACGATGATCTCTTTTAGCTCTTTCTTCTAAATCATGTAAATGACTATCTAACTCTTCTTTAGAAAAGAAACAAGTACCATAGATTCTTTGAAGTTGCTTGTTTTGTGAGTCTCCTCGCCAGTAAGCACCACTAACGCTTAATAATTTAAAATTCTTTAATAAACTAGTATTAAGTACATGTGGTCCTCTACACAAATCTAAATAATCTCCTAATTTGTAAATAGTAATAATTTCACCATCTTCAAGTTCATTAATTAATTCAGTCTTATAAGGGCAGTCTTTAAATACTTTTAAGGCTTCTTGCTTAGATACTTCTCTTCTTTCAAAATTCAAACCAGCCCCAACTTGTCTTACCATTTCTTTTTCAATTACCTTTAAAGACTCTTCATCAAACTTCTCGCCATCTAAATCTACATCATAATAAAATCCTTCTTCAATTGCCGGCCCAACGCCAAATAAAGCTTTTGGATAAAGCTTTAAAATTGCACTAGCCATTAAATGACTGCAAGAATGTCTTAATACTTCTAATGCTCTTTCGTCATCTTTAGTAACAAGTTCTACTTTAGAATCTTTTAAAATTGGTCTTTTTAAATCATAGGCCTCATCATTTACTAAAGCATAAACCGAATTCTTTAAAAGTCCTTTAGAAATTGAACTTGCAATATCATATGGTGTTGTTCCCTTTTCATATTCTTTTTTTGATCCATCTAAAAATTCAATTTTCATCTTTGCCTCCTTAATATAAAAAGTCCTTAAAAATATCTTTTAAGGACGAATCTTCCGCGGTACCACCTTATTTTGCATTTTAAAAATGCACAGCTTTCACTAGGATATAACGCTCCCAAACGGATATCTTTTCAGTATCAACTCCGTGGTAGTAACTATTAACACTTTGGTATTTTCTCACCAACCAAATACTCTCTGACTTTACTAGTATTAATAATCGTGTCCACTTCTTTGTTTATTAAGATTAAATTAATTATATCACATTTTTTAAAGAAAACCAATAAAATTATCTCAAACGATAATTTTTATCGTCTAATTTTACTTCATCAACCATTTCTTTGATTCTAGTATACAGTCTATTACCTGCGATATCAGCGCTAGCAACTAACTCTTTTCTAATCTCTGATAAAGACGAGTTTGAAGTGAAGATAACTGGTAAGTTCATTGTCATACGATATTGTAATATTGCGACTAAAGCATCATCCCTTACAAAAGGAGTTAATGAAGACACTCCAAAATCATCAAGCACTAAAACGGGTGCTTGTTTTATTTTTAGAATTAGTTGTTCAGTATTGCTTTCTTGAAAAGAAGTTTTCAAATTACGAACTAAATCAGGAAAGAAAACAAACAATACTTTTTCTGTTTTAGAAATGATTTGGGCTAAATGCATAGCAATATAAGTTTTACCAACACCATAAGAACCATAAATATATAAACCTTTAGTATGTTTCTTCTCTTGATAATTTTGAATAAATTGTGCTACTTTTGTAAGCACCATCATTCTCGCATCGTTTTTGTATAGTTCTCCAGTTTCCGGTTCAAAATCATAATACATAAATTCTAATAAGCCAGTACCTTCTCCTTGAAGTGGAGCAGATACTAAACTAATTTTACCATCAGTATAGTCAAGCTCTACTGTATTATTTCCATACTCTTCAATATACTTTTGCATATTTTCTTTTAATAATTGGTGATGATTGTAGATATCAAAAAACGTTCCAAAGTTATTTAAGATATCTTCATCAGAAAGTTTATGCTTTTTTATAAAAGCACTAATTTCTTTATCTTTCTTAAATTCTTGAATGATTTTACTAATTTCTTTATTCATTTACATCACCCTAATACTTTTTTAATTTTTTCTTCTAATTTAGCCTTTTCTTCTTCGCTTAAGTTATCAAAATATTCTTGTTCTTGTTTTTGTTTTTCTTTATCTTTTGCTTCTGTTTCTTCTTCGTATTGATCCATCCAATCAGGTCTTACTCCTGTTTTTTTACTAGTATATTTTCCAGCTCCACCTTTTGGTTGTTCTTTTAATTGCTTAGTATGAAGCAAAGCACTTTTTGTATCTTTAACTCCTTTACGAGCCCACTCATTAGCCACTTTCTCAAAATAGTTATATGAAGGCATTGTTCCTTCTTTTTCATTTAAAACATAGTAAAGCAAAACATTTACAACTCCTCTAGCTAAACCTAACTCTGAAGTTAATCTTTCTAAAGTTCTCAGTTCAGTTTTAGATGCAGTAATTCCACTTAAACTTTCTAAAATATTTTTTGGGGAATTGTTTTCTAAAATATTAACTAGTTCAAATAAGGTGTCATCTTGTTTACTAGAAACAAAAGCATCTGGTTCTTTAGTTACAAACCTTGATTGAACTTTTTTGTTTTGACTTTGAGCTTTTAAAGTATAAATCTTTTCTGCGCTTTCACCAATCTTTGATAATGGTAAGTCATTATTTTGAAGAACTACATCTTCAATAACTTGTTTCATTTCCTGAACATTTAAATCATAAGTATAAGCTACATTAATAATTTTATTCTTTAACTCAGGATCATCGAAAACAGCACTTGGAATGATATTTTCATCAAACTCCATCTTAAATAATAAATAATCAAACTTTTCACCTTTAATATTGATATTATCTTTAATTTTATTAAAAAACAACTTCGCAAAAGGATCAACTTCTTCTTTAAAGTCCTTCACATATACTTCATCAAAAGTCTTAGTAATATCTGTATAACCTCTAATTTTATAATTTAAGTTTTTAGTTATATTTTCCACTTCAACTGGACCTATTTTTTCAGTCAAAAACTTAACTAAAAGTCTATTTGATAAAAAGGACTCAACAGCTAATGGTTGCTTTAAATATAAATAATAGCCTTTTTCTTCATCAAAATAAGTTTCAACTAAACTTAAGGCATTTAATTTATTTAAAGCTTCTTGGAAAAAGTGGTCATTATTAAAGTTCAAACTATCAAGAACTGTTCTTATATCATAAGTTTCTTTATTGTCATAAGTCATTAGTAAATTGTATAAAGCAAAACTATCAATCCCAATCAAAGGTAGGTATAGTTTAGTTAAACAGAATCCAGCTTCCCCTGATAATTCAAAATTTTTATAAACTCTAAAATTTGTATGTTTCATATATTGCTCCTAATATAGACTAACACCTTTATAGTTTAGTTTTTTGTCTAAAACTTGGTATAGCCTTTCAATAATTTTTTGGCCTCTTCCACGAGGAAAAATGAATTTTGTAGTGATAGCAAAATCTATAGCAATTTCATTAATCTTCGTCTCTACAAGAATTACTATTAATGAATATTTATTTGTTTCAAATAAAATTTCATTAAATTGCTTGTTATCTGAAATTAATTTTCCATTTTCTTCTTTCATCAAATCATAAACTGCTTTTCTTGCATCATCTAAACGATTACGATAATATCTTGTTCTTAGTGATTGAAGATGATGGTTTTCTTTTGTTTCAAAATTGTTACTAAAAAATTCTTTAAAACCCATTTTATCCTCCTATTTCTTTTAATATTTTATTTATTTGTCTTTTCGTGTTACAAAAGCAACGGCTATTATCAATAACATAATCGCCATACTTAGCTTTCTCGCTACTAGACATTTGCAAGCTAATTAACTTTTTAGCTTCTTCTTCCTTAATTTGATTTCTCTTCATTAATCTTTTAATTTGTTTTTTTTCCTTAATATCGATAACCATTATTTTATCTACAAGTTCAGTAAAGTTAGTTTCTACTAATAAAGGAACTTCTATAAACGTTAGTTGATTTTTTTGAATTTGCATTTTTAAACTCAAATAAATTAAAGGATGAGTTATATCAGTAAGTTTTTTTAAAGCTTCTTTATTATTGAAAACAAGTTTTGCTAGAAGCTTCTTATCTACTTTCCCTGAAACAACTACATCAGAACTTACCTTTTCTTTTATTTCTAAAATTACATGAGGATCTTCTAGTAACTTACTATTCTCTTCATCAGCTGATAAAACTTTATAGCCTAAACTCTTTAAATAGTTTGCTACTTTAGTTTTACCTGAGGCTATTGAGCCTGTAATTCCGATAACCATCTTTACTCCTTCTGGCAATATTCACAATAATATGTACTTCTACCACCTATTTTTATTTTTGTAATATCTTTCCCGCACACAGGACATTTTTCTTTTGTATGTACTAAAAGTTCATTTTGGAATAAACCACTAATCCCATCTGAAGAATAAGATCTAATTGTTGTCCCACCTAATTGAATTGCCTTTTCTAAGACAACTTTTGTATATTTAATAATTTTCTCAAGCTCATCATTATTTAATAATTTACCGGCCTTTTTAGGATTAATCTTTGCCATAAATAAGATTTCATCGGCGTAAATGTTTCCTATTCCTGTAATTATGCTTTGGTCAAGTAATAATTGTTTGATTGCTTGACTTTTTGTTTTAAGTTTATCTTTTAAATATTCGGTATTTAAACTATTACTAAAAGGCTCTAATCCTAATTTATTTAAAGGTTCTTTTTTTAATAATTCTTCATAACTTAAATCAAGGTATAAATGCATAGTTCCAAATTTACGTACATCATGATATCTTAATGTCTTTCCGCTCTTTAAATAAAAGATAATATGTTCATGTTTTTCTTTTTCTTCATTTCCTCTTAAAAAGTATTTACCTTCCATTCGCAAATGAGAAATTAAAAAACCTTTAGTTAATTTGAATATTAGATACTTTCCGTAACGTAAAACATCTTGAATTTTTTCGCCTTTAATTTGTTTTTTAAATAAGGTAACTGTTGGATATTGAATAATTCTTTCATAGTAGATATCTACATCTTGAATTTCTTCACCAATAACTAAATGTTTCAAAGTATTACGGACAGTTTCAACTTCTGGTAATTCTGGCATCTTAAATATATTTTACCCAATCTTTATTGTAACGATCAATAAACTTTAAAGCATCTTTATCTTTTGGATAACCTAAAGCAATCCCCACAGCTGGAAGATGTTTTTCTGGTAATTTAAAGTAATTAGCAATTGCTTCTTGTTTTGCTTCATTATGGAAAGTAGATAGCCAGCATGAACCTATTCCTAAATGAGTTGCTTCAAGTAAAATATTTTGTGTTGCAGCTGAAGCATCTTGTTCAGTTTGTTTTGGTGCTGGATGCTCTTCATTTCTTACAAAGATAATGATTAATCCTCCAGCTTCACCTACCATCTTATAACCAGGTACTTTTTCAGAAATTTCTTTTAAAACTTCTTTTTTGTTTATGGCGATGTAGTATAGAGGTTGTTGGTTTCTTGCACTAGGTGCTTGCATTCCTGATCTTACTAGTTTTTCTAGTTCTTTATCAGTTAATAGTTTATCTTCAAACGATCTAACACTTCTTCTAATTTTAATTTCTTTCATAATTACCTCCCCTATTTTGTTTCATACCAATTTTTCCCATAGTTAATCTCAATAACTAATGGTACATTTAATTTAATTACATTTTCCATCTCAGTCTTTACAATATCTTTTAAAACTTCAAGTTCATTAGGTTTTACATCAAACACTAATTCATCATGAACTTGAGCAATTAGTAGTGATTCTAACTTAGCTTCAACCATTTTAGCTTTTACTTTATTCATCGCTAGTTTAATAATATCTGCTGCTGTTCCTTGAATTGGTGCATTCATCGCTGTTCTTTCCCCAAAGTTTCTTAAGTTGATATTTGGACTATTGATGTTATCAATATATCTTCTACGATTAAGTAAAGTCTTAGTATAACCTTTTTCTCTAGCATTTGCTACTTGATTATCTAAAAATTCTTTTGCACCTTTAAAAATCTCAAAATAACGTTCAATATAATCACTAGCATCTTTTGGATTAATGTTTAAAGCCTCTGATAAACCCCAAGCACTCATCCCATAAATAATCCCAAAGTTAATCGTCTTGGCATCTCGTCTTTGACTAGAATTAATCATATTATAATCAATCCCATAAATACTAGCAGCTGTAGCTCTATGAATATCTAAACCTTGATTATAAAACTCAATCATTTTTGGATCTTCAGATAAAGATGCTAGTACTCTTAGTTCAATTTGCGAGTAGTCAGCGCTTAAAATTAAACCATCTTTAAAGCGTGAAACAAAAACTTTTCTAATAGTTTGACCTGTTTCTGTTCTTATCGGAATATTTTGAATATTAGGTTCAATTGAAGATAATCTACCTGTAGTTGTTAGGGCTTGTTTATAAACAGGATGTAAATAATTGTTTTCATCTTTTACTTCTAATAAGCCATTTACATAAGTAGTGATTAATTTATTATAAGATCGATATTCTAAGATAGCTTTTGCTATTGGATATCTATAAGCTAGCTTTTCTAAAACTTCTGAGTTTGTAGAATAGCCGGTTTTAGTTTTCTTATAAACAGGTAACTTTAATTTTTCAAATAAAATCTCACCTAAAACTTTATAAGAATTTAAGTTAAACTTTTCACCAGCATACATAAATACCTCATCTTGATATTTACTAGCTTCAACTTCAAACTCTTCACCAATCTCTTTTAATTTTAATGGGTCAATTAACAAACCACATATTTCCATATCCCCTAGAACTTTAGATAATTCAATCTCAATTTTAAATAAATCTTCAATTTCATTTTCTTTGATTTCAGCTAAAACTTGTTTCTTTAGTTTATTAATTAAATCATTTTTAGCTGCTGCATATTGAGAATAGATATCTAAACTTGGAATATGATATTTTTTGTTCTCTTTATATATTGTATCATAATGAGGAATGCTTGTTTCAAAAAAGTTTTGCGCTACAACTTGGATATCATCATTACTATAACTAGGGTTAATTAAATAAGCAGCTAACAATAAATCAAATGTAACATTTTTTAAATTGATTCCTCTTTTTTTAAGTAAAACATAAGTTTTCTTATAATCAAATAAACTAATTTTTGTTTCTTCATTAGCTAATATTTCATGTAATGACTTATTTTTTGATAAAACATCTTTTGATACAAAAAGATGATGTTTTTTATCTTTAATTGCAAGTCCTAAAATTTGATTATTATAATAGTTTTCATAATATGTTTCTAAAGACAGAGTGATTTCTTTGTCTAACTTACTAAAATCATAATTTAAATCTTCAATAATTTCTAAATTAGGATTTTCTTCTAACTCACCTTGATCACTTTGTTTCATTAAACTATTAAATTCCATTTCTTTATAGAAACGGTATAGTTTAGGATGTTCATAGTTTTGATAATTTAAATCTTCAATTTTATAAGGAATATAAGCATCTTTTACTAATGTAGCAAGATATTTAGTTTTGTAAGCTTCTTCTTTTCCACCTTCTAAAAGAGTTTTAGTTCTTCCTTTTACCTCTTCAATATTTAAGTAGATATCTTCTAAATCTTTATAATCAGTTAATAACTGAATTGCTGTCTTAGGACCAATACCTCTAATGCCTGGCAAGTTATCAGACGAATCTCCGATTAAGCCTTTATAGTCAGTAACTTGATTAGGATAAATATTATTCTTTTCTTTAAAGTTAGATATGTTATTTTCATCTAACTCTTTAACTCCAGATTTAGTTAAGTGAACAGTGATTTTATCATCTACTAGTTGAAGTAAATCTTTATCTCCCGATACAATATGAATTTCATCAAACTTATCTTTACACAAATTAGCCATTGTGGCAATAAGGTCATCTGCTTCATATTCTAAAGACTCAAAATGTTTGATTTCTAAAACATCTAAATATTCTTTGATATAAGGAATTTGTACTTTTAGTTCTTCAGGTAATTTAGTCCTTGTTCCTTTATATTCTTTATACTCTTGATGACGGAATGTTTGCTTACCAGCATCAAATGCTACAAAAACATAATTTATGTCTTTCTTTTCTAATAAACTGTTAATCATATTTACAAATCCATAAATAGCATTAGTATATAGACCTTGAGAGGTTTGCATCATTTTCCCTGTATAGTATGTAGCATAAAAAGCTCTAAACATTAAACTATTTCCATCAATTAAAGTTATCTTCTTCATAAAATCACCTTATTCTATTCTACCATATTTTAGCTTAATTTACTATTATTTTAAAAAGTTTTGGTATTTTTAAGATTTATGGTGTATAATGATAACATATTGGAGGTTTTATAATGAATGTTATTCAGATTATCGCATTAGTGCTGTTTTTAATTATGTATGCATTAATGTTAGTGTTTAGTGAGAAAAGACCTTATATTACAAGTGGAGCTGCAATAATATTTATAATCTTGATGATAGTTAACTTTAGTACAAATCAAGATCATACATTTTGGGAAGCTGTAAATGCAACAGGAGTTCAAGCCTTTACTGACTTTAGCTCTTGGAACGTACTCTTGATGATAGCAGGTACTATGGGAGTCGTCGCCTTCTTTATTGAATCAAAGATGCCAAGCTTAATGGCCGATGTAATTATCAATAAAGTGCCGAATGTAAAATGGGCAATTGTAGGTTTATCTTTATTTTCTGGTTTAGTTTCTGCGTTTATTGATAACGTAGCTACAGTGCTAATGGTTGCACCTGTAGCCTTAACAGTATGTAAGAAGTTGAAAATTAATCCTGTACCAAGTATTATCGCAATTGCGATTTCATCAAACTTACAAGGCGCCGCAACTTTAGTAGGAGATACTACTTCAATTCTATTAGCCCAACAAACTAATATGAACTTTGTAGATTTCTTTTGGATGCACGGAAGACCTAACTTATTCTTCATCGTTCAAGCAGGGGCTCTTGCATCAGCATTCGTTTTATTATTTGTATTTAGAAAATATACTCAACCTTTAGAACAAGTAGAAAAAACTAAAGTTACAGATTATGTCCCTTCATTCTTATTATTAGGAATTATCGTAGCTTTAATTATCGCATCTTTCTTTACTATTCCAGTTCCTTGGTTAGATAGTATGAAAAATGGTATTATTTGTATCACAATCTTCTTAATTGGTTTTATTAGAAAACTTATTAAAACAAAAGATGATAAGAAAGAAGTTACTAAAGAAGCTGTTAAATCTTTAGACTTTGAAACATTAATTTTATTATTTGGTTTATTTATCGTAGTTGGTGGTTTAGGTGCTTTAGGTATTATTGGTAAAATTGGAGAAGCATTCAATAGTATAGCTAATAGTTTAAATATGAGCCCTAATGCAACAATCTTCGTTTTATATACAATTATCGTATTTATCTCAGTAATCATTTCAGCTTTCGTAGATAACATACCTTATGTTATGACAATGTTACCTGTAATTACTGCTTTACTTCCGGGTTTAGGTTTAGCTCCTGGAGATAATAAAGCATATCTATTATACTTCGGTTTATTAATTGGTGCTACTTTAGGCGGCAACATTACACCAGTTGGTGCCAGTGCTAATATTACAGGTATTGGAATGTTACGTCGAGAAGGCTATGAAGTTAAAACAAGTACTTTTATGAAAATCAGTGTTCCATTCACTTTAGTTGCCGTATTAACTGGCTGGATACTATGCTTCGTAATTTGGGGACTATAAAAAAATAATATAAAGAACTTGGCAATACCAAGTTCTTTTTTCATTTTACAATCACCTTATAAATCCTAAATTGACAAATATAGCAGATAGTGTTATAATATTTACCATAATAGAGGATAAAAAGATGGAAAAAAAGAAAAAGATTTCACCATTTTTAATAATTATAATAAGTTTTGTTTCAATAATTTTAATTGGTACAATTCTTTTATTACTGCCTTTTGCAACAAAAGAAGGCATTAAACTTGGGTTTGTAGATGCGTTGTTTATGTCTTCTTCCTCTGTCTGCGTTACAGGGTTAGTCCCAACTGCAACTTCAATTGTTGATACCTATACTTTGTTTGGTCAAATAGTAATATATGTCTTAATTGAAATTGGTGGCTTAGGATTTGTAAATATTTCAATGTTTGTATTATATCTTTTAGGATTAAGAATTAATCAAGCAGACCGTTTCTTGTTAAGAGAATCGCTAAACTTAGACTCTACAAAAGGTATTTTAAAACTTCTTAGGGCTACCTTCTTAATTAGTTTTTGTATTCAACTATTAGGGGCTATCGGAAATTTCTTTATTTTTAGAAATGACTTTCCTACTGATAAAGCAATTTGGATTAGTATCTTCCACGCTGGATCTGCTTTTAATAATGCTGGTTTAGATGTTATCGGAAGTAACTCTCTAATACCATATAAAGGACATCTTTTACTAAATTTAAATACGATGGCTTTAATCATTTTAGGAGGAATCGGATTTATAGTAATTTACGAAATCTTCTTATATCCTAAAACAAAAAAATTATCAATTCATACAAAAATCGTTTTAAGAATGACTTTTCTATTATTAGTTATTGGAACTATTTTATTAAAGATTACCGAAGGAAGTGCTATGACTTGGCTACAAGCAGCCTTTCAAAGCACTACTGCTAGGACTGCAGGATTTAGCACTTATGACTTTTCAAAAATTTCACTTCCAGGTGCTTTAATCTTTTGTTTCTTAATGTACATAGGAGCATCCCCAGCCGGTACTGGTGGAGGTATTAAGACAACGACTTTCTTTACTGCTGCAAAATATATTGGTTCTTTCGCAAGAGGAACAAGACCAATTACTCATAATCGAGAAATTTCAAAAACTTCAGTTTCTAAAGCTTTTGTATTAATTGTACTTTCAATTGTTTATCTAGCAATGATTGTTTTGTTTATTTCAGTTATTGAACAATTAAATACTGCTAGTGAAGATGCCGATTTAATTAAAATTATGTTTGAAACACTGTCAGCTTTTTCAACCGTAGGAAACTCAGAAGGTATTACACCTACATTACATTGGGTTAGTAAAATATTAATTTCAGCTACAATGCTTATCGGTCGTTTAGGACCAATCACAATTATCAGTTTATTAAATAGACGCTGGAATAAAGAGGGTACAGAACCTGTATCTTATTTAGAAGAAAATATCATTATTGGTTAGGAGATATAAAAATGAAAAAAACTATTGCTGTTTTAGGCTTAGGCCGCTTTGGCTTAGGTCTTGTAGAAGAATTAAACAAACTAAATGTTGATATTATTGCAATTGATATCAATGGTGCTAGTGTACAAAAAGCTGGAGAGTTTGTAGAAAATGCCTTTATTTGCGACTCTACAAACGAAGATGCTTTAAGAGAAATTGGAATTGAAAATGTTGATCATGCTGTTGTAGCTTTTGGTTCAAACTTTCAAGCAAGCTTAATTACTGTCATTACCCTAAAGGAAATGGGTGTTGAAAAAATTACTGTAAGAATTGATGATGAGAAATATGCTTCTGTTATGCAAAGAATTGGAGCTACAGATATCATCATTCCTCAAAAAATTGCTGGTATTCAACTTGCCAACAAATTAGTATCTGATAGCTTTACAAATTACTTCAACTTATCTGAAGAGTATGTTGTTGTCCAACTATCAGTTAATATGACAATTAAACCAGTTAAACTAAAAACATTAAATGCTAGAAATGTTTTCGGAATTAACTTACTTTTAATTAAAAGAGAAAACAAACATTTTTCACCTACTGGGGATGATTCAATTCTACCAGGCGATGAAATATTTGTTTTAGGAACAAAGAAAAACATTCATAAATTCGATCAACACATAAATGAGAGGGAATAATATGAAGAAACTATTTTTAATCTTTGTTTTATTGTTAGGTGTATTTCTACTAACATCTTGTTCTTGTTCAAGCGACAAAAAGACTTATACTTGTTATGAATATACAGAATCAGTTAAATACAAAAACACTAGCAAATTTGTAACTTTAGATATGTTTGCAAGCACATATAAAGAAATCAAGTTATACTTAAATTATCAAGACCACACTTTTAAAAGAGTAGGTAAATTTCGAGATGAAGTTGCAGATGAAATCTATACTGGAACTTTTGAAGAAGGAGAAGGTAAATTAACCTTTAGCTATGATAGTGATATCAAAAAACATTTTGAAAACGAATGGGGTAAAGAAGTATATGTCTTTGTAGGTAAAGAATTACATATGACACTTGAAAGAGGCACAACAGCACCATCTGGTACTGTTTGGGGGCCGATTGTAATGAAATATAAATAAATAAAAAACACATTAGTTACTCTAATGTGTTTTTTTGTTCTTCAGTTTCCTCTTTTTCCAAATCTTCTTTTTCTGTAAACTCATGTACTAATGGTGAAATCCTCTTATAAACTAAGAAAGTAATAATGTTTATCGTTATCGATAAAAGTAAATTAAATGGTAATGTGGCAAAAAGTAAATATCTACCCATATAATTATTTTCATTCACACCAGGAATTACACTAATCGTTTGAACAAATGTCTCTACATCACCATTAAAATATAATTTAATATATGCTGGAATAACAAAAATATAATTAATAAAAACAGCTGTTACTACCCAAACAATAGTACTTACGATTAAAGAGATTCCAGCTCCTTTTTTTGTTCTATATTTTTTATAAATAATTGCAGCCGGAATAACTGAAGCAAAGCCAATAATTAAATCTGTTATCTCCCCTACGTATGCTGACTTAGTTGTTATAATTCCAAATAAAAATCTTAAAAGCAACATTCCAATACCTGACATTGGACCTAAAGTAAACCCACCTATTAAAATTGGCAAGTTAGAAAAATGAATTTTTAAAAATGGGGGAAAGAAAGGTAAAGAAAAATTAAGCTGATATGCTATTACCGAAAACGAACTAAAAATAGCGATCAAAATCATTATTCTTAGTTGATTTCTTCTTTTACCCAAACTTGGTTTTTCTTTTTCTTTTTTGTTTTTAATCAAAGCTCTAATAATTAATGCCACTAGTAAAGCAATTGATACACTGATTAAAATAATTTTCAGAGTCTGATGCATGTTACCTCCAATAAAAAACTCGTGAAAATCCTCACGAGCAAAAAATCAATCTAACTACATAGACTCTTCTTTTATCTAGACTATTACTATCGGTTTTGGAATTGCACCAAATCGTGTCTCTAAATTAGAAACTCGTGGACTTTTACCACCGGTCGAGAATTGCACCCTACCCTGAAGATTTATTCATATAGATTATTATACATTATTTTTTATTGTTTGTCAAACAGGATTCGTTCACTTCTAAACGCTCTTACAAGTAACACTACAATTACACCAATAAAGGCTATTGATGAACCGACAGTCGCAAGCACATTTCCAACTGTTAATTTAAACGAAATCAAATCACTTAATAAAACATTTAAATTAAAGATAGGTACAAAATATTTTCCAAACCCTAAACCTAAATCTGTTGATGAAGCAGCAATTCCTAACATAATACAAACGATATATAAAGGCATTGCATAACTTGCGGCTTGTTGCGGATTCTTTCCTAATGTTGAACAAATTAAAACTAAAATTGATACTGTAAAAGCAATAACAATTAAGATAAGTAGTAACATCATATAATCACCAAAACCATATCCTAGCTCTGCTGTTAAATCAATACCAAACATATTTTCGCCACCAACTAAAGTACTTGATAGCATACCAATAAATGAAGATGCTGCTACAAGTAAAGATAAAATACTAGTAGATAACATCTTACCTATAATAATTTGTTCCCTACGAACTGGCATCATTAAGAGTGAAGCTAGCGTTCCTCTTTCTTTTTCTCCTGCTATTGCATCAACACCAATACCCAATGTCCCAGAGAAAATAATAATCATTAACATCATTGGTAACATCATAGCAAGTATCATTGTGTTTTGAGTAACTTCATCTAAAATACTTTCCATTTTATAAGTAAAGATCTCTGTTGTCTTACCGACACTACTTAATTCTTGATTAACTACAAAGTTTTTATAAGCAGCCATAAAATAATACAAAGCTTGTGCTGTTGGTCCTAAAAACTCATTTTGATCATTATACAATATCTTAACATTTGGTAAGTCTTCAGCTGGTGTTTCATTAGTAACAGCTACCGCCTTATTATAAAAATCTTCATCAAAAACAATAATTATATAATGTTCATCATCTTTCATTTTAGCCTCTAGCTCAGTTCTTGTGTATTCATAGTCAGAATAAACAAATGTAAGCGAAGAATCTAATAACTTGTTTTGTGATGCATATGTTTGAAATTCAATAAAACCTGTTGGTGCTTCATAAACATAAACTATTTTCTCTTTTTCTTGTTCTTTATCAATTTGTCTATTAATAATTACAGAAATTGAAGTATACACTAAGAAGAAAATAAGTCCAGGTAGTAAAACAGTAGTAAATAAAGTTCCAGGAAATTTAAAAACTTTATCTAAGTCTTTTTTAGCTATTGCCCACATCTTTTTCATTGTGCGCCCTCCTCTTGATATAACTTAATAAATACTTCTTCTAAATCTCGTGAAGGAACAGAATCTAAAACTTTATCTAGTGTATCGCAAATAACCATTTTTCCATTAAAAATTAATCCAACACGATCACATAACTTTTCTACAAGGCTCATAATATGTGTACTTATAATTATTGACTTGCCTTGTTTTTTTAATTCCAATAAATAATCAGTTACAATCTTCGCAGTGTAAACATCTAATCCATTAGTTGGTTCATCAAATACAATGATATCAGGTTGATGAACTAAACTAATAGCAACTGAAACTTTTTGTTTCATACCCGTAGATAAATCACCTATTTTAGTATCGCTAAATTCATTAACTTCAAAACGAGTAAATAAATCTTGCTTTCTTGCAGCTGCTATATCTTTAGGTACATCATGTAAGTTAGAATAATAATCAAATAAATAGTTTGGGGAAAACTTGTCTTCTAACTTCAAGTCACTAGTTAAAAATGCTAGTTTCTTTTTAATTTTTAACTCTTCGGAAATATCAATTCCCTTAATTGTGATTTTACCAGAATCTGGTTTAATTAAAGTTGAGATACAACGAAGAGCTGTCGTTTTACCTGCCCCATTAGGACCAACTAAACCAAAGATTTCCCCTTCGTAAGTAGTAAAACTTACATCGTTAACTGCTATTTTTTTCTTATCTTTAGTTTTTAAAGTCTTCATTTGTTTTGGTGAAAGTTTAAACGTCTTTACCAAATTCTCAACAACAATTACTTCTTTCATTTTTGCAATTCTCCTTTCAAATGCCATGTATATGCTTTAGTAATCTTAACATCTACAATCTCTCCTATTAAAGATTTATCTCCGTTAAAATTTACTAATTTATTGTGTTCTGTATACCCAGATAACACTGATTCATCTTTATCACTAAATCCATCAACCAATACTTTTACAATCTCTTTTTCAAATCTTTTGTTTCCTTTTAAAAATCCTTGGTTGATTTCCTCATTTAACTTAAGTAGTCTTTCTTTAGCCTCTTTTGGTAAAACATTGTTTTCATATTTAAAAGCTGGAGTCCCTTCTCTTTTAGAAAAGATAAAAGTATATGCCCCTTCAAACCCTGCCTCTTTAACTAAAGATAAGGTATCTAAAAAGTCACTTTCAGTTTCATTAGGAAAAGCTACAATAATATCAGTAGTTAAAGAAATTCCTGGTACCGATTCTCTTAACTTCGCAACTTTTTCTAAATAGATTTCTTTAGTATATTTGCGGTTCATCTTCTTTAAAATATCATTACTTCCTGACTGAACAGGTAAATGTAAATGCGGCATAATATTAGGATACTTACCCATAACCTCAATTGTTCTTAAATCTAAATCACGAGGATGAGATGTAGTAAACCTAATTCGGGGAATATTAGTCTTAGCTATTGCTTCAAGTAAATCTCCAAAACCAAAATCGCCATCATTATAAGCATTTACGTTTTGACCAAGTAAAGTGACTTCTTTATATCCTTCTTTAACTAAAGCTTTTATCTCCTTTAAGATATCTTCTTTCTTCCTTGATCTTTCTTTTCCTCTCGTGTAAGGAACAATACAATATGTGCAAAATTCATCACAGCCATACATAATATCAACCCAAGCTTTAATCTTATGATCTCTTACTTTAGGCATCCCCTCAACAACATTACCTTCAACTGAAAAAACTTCAATAACTTTCTCCTTATTAATCAAAATTCTTTCTAGATATTCAGGTAACAAATTAATATTATGAGTTCCAAACACTAAATCAATTTCTGGATGTTTTGTCTTTAAAGTATTAATTGTTGCTTCTTCTTGAGGCATACAACCACACATACCAATTATTAAATTATGATTTGTTTTCTTTAAACTTTTAATTCTTCCTATTTCCCCAAAAGAGCGATCTTCTGCTGTTTTTCTAACTGCACAAGTGTTTAATAAAATTAAATCTGCTTCTTTTTCCTCTACTGTTTCTGTAAAACCTAAATGATTTAAAATTCCTCTTATCTTTTCACTATCAGATAAATTTGCTTGACAACCAAAAGTCTTAAGTAAATAAGTTTTCCCTTCTCCCAAACCTAAAACTTTAGGATTAAATGCAAAATTAGAATATTCAATTTCATCTTTAGTTCTCTTACGAGCACAACTTAGAGATGGTTCAATATATTTATTATTTTCTTTTCTCATACGCAAAGTATATCACAAAGATTATATGTAAACAAGTCGTGTAATGTAAAGATTTTGTATATTATTTTACCTAATAATAAAAAGATAAGAAACTAAGCTCTTATCTTTTCTTTTTACTATTTCTTTAATCGCCTATTAAGAAAGGTAGGTTATTTAGGTTTTTTAGGCGATAAAGGATAAATTCCTGAAACAGGAACAGTAAACATAAATCCTACTGTTTTTTGTCTTGATCTTTCTACAATCTTTCTTACAGAATTAACTGCTTTTTCTAGTGTTTCTTCATCTGGTATAACTGTAAAAATAGTTTTAGAGTTTTGTTGGATATCTTTAGTTTCAACTTTAAATAAACCACCACCTAATAAACCACCAAGTCCATCTCTTTTTAGAATAGCTGCCGCCATTCCTTCTGATTCAATAATAGTAGCTCCTCTAACTTTTAATGATACAAACTCTTCTAAAATTTCATCTAAATACGCTAAATCGTTTAATACAATAAATAATACGTTCATAATTTATTCTCCTATTCTTGTGGAACCAAGTCTTCCACACTTGATAATTCTTGTAATTTATCAAGACCATTAATTTCTCCTGCTTTAGATATCGAAATCTTCGCAAAGATTGGTCCTGTCGTTTCATATACTAAAATGCTTAACATAATGATTGTGGAAATAATTGGATACATAGATGGCAATGTTGCCCCAACAATTACTAACAACCCAATTGAGATCCCTCCTTGAGGTAATAACCCTAATCCCAGCCACTTTCGAACATTCGGATTGCTCCTAGCTATTCTTGCTCCTATATAAGTACCTATGTATTTACCAAATCCACGAGCAAAAATGTATACCAATGCTACAATTGCTATCATCCATTCCACTTTTAAAATTCCTAAATCTAAACTAGCACCAGCCATTGTAAAGAAAATAATATAGAATGGTGTAGTAAAATCATTAACTGATTGGAATGTACGGTCTGGTCTTCTTGTAAGATTAGCTATCATCGCTCCAGTTACAATACTAGATAACAATGATGAAAGACTAATTCCGTATTGGCCTAATAATTTATCATGATTTAATAAATTAAATAATCCAACTGTTAACACAATTGATGCAACGGCTAATACTTGAATATTGTCTCTTTCGCGATCAAATTTCCTTGCTGCATAAGATAGTACTATACCAATAACAGCACCTACAATCATTGAACCAAATACTTCTATAAATGGTTTACTAATCATTAACCATAATGGCATATCAACTCCTGGTGATGGCACTAAAATTTGAGCAATTGAACTAAAGAATCCAAATACAATAATACCAAAAATATCATCTAAAGCAGTAATTGGTAAAATTGCTCTTGTGACTGGACCATAAGCACGATATTGCCTGATAACCATCAACGTTGCTGCTGGAGCTGTTGCTGCTGACATACTTGCAAGTACCATTGACATTGCGATATTTGGTTTTGCGAAAGGCTCATAACCAATAATTCCATGTGCTTCATTAAAACTCTGAGGTTTTGGTACAACTAGCATTAATAAGAATACTAATACTACTGCTCCTATTACTTCAAATGCTGTAAGAATTGTAATCTCCTTACCTTGCTTTTTAATATTAGCAACATTAAATTCACTACCAATACTAAAAGCAATAAACGCTAAAGCCATTTCGCTAATAAATCTCAAAGTATCTTGATCATTAGCATTAATTAATCCTTTAAAACCAGGAACAATTAACCCTAATGATGGCCCTAATAATACACCAAATACTAAATAGCCAGAAACATTAGGCAATTTTAAAGCTTTAGCTACTTGTCCGCCAATAAAGCCAACAATCAAAACGATTGCGACTTTCAATAAAATGTTAAACAACACTCCGTCCATTTTAATCTACCTCCGTTTATATTAAAAAAACGCATAACTATAGTTATACGCTTAATCACTCCTATGAGGTTAGCTGACGGATTCAGGCAATTAAGTTGCCTTACGCTTTTCTTAAGCGATTCACCCCAAGACCTGGGTCCCCCACTCGAATGATTCAGAGATCATTATTACTCTATCAAATTTTTATTGTTTTGTCAACGAAGTTTACATTTAAATTTGCAAATTAGCATTTACTAATATTTAAATACAAGTATATTGTATATTAGAAAATCTTGTGTTAGAATATGCTTGTTAGAGGTGAGGTATGAAAAAATATTTGCTTTATTTTGCTCTTCATTATCCGAAATCAGAAATTGAAGACTATATCAAAATGATTCACCAAAGTGAATATCACCTAAATGAAACTATTACAAACGATAGTTATGCTTTTTTGGTTCAAGAATATGAAAAAGCAAAACCTAATAGTAAGTTTTTATACGAATATATAAGCGATGATGTTGTAAGAGTAAATCTTGGGAACTATAAGGCTTCTGAGTTTTCACTTCACTACTTATTTGATTCATTTAAAGAAACTATCAATAACAATCAAGGTTCAATTGCAAGTATGGACGAGAAATTAACTCTTCTTTTAGATTTAATTAAATCTAAAGAAATAGCTTTAGATTATGATGATTCTTTAAAGAAGATAGAAGATTATAAAAAAGCAGGATACCCAGTTATTCACCATAGTGAAGCTTTTAAAAAAGCATATGATCCTCACTATCGCATTATTCAAAGTTCCAATTTAACACCAGGATTAAAAGATTTTCATTTGTTTTATTTTCTTGATAATTTAATCAAAGAAAAAAACAAACTAATCATTGCAATTGATGGTAGATCTAGCTCTGGTAAAACTACTGTAGCCCAAACATTAAAAGAAAAATACAACGCAACTATTATTCATATTGACCATTTCTTTTTACCTAACTTTTTAAAAACTAAAGAAAGATTAGCAGAAATAGGTGGTAATATTAATTATGAAGAAATAGAAAAAGTTCTAAGAGAAATTAAACACAATACTACTTATACTTATCAAGCTTTTGATTGCAAAGTCCAAGAATACTATCCAGTAACAATTGAAACTTCTAATCTTATTGTTTTTGAAGGTGTTTATAGTTTACATGAAAGACTATTTCCTTATTATGATGCTAGCGTCTTTCTAACACTAAGTAAAAAAGAACAAATTAGTCGTTTAAAGCAAAGAGAAACACCAGCTACTTACTTGCAATTTTTAAATGAATGGATTCCTTTAGAAAATGAATATTTTACAGATAATTTATATAAAAAAATCGGGATTATTATTTAATCCCGTTTTTTCTTACTAAATTATAAAAGTCATCATCCGTAATACCATAGGCCTTTACATCATAAATTTTACCATCATGAGCTTGATATCCTTTTTTCTTAATCCCTTCAAAAGTAAAATTAATTTTTTCCAAGACTTTTTGTGATGATAGATTGTCTAAAAAAGTATGAGCCTCTATTCTTTTTAAATGTACTTCATCAAACCCCCAAACAACTACTGCCTTAGCTGCTTCTGTTATATAACCTTGATTCCAATACTTTGGATTAAGACAAAATCCTAACTCAGCTTTATAATCTTTGGTATAACTATGAAGTTCAATTGTGCCTATCATTTTTCCTGTTTCTTTTAAAATAATGGCAAAATTACCTAACTGCCCAAATCTAATTTTATCACGAGACATTCTAATAACAATTTTTGTTTCTTTTTCATTCACGTGTGGTCTCCAACCAGCTAAATGAGCAACATCTGGCAACTTGGCAAATTCATAAAAATCATGTATGTCTTCATCATCAATTAAACGAAGGATTAATCTTTCTGTTTCAATTATTGGTAACATAGATCCTCCTATTCAATAATCCTGATTGTTTCTATTTTAGAAACCTTTTTTAATTGTTCATCATATTCTACTAAAATCGCCGAAAACTGAGTTTTACCTTCATTTTCTGGTTCAAATTTTAAAGTCTCTTTCCCTAAGAAACGAGAAATGATGATATCTTTTTGAACCCCAATTACACTCTCTAAAGATCCAGTCATACCTACATCAGTAATATAAGCTGTTTTCCCATTTAGAGTTGTAGCATCATTTGTTTGAACATGCGTATGAGTTCCAAAAATAATATCTATTTTACCTGTAAAGTAATAACCAAAAGCAACAGCTTCACTTGTAGCTTCACCATGAAAATCACAAATATAAATATCGCTTTTTACATTTTCTAAAATTTCATCTACAACTAAAAAAGGATTTTTAGTATTATTACCAGGCATAAAAATTTGGCCTAAAACTTGAATTACAGTAATTGTTAGGTCATTGTATTTTTTAGTAACATATCCAACACCATATTCAGTTTCCATATTTGCAGGTCTTACAATATTTTTTGCCTCATTTATATAGTTAAAGATCTCTTTATTATTAAAAGCATGATTACCTAAAGTAACTACATTGACTCCTTGCTCTAGTAACCATTTATAATGTTTCTCGTTCATTCCTTTTCCGTGAGTTATATTTTCCCCATTTACTATAAGAAAGTTAATTGTCTCTTTTGCTTTAATTTTTGCTAATCCCGAAGCAAAAGCTTTTCTTCCTAGTTTAGAGTAAATATCCCCTACAATCAATATTTTCATTTAGTACCGCCTTCTAGAATATAAACATTATACCACATTTTTATAAAAAAAGGAAATGATTGCTCATTTCCTATTTTGCAACTTGATTTACCCTTGTTTCTCTAATTACTGTAATCTTAATTGTGCCTGGGTAAGTAAGTTCTTTTTCAATTTCTTTCTTTAATTCAAGAGCTAATTTTTCTGCTTGAGCATCATTGATTTCAGCTGGTTTAACCATTACTCTGATTTCTCTGCCTGCTTGTAATGCATAGCTACGCTCTACACCTTTGTGTTTTGAAACTAGGGCTTCTAGGGTTTCTAAACGTTTAATGTATGCTTCGATAGATTCGTTTCTTGCTCCTGGACGAGCGGCAGAAATAGTATCAGCTGTTGCCACTAAAACAGCAATAATTGAATTAGCTGTTTCATCTCCATGATGGCTTAATACTGCATCAATAACTTCTGGTCTTTCACGATATCTTCTTACAATATCAGCACCTAACTCTACATGACTACCTTCCATAGTAGTATCTACTGCTTTTCCAATATCATGGAATAAGCCTGCACGACGAGCTATAATTTCGTTTTCCCCGATTTCAACTGCTAGATTGCCTGCAATCATTGCAACTTCGATTGAATGAGCTAAAGCATTTTGGCCATAACTAGTACGGAATTTTAACCTACCAAGTAATTTTACCAATTCTGGATGTACACGGCCAATACCTGTATCATAAACTGCTTTATCTCCAGCTTCTTTAATTTCAAGATCCATTTCTTTTTCAAACTTTTGAACAATTTCTTCAATTCTTGTTGGTTGAATTCTACCATCAGAAATTAAAGCTTCTAAAGTTCTTCTAGCAACTTCTCTTCTAACAGGATCAAAACAAGAAACAACTACAGCTTCTGGTGTATCATCAATAATCAAATCAACTCCAGTTGCAGCTTCTAAAGCACGAATGTTTCTTCCTTCTCTTCCTATTATTCTTCCCTTCATTTCGTCATTAGGTAAGTTAACTACTGAAACTGTTTGTTCAGCTACAATCTCGCCTGCATAAGTTTGAATAACTTGTGTTAAAAGTTCCTTCGTCTTCTTATGAACTTCGGCGTTAGCTTTGTCAACTCCCTCTTTCACAATCTGTGATATTTCTAAATCCATTTCTTCTTCAACTTGTTTTAGAACTATCTTCTTTGCTTCTTCTTTGTCTAGTTTAGAAATTTCCAATAATTTCTCTGTTTGTTCTTGAACTAGTGTCTCCACTTTGCTAGTTTTTTCTTCTAATTCTACTTTTTGCTTTTCTAAAGCTTCTTCTTTACGAGAAATAGTACTTTCTCTTTTATCAAGATTGATGCTACGATTATCTAATCTTTCTTCCCTTTGCGTTACTTTAGTTTCTAATGAATTTAAATAATTTGTACGTTCTCTATTTTCTTTTTCAAACTCTTGTTTTAATAAATGAACTTCTTGTTTAGCACCAAGTATCAATTCCTTTTTATATTCGTCAGCTTCTTTCTGAGCAACTTCTAAAAATGCTTTAGCAGATTGTCCAGCTTTTTTTAGTTTGGAGCGAACTATGAAAAAGCCAAGAGCAAATCCGCCAGCTAATAGCAATATGGAGCCTAGAACAATTAATACTACTGTTACAGCAGGTGATACCGCCATAACAATTAATTTGTTCATATCTACCTCCATCATTTAATATATCTGATCTTTATAAATTACTTTATATAAATATCTATAATTATTATACACCAAATAAGTGGTTTAGTCAATTAAAAGATTTAAGCCTTTTTTTACCTATTATAAAAAAATAGTCTTGATAAACAAGACTATTATTTATATGCTTCTCTAACTTTATCTTCTATTTCCTTAGTAAGGTTAGGATTTTCTTCTAAGAACTTCTTCACGTTTTCTTTTCCTTGACCTAATTTTTCGTCATTGTATGAATACCAAGATCCTGATTTCTTGACAATATCTTTATCAACTGCCATATCAATAATTTCAGCTGTACGAGAAACACCCTTACCATAAATTAAATCAACGTCACAAACTCTAAATGGAGGAGCTACTTTATTCTTTACAACTCTAACTCTAGTTAAATTACCTATTGGATCTCCTTCACTCTTTAATTGTTCAATACGTCTAACATCTAAACGAATTGTAGAGTAGAACTTTAAAGCTCTACCACCAGTTGTAGTTTCTGGGTTACCAAAGAAAACTCCTACTTTTTCTCTAATTTGGTTAATAAAGATAGCAATTGTTTTTGTTTTAGAAATAACACCACTTAATTTTCTCATCGCTTGACTCATAAGTCTTGCTTGTAATGCTACATGTGCATCTCCCATATCACCATCAATTTCTGCTTTTGGCACTAAAGCTGCAACTGAATCAATTACAATAATATCAATCGCACCACTTCTAATTAAATATTCCGCAATCTCTAAAGCTTGTTCTCCAGTATCTGGTTGAGAAAGAATTAAGTTCTCAATATCTACTCCTAAAGCTGCTGCATATTTAGGGTCTAAAGCATGCTCAGCATCAATAAAAGCAGCATACCCTCCAGCCTTTTGTGCCTCGGCAATCGCATGTAAAGCGAAAGTAGTTTTACCTGAACCTTCAGGCCCATATATCTCTACAATTCTACCTCTTGGATAACCCATAACCCCAAGTGCGATATCTAATTTTAAAGATCCAGATGAAATAACTTCGATATCACCAATTGGGTGATCACCAAGTTTCATAATAGAACCTTTACCATATTCTTTTTCTATTTGCTTGAAGGCTTCCTTCAAAGCTTGTTCTTTTTCTTTTGCCATTTTCTTCCTCCTATTTTGATTTTAATATTACATCTTTATTTTTAATAAAGTAATCTATTCCCGATACTAGCGTAGTTAGCCCTGCAAAGCCAATTAATATTAACGCAGTTATGTCTTTCGCATTTCCCCCAATAAAAGTAAATGGATAACATTCAAGTAATAAAAATATTACCATAATCATTTGCGATACTGTTTTTATTTTGCCTAGTTTACTTGCAGCTATTACAACATTATTTTGAACAGCAATTAACCTAATTCCTGTAACCATAAATTCTCTAGCTACAATAAGAATCAAAACAAATCCTAACGGAAAACCAAATGCTGTCATTTTACCTTGTTCTAAAAGGATAAGCAATGTAGAGATTACTAAGACTTTGTCAGCCATTGGATCCATAAATTTCCCAAAATCCGTAATAAGATTATTTTTTCTAGCAATATGTCCATCTAAATAATCTGTAAACGCAGCTATTAAAAAAACAATTAAAATAATAAAGTTTCCTACTGTAACTTCTTTAAAAATATAAATATCATAAAGAGGACTAATTAAAGCTATGATGACAATAACTGGAATTAATGCAACTCTAAACAATGTTAATTTATTTGGTAGATTCATATAATCACCTTCTATATATTATATTATACAATAAATAACTCAATTTATAAAGAATTATGTTTTTTTAAAATGCTTTTTCCGGCCGTTATACCAGAGATAATCGCAAAGCCAATATTGAATCCTCCACACCTCGCATCAATATCTAACACTTCTCCAATTACATATAAGTTAGGTCTAATTTTAGAAGAAAAATCATAACCAATTTCACTTAAGTCTAAACCGCCTTTAGTAATTTGAGCTTCATTATAACCATTTAAACCTAAAATAGTAAATTTAAAATCTTTTAAACTAGATATAATATTACCTCTTTTTTTAACTTCTAAAGCTAACATTTTTGATAAAAGTGAATTTAAAAATTGATCTTCATCATTAAACTTTGCTTTTAGCATTTCTAACTCTTCTTTTGAATATTCTGGAACTAAATCAAAACTTACCTCACATCCTTCTTTATAATAACGCGAAAGATCTAAAGTAACAATTCCTGATAAGGCATCTTCTCTAAATTGCACTTCACCTTCTTCACTAAATATAACTTTATTGCCTTTTAAAATACTAGCCTTTACTTTAAAGCGAATGCCTTTCAAAGGTCTTAAGTCTTCTTTTACTTTTAGGGTTGTTAGAGCAGGATTTAAATCAGTTATTTTATGTCCTAAATTAGTTAAATAGTTATAACCATTATATTTACTTTGAGCATAACTTCCAGTTGCGATGATTGTAATTCCTTTTAAATCTAAATCACCACGAAAAGACGTTACAACTTTGATATCTAATTCTTTAAGTTTTTGTAAGTAAGCAGTTAAAACTGATGTTGCTTTTTCACTATATGGATATAATCTTCCATAGTCATCTTCTCTTAAAACTAATCCTAAATCATCTAAAATAAAAGCTTTTAAATCTTTGCTATTAGTTATTTTTAGCACCTCTTCCATAAATGAAGGATTATTATAGTTACTAGCATTATCTAAATCAGTATTACTTAAATTACACTTACCATTTCCTGTTTTTAGAATCTTTTGGCCAACACGGTCATTAGCTTCATATAAAGTAATATCTAATTTGGGATTTCTTTTCTTTAAATAAATGGCCGCTGTCATACCTGAAATTCCAGCACCATAGATATTTATTTTATTCATTTTCCACCTCGGATTTTATTTCCTTGCTTTTTTATAAATTATTTGGTATAATACTATAGATAAATATTGGAGGTTACTATGGCAAATATTAAACAACAAGCTAAACGTAATATTACAAATGAAAAAAGAAGACTAAGAAATGTTTCTTTAAAATCATCAGTACGTACAGCTATTAAAAAAGTAGAATTAGCTATTTCTAATGATAACTACGCAGAAGCTTTAGAACTTTACAAAGTAGCAGCTAAAAGACTTGACACAGCTCAAGGTAAAGGCGTATACCATAAAAACGCAGTTGCTAGAAAAAAATCTCATCTTTGTAAGGCTATCAATAAAATAGCGCCAAAATAAGTCGTGAATAACGGCTTTTTTTATAGGCTAAATAATAAAAACTCTAAACCTGTATCTGACTCTATTTGGCCAGATTTTATTTTAAAATCTAATTCAGCAAACTTTTTAATAAGTTCAGCTGCTCTTTCTTTATCTAAAGAACGAGCATCACGCATTAGATAGTATGCTCTACCAGGAGAAACTCCTAAACTTTCTGCGATTTGATTTTGCTTGTAATTTTTCTCCATCAATAGTTTTACTAAATAACAATCTTTCAAATTATTACTTGAAGTAATTAATAATTGTACAGGTTCAAATTTGTTTGTAGCAACAAGATCACGATAAACCTCAATTGCCTTCATTTTATTTTTTTCCATAATTGCATTAATAAAACTAAAAATATCCTGTTCTAATTCTTTTGTAGTTAAGTTAATTACATCTTCTTCTGTAACTTCATCTTTATCCATACAATATAAAAGTAACTTATCTATTTCATTACTTGCATTTATTAAATTTGTTCCCGTTCTACTTAAAAAAGTTTGCGCAGCTCTTTGACCAATTTTTAAATTGTTTTGAGAAAATTGTCTAATTACCCAACCTACAAACTCAACATCAGACAATGATTCGCTTTCTTCTTTAATCGCAACTTTAAGTAAGACTTTTACTACTTCTTTACGATTGTCTAGTTTTAAATTACTAGCATCAATAATAAAGATAGTGTACGGACTAGGATTATTTAAATACTTGACAAATCCTTTAATATCATGTTCAATCTCTAACTTGGCTGTTGTTAGAAACTTTGGATGTCTTAAAACAACAATCTTTTCTTCACACAAAAAAGGAGCAGTTTGCGCATCTTCAACTGCGAAACTAACGTTTTTTTCTTCCATATCGTAATAGTTGATATTGTATTCGTCAGCTACAGATTCTTTAATAATCCTTTCAATTTTGACTTTGTTTAGATATTCCTCATTTCCCAAAAATAAATATACTTTAGCCATATTGTACCTCTTGTTTATATTTTACCATATTTTAAAGAATACTGCTATTGATTTAGATAAGTAAATTTTTTATTTTGATAAACAATTGTGTAATGAAGATCAGTTCGATATGTTTTTATTTGATAATTATTTAATCGATTAATTAACTCATGATCGGGGAAGCCAAATGATTTAACTCTACCAGTTTGAATAATAGCATATTTTGGTTTTAAAATACTTAGAAGATTAGGCGATGTTGCTGTTTGAGAACCATGATGTCCCACTTTTAAAACATCTATTTTTTCTTTAAAACCATTCAATCTTTCTTCGCCAGTCATAACTAAATCACCTAGAAATAAAAATTTTAATTCGCTTTTTAGAAAAGTAATAATACTATTATTATTCTCATCTAAATACTGTTTTTCTGGGGGATATAAGATTAATTCATCTTTTCCTAATTTTATGATATAAGGAGAGCCGATTTTGATTTGCCTTTGAAAAGATAACTTAGATATTGATGAGGTTATAACCCTTTTCACATTAACCACATCACAAATGTCCTTTGCTTCCCCATAATGGTCGAAATGATCATGAGTAATAATTAAATAATCTAAATGATAAATTCCAGATTTTCTTAAAAAACTACTTACTTTCTTTCCTTGCCCTGCTCCAGTATCAATCAAAACTTTACTTACTCCTTTTTGAATCAAAATTGATTCGCCATTGTAAAGATCTAAAAATGTCACTTTTAAACTAGTAGTATATGAACGAAACAAAATGAAAAAAGAAAACAGAATAAGGAAGAAAGATAAAACAATTTTTCTTGATTTAAATTTATTTAAACTAAAAAACACAATAAAAAAACTATAATAAATTAAGGAATGATATATTTTAAAATAGGGTAGAGGTACACTTATTTTTATTTGACTAGCAAAAAGGTTGTTTAAAAATATAAATCCTTGAACTAATAAATTATAAAATTTACTTAAAAAAGGTAAAACTAAGATAATAAAAGAAAGTGGAAGTAAAATTTCTAAAACCAAGAAAATAAAAACAACATTTACTAAAGGTGATAGTAAATTTACTTCTGAATTAATATTCGCAATTATTGGTAAAGTTGCAATAACAGCTGCAGTTGAAATAATGACTGTTTGGATTAAAGAACTTTTATCTTTAATCAAAGAAGCAAGCAAAATAATAATAGCCGTTACAATAAAACTTAACTGGAAACTTAAATTAAAAAAATAAAAAGGATTAATGATAATCATTAAAATAAAAGCGATTGCTAGTAAATCTAAAGTTTTGAAATGCAACTGATACTTTTTATTTAAGATATGAAGTAAATACATAATTACTGCCCTCAATACTGAAGGCAAGAAATTTGTTAGAAACAGATAAATTATTAAAAGTGAAGAAACTATTTTATCTTGATATTTTGACCTAGCAAAAACTTTAATTAAAAAATAAGTAATGATATTTACGTGAGCACCAGAAATTGCAAACAAATGAGAAGTCCCGTTTATTCTTAAGTCTGAGGCGAAATCTAAGGTAAAACTTTTACTATCACCAATAACTAAACCTTTAATAATCATATTTCCTGGTTCAGAAAAAAACTTATCAATATAACTAGTCATCAATTCTCTTAAGTATAAATAAGAGAATCTTTTTTTTATTTTAACTATTGAAGTTGCACTAATTACTTTAGATATTCCTTGATGTTTTAAATATTCTTTATAATCAAAATCATAAGGAACTCTTACATCATCAATTATTACTTCTTCTCCTTGAAATTTAATATAATCTAAAACACTATATTTAGTTTCTAAATCAGTATAAACCATAATCTTAAACCAAGACTTTTTAACTGTTAGAGTTTGACTTATATCCCCTTTCTTAATATTGATAATTTGACCTTCTAAATAATTGTGATCTCTTAATGTAATTTTTAGTTTAAGAAAATAAATCAAGATGATAATTAATGCTAGTCCTACTACTACATAAAATAATTCTTTTGATTTTCGATAAAAATATATTAAATAAACAATAGTTACTAAAATAACTAAATAGTATTTTAGTGAAAGTAAAATTAAAACTATTCCTAAAGCTAATAAGAAATAATTATTTAAGAGCTTTTTATACAGTGATTTGTTCTTTAATTCTTTCAAAAAGAGCATTGGAAATACCTGAAACATTCATAATGTCTTCAATCTTTTTAAATCTACCGTTTTGTTCGCGATACGTTACAATTGCTTTTGCTTTAGTTTCACCAATACCCGATAGTTCCATTAATTGTTCTACTGTAGCATAGTTAATATTAATAATTTTTGATTCTATTATTGTCCCACTTTCGCCTTTTTTAGAAACAATTATAACTTCGCCATCAGATAAAACTCTAGCCAAATTAAGATCCGTACCATTAGCATCTTTTGTAAAGCCACCAGATAATTCAATTAGATCATTAATTCTTGAACCTTGTTCTAAAATATATAAACCAGGATTATAAACTTCACCTTTAATTTCAACTACAACATTTTCTATAATAATTTCTCTTTGATCATCAATTGGATTTTCTACTTTAGGCTTATTTATAAGACTAATTACAATACCTGTTATTACTAAAAATGCTACTACACTAACAATAATAATGATTTTCTTTTTATTCATTGCTTACTCCTTTTACTTATATATTATAAAAATGTAAGCCCTTTTACTTTTATTTTTTTCCAAATTATGCTATACTATAAAAGAAGAGATATCTAATCAAATTTTATGATACGATATTTAATACTATTTTTGAATAAGAGGAGGTACTATGGAAAAAGTATTAAAACTATTATTTTTACTGTTTATAGCTTTATTCCTTGTTAGTTGCAAGGATGAAGAAGAACCAGAAGAAGAAAGTGTAACAACTCTTACACTAACAACAAAAAATCTTACCTTAGAGGAAGAAGAAACAAAACAGATTGAAGCTGTTGCAAAAACAGATAAAGGCGAAGCTGTTGCAATAACTTATGAAGTAGCTGATCCAACAGTTGCTAGTGTTGATAGCACAGGTAAAGTTACTGGAATTAAGAAAGGAAGCACTACAATTACTTTAAAAGCTAACGATAAAACCGATACATGCAATGTTACTGTAACTGAAAAAGAAGTGGTTGACCCACCAATTGAACCAAAAGTAACTTTCTCAGTTTCAGAAGTTACAATTGATTTAGATGCCAACCCTGAATATACATTAAAACCTAAATTAGTTGGTGAAGCTGAACTATTATATGCAATCGATAAACCAGAAATTATCAGTATCGAAGGCAATAAAATCACTGCCCTAAAAACTGGTACAGCAATTGTTACTGCTACATATGGAAAATCAACTGCTACAGTTACTGTAAATGTTGTGAAACAATTCATTGTAAGTTT